>Ga0193751_1000108_pt1 | contig 73470 bp, 55 predicted proteins | sample L1c2metaG_FD_143050 | JGI IMG/M metagenome (GOLD analysis project Ga0193751, IMG submission 143050) | Soil microbial communities from a riparian zone of the East river system, Colorado, United States - L1c2 | ecosystem: Environmental > Terrestrial > Soil > Riparian zone | place: USA: East River...
AAAATACGCGGCCAACCAACCTTTGTCCTTGGCCAGCAATCGCGAGACAAAAGAGGCAGGATTGGCCGGATCCCCTCCGACCAGGTCTTTCCATGCCGATTCCGCACCTAGTCCACCCGGTACCTGAACTCGGCCAGCGTTGATGCAGATGCCTCGGCCATAAAAATCAAGGACGGCGGCGTAAGGGAGTAATTTCCCGAGCCCAATCGAGTGCTGCAAAGTTTTGCTGGTTTCAGGATCGAGTCGTGACAGAGCCCAGTACAGGCGTGCGACCGCCGGGTCGTTCAGGATCGTGTCCAGCAAGTCCCTGCTGTTTTCCTTGAAATTCTTAGAGCTCGCCTGGGTCCAGTCGCTTTCGGCGAAGAGCACCGGAACCGGGGAAGAGGAGAAGGGATATTCGAAGGGTTTACCGCCTTGTAGTGTCTGCTCTAATTCGGGAAGGGGAAATCCGGAATCGATGGCTAGAAAAGCCCTCTCGGGATCCTCTGTTTGCAACGATGTCGCCGGATCGCCGCAGTTTGCCCGGGTTCGATAACCGAGAATCTGCAGAAGCGGCTTTGCGTCGTCACAGTTCGAAACACGAATCACCATGCCGCTCCCTGCGGCCAGATCTCTCAGTTCCCTGGCTTGCACGACATATCGCCTCAACAAAATAAGGAACTCTGTTGGCCGAGTTGAGCCTTGGTAACCCTGGGTGAACACGTTCCGGCTCAGCAAGGGCAGCACTTCCTCAGGCGTAATCTTTTGACTGATCCCCGCCATGCGCAGGAACGATCGCTGTGGACCTGGAATCAGCAATCGCGAGAAAGCCAAGGGCTTGCCCTTCTCTGAGGAGAGGCCAGCTTCTTGGGATTGTTGTAACGGGGCAGGTGAGGGCATTTTCCCGCTACCTGCGAACAAATCGCAGGTCAACAAAGGAAGGGCAACTAGGACGGACAACCAACGAGTAGGTTTCACGGCTGGATTCCTCGCAGAGCCGACGAGACCTCATTTCACCTGGAATCTATCGCGGAAGGCAGGGGTGTCTTCAATTCGCGAAACCGAAATGTTGAGAGATCTAGGTTTGAGTGAGACTCGGCCTTGCTCCAAAATTCAATGTCGGCCAAAATACCTCATCTTGAGCAACTATCCAAGCTGTATTTTTTGGCCTTTTCCTGAGCCGTGATCCGGACATAGTCCTCGCGACAGGGAGTGAACACGTCCAGCACGCCAGAGTCTGCCAGAGCGGTGGCCTGATGGTCGACGTTGCTTTCCACGATGATTGTCGCCAAGCGAACGGAAGGCGCCCAGCCACCACCTATACAAGTCGTTCATGAGGATGGCTGTGACTTGTACCTTCCCATCCCTTCAAGAAATGATGACGAACTAGCATCAGGTTTTGGTTGGCGTCGCAATACCCGGCTCTGGCGCCGACGGAGCGGTGGCGTTTGTGGGCGATAGACTACGCCGTTTTCTTTCATACCCACTTCCAAAGAAAGGTGCGCCAGCTCGTAGTGACCAGCCGCAAAGATTAGCACGAACGAGGCCTAGCAGGTCAACCGCGCACTCGACTTGGATCAGGGGAGGACCCAACTAACAGTGAGTTTGGCCGTATCGTACGCATGCACGATAAGTAAATAACGTTATAATAAATCCCTTTTGACAGACCAGGAAATTGAAAGAGGGAAGTCGCACCCGCAAGACAGACAGAAAAGGCTGGGAGTCTAAGGGATGAATGCGAACAGTGCGGGCGGGCGCCTGCGTTGGTCCATTTGCGCCATGCTGTTTTACGCCACGACGGTCAATTACATGGACCGCCAGGTGCTAGGCATCCTGTCCCCGACATTGCAACACTCCATCGGATGGACTGAGGTCCAGTACGGCTACATCATCGCTGCCTTCCAGATCGCGTACGCCGCCGGCTTGTTGGTGGCTGGCCGAGTGATCGACAGGGTGGGCACTCGCGTGGGTTACGCCATCGTAATGGCGGTCTGGAGCGTTGCCGCGGCTTCGCATGCGCTAGCCCGCACTCCCTTGGGCTTTGGAATCGCGCGCTTCTTTCTTGGACTGGGCGAATCCGGAAACTTTCCCGCCGCCCTCAAGACAATCGCGGAGTGGTTCCCCCGGAAGGAGCGATCACTAGCCGCGGGGATATTCAACTCCGGCGCCAACCTAGGCGCCATCCTCGCCCCGCTGTTTATTCCCTTCATCACGGTGCGGCTGGGGTGGCCCTATGCGTTTCTCGCGACTAGCGCCTTCAGCGTCGTTTGGCTCGTCATTTGGTTGAGCTTTTACCGCAAGCCATCGGAACACCCGCGCCTGACTCCGGCCGAGTTGGCTTTCATTCAGAGCGATCCAATCGAATCAACGCACCCCATACCGCTGGGCCGGCTGTTGCGCTATCGCCAACTGTGGGCTTTTCCGGCGGCGAAATTCCTGACGGACCCAGTTTGGTGGTTCTATCTCTATTGGTTGCCCAAATTTTTCGACGCCCGTTACCACGTCTCCCTGCTGCAACTCGGATTACCGCTGGTGATTGTGTATAACGCTTCGGCCATTGGCAGCATCGGTGGCGGCTGGCTTCCAGGAATGCTGCATCGCCATGGCTTTTCGATGGCAAAGGCGCGCTTCTCCGCCATGCTGTTGTGCGCTTGTCTCGCGGTCCCAGTTCTGTTTGCCAACCGGCTGCCGTCCCTGTGGTCCGCCGTCGCCATGCTGAGTGTCGCTGCGGCGGCGCATCAGGGATTTTCCGCGAATCTCTTTACCATTCCTTCCGATCTTTTCCCGAAGAAAGCTGTAGCAACCGTAGTCGGCATCGGCGGAACAGCGGGCTCGGTTGGAGGTGTGCTCTTTTCAATCGCAACTGGATGGATCCTTCAAGCCACCCACAGCTACGCGCTGCTATTCTCCGTTGCGGGAGGCGCCTATCTTCTTGCGCTGCTGATTCTGTTTCTGATCGTACCGAGGCTCACTCGCATTGAAGACCCAGCTTGAGGTTGCGTCATTCATGAATTCTTACGAGCAGAGAGGACTGTCGCACATGGATGATTGGCTGAGTCTATCTTCGCGTCGCCGACATTGGCGACGTGGGTTGTTCACTCTTTTTTGCGCAACCAGTCTGTCAGTCGTGCTCACTGCTCCGCCTGACGCATCGGCCCAGCAGTTGCGGCTCACCAATCCGACGAACATCGACCGCACCGAAGAAGTAGTAGAAATTCCGCTGGACCAAGTCGCCCGTCACTTACGTTTCTCCGCAGCGCAATTGCCGTCCCTCGTCGCCACGGACGCGGCAACCAAACAGCGCATTGCAAGCCAGCGTTACAGCCGTCGCGCTGGCGCCGATCCCGACACTCTGCTCCTGCTCGTGAAATTGCCGGCCAAGGGAGCCATGAATGTCGCATTCCATTTAGATTCTGCCGCACCGCCGCAGGAACCCTTGGTCTTCGGCCGCGCCATTCCCGAGCGCAAAGACGACTTTGCCTGGGAGAATAAAGTTGTAGCCTATCGAATTTACGGACCGGCGTTAGAGGCGACCGGCGAGATTTCTTCCGGCATCGACGTGTGGTCGAAGCGCATCCCGAATTTTGTTGTAGATAGCTTCTACAAGCAGGACCACGAAGCTGCCGTTACGCACAATTCCGCATTGTCGTACCACAACGACAACGGAATCGGACTCGATTCCTATGATGTGGGACCGTCCCGAGGCTGCGGAGGCACAGCCGTCTGGGTTGACGGCAAGCTGAGTGTCTCGAAGAATTATACGATCGCCAAAATTCTTGCGACGGGGCCGATCCGTTTTGAATTCGAAGTATCCTACGCGCCGTGGCAAGCGGGTGGAAGAATGGTTACCGAAACCAAGCGCATCACTCTAGATGCGGGCTCTCATCTGAACAAGATCGTGTCGGCTTACACATTCGACGGAGAATCGCCCCTCGACTTGGCAGCAGGCATCGCGATTCACGAAGGCGGCGCTGCCACCTTGCCAGCCGGAAAAAGCATTGCTGCCGTGTGGGACACGCCGCAGAAGCCATCCGCGGGCAGGATTGCCGGGGGTCTGGTGTCACCGCCCGCCGAACATGCGACGACAACGACAGCGGCGAATCATGCCCTGATGATCTTTAAGCGGCATTCGGGTGAATCCTTCACCTACTTCGCCGGTTCGGGTTGGTCTAAAGCGGATATGCCTACCCAGGATGACTGGAATACATATTTGCTCCGCTTTGAGGAATTGCAGGAACACCCAGTCGCCGTCACCTGGACAAAACGATGAGCGCTTGTACCACGGCGAGAGATTTTTCGAGATGAGGGGAATCAAAACATGAATAGGAGACAGTTCATCGCCGCAGGAGGCGCAGCGGGGTTCGTTGCCTCTAGTAAGGGCTTCTCCATGCCTGCGAGCGCGGAAGCCGCTCCAACGCCGGTTCTGATGAAGTTGGGATGCCAGTCCGCGCCAACCAATGATGTTCATCTCAAGTACCTTGCCCGTTATGGCGTGCAAAACATCTGCGGCTATCCGGAGATCGAAGGCGACCGTCTTTACGCAACCGTCGACGAACTCAAGCGCATGATCGATATGGCCGGAAAATATGGCATCAGCATCGACTGCATCGCGCCGCCCTTTCTGTCCTCGAGTTTCATTGACCAGGAAAAGCATCCGGCCATCATGTTGGCCCAAAGTCCGGAGCGCGATCGGGACATCGAACAGTTACAGATCCTGATTAAGAATTGCGCGCTGGCCGGCATTCCATCCATCAAATACAACATGAGCATTCTCGGTATTCTTCGCACCGGGCGCGTACCGGGGCGTGGCGATGCCATGAACCATGCGTGGAATCTCTCTGAAGCTCATCCCGCAACGCCGCTCACTAGGGCCGGGCGGGTGGACGCCGACGCCTTTTGGGAGCGCATCACATATTTTCTCGATCGCGTGATTCCTGTGGCTAACGAGTACAAAATCCGAATGGCCTGCCATCCCCAAGACCCGGGAGTGCCGCCGGAAGGGTATCAAGGCGTGAACCGGGTGCTGGGCACGGTCGACGGGCTCAAGAAATTCGTCAGCGTTCAAGAGAGCGCTTACCACGGGCTTAACTTCTGCCAGGGAACTATCTCGGAAGATCTCGAAAACCCAGCGGTAGAGATTTTTGAAGTGATTCGATATTTTGGCACGCGCAAGAAAATCTTCAACGTGCACTTCCGCAACATTCGCGGCCACCGCAACAATTTTGTCGAGGTCTTCCCCGACGAAGGCGACATCGACTTCGTCAAAGCGATTAAGGTTTACAAGGAGCTCGGCTATCCCTACATGCTCATGCCCGATCATGTTCCGCTGGCCGACGCCGATCCGGACTCGCTTCAGTCCTTCGCATTCTGCTATGGCTACATTCGCGGCCTGATCCAGTCAGTCAGCGCCACGGCCTGAGGATGTAATCGGGTTTCGTTTGCATCGCAAAGCAGAGTGAGTGTCTAGCTCTGCCGGAAATCAAACGCCTCGAGTGACCGCTGAACTGCCTGGGGCAGGAACGGTCTGAATGGAAAACCCAAGAGCTGAGGAGATCAAACTTATGCCCGAGTGGCCCGGAAGTTTGCCGCGCAACATATTCAAGCAAGCTCTTTCAAGTTGTCGGCGTCAGATTGGGCTATGGAGCGGCCTCTGCAGTCCGATCGTGGCGGAGATCATCGCAGGCGCGGGTTTTGATTGGATCGTCATCGACGGGGAACATGCCCCGAACGATATTCCATCTCTTCTGGCGCAACTGCAGGCCATGCGCGGTGGCACCGCCGAGCCTGTCTTCCGCGTGCCATGGAATGATCCGGTGATGATCAAGCGCGCGCTCGATGTAGGTGCCCGCTCTCTCCTCGTTCCCTTCGTGCAGAACGCAGCAGAGGCGCGCAAAGCGGTGGCCGCAGCTCGCTATCCTCCGCTTGGTATACGAGGAATCGCCGTCGGGATGCGCGCCAACGACTTCGGCCGCATTCAGGGATATCACGCGAATGCGCACCTTGACACCTGCGTTCTGGTGCAGTTGGAAAGCAAAGCCGCGCTGAAGGAAATCGAAGCAATCGCAGCCGTCGAAGGCGTAGACGGACTCTTCATCGGTCCCAGCGACCTTGCAGGGGACTTCGGTCACCTGGGCAATCCCAGCCATCCCGAGGTGCAAGCCGCCATCCAGGATGCCGCCCAACGCATCCGCGCAGCCGGAAAATCGGCAGGCACATTGTCCCCCAACGTAGACGCAGTCGATCGCCTCATCTCGTTCGGATTCAACTTCACCGCTGTCGGCAGCGATGTTGGTCTTTTGGCCCGCACTGCGGAAAGCGTCGCCGCACGCTTTCGCATAAGGTGAGGAAGCGCAAATGCTTCCGGGAGATGTGGCGGAAAAACAGCATTCCGAGAATGTACATCACCAAGAGCCGAGTTTGGGGTGTCGCCCGCACGCTTGAGGTTCAGGGCGAAGGTTGTCGAGAACATGAACGAATGAAAGAAGAAATTATCGCGCACGCTGAAGCCCGCCTCGCCGCTCTGTCGAAATCGTGTCAGGAAATACCGCTAGGCTTCAACTCCGCAAGCTGCTTTCTTGCGTCTTCTGCGTCGCTTGAATTCGGATTGAGTTTTAAAGCCTGCTGCAACTGCTGTCGCGCAAGCGTCGCTTGTCCGCCTTTCGCGTAGGCCATTCCAAGGTGATAGTGAAATCGCGGAGTGTCGGGAGAATTGCTCTCTTCGGCGAGCTTTAGCGCTTCCTGCAGAAGGTCGACTGCGGAACGGTAGGCGCCTTTTCGATAGTAGATCCACCCTAATGTGTCGGCGACGTTGGGTGAATCTGGCATGCCACGTCGTGCGGTTTGGGCCAACGAGAGGGCCACGTCAAGGTTTCCGCCGGATTGCAGCAGTACGGAGGCAAGTCCGTTCGATGCCAGGGGGTTTTCGGGCTTGATGGCGAGTGCTTTCTGATATGCCTCGGTAGCGCCATTCCAATCCCGCCGGGACTGCAAGAGCTGGCCCAGCAGAACGTAGAAAGAACCTTCCCGAGGGCTATTCTTGATCCCTTGCTGGAACGTGCTGATGGCGTCGTCTATGCGCCCCCCGGCTGCTTGCACTTGGCCAAGCTTAATACGCGCATCTGTATTGTTGTTGTCGAACTGTACCGCGTGAGTCAGAGCGTCCGCAGCTCGATTCAGGTCCTTCTTCTCTTGAAACAGCACGGTTCCCAGCAGATCATAAAATCCGCTGTTGTCCTGCGCTTTGGCAATCTGGAGTTCGGCGGCGGCAATCGCGGCATCGGTCTGCTTCCGCGCTACGTAAGAGTTCATCAGGCCGCGGAGAGCGTCGTTCGATCTGGGCTCCCGCTCCAACGCGAGGCGGTAGTTACCCTCCGCCTCGCGGAATCGCTTCTGAGCGAAGTTCAGATTTCCCAGCTGCACATAACCGGCGGAGTTGGCGGGAGCCACTTCAACAGCCTTGCGCGCGTCCTGCTCTGCGGCCATGAACTGCTTTCGATTGATCTCAGCCACTGCCCGCAGCGCGTATCCATCCGCTGCGGTCGGCCGCAGATTAGTCATTTGGGTGGCACTCTGCTCGAGCGTGCTCATGTCTCCCCGCCGCATTGCCAATATGGCGAGGTCCCGTTGCGCATCGGCAAGATCCGGACGCAGACGCACCGCGATGCGCCATTCGCTTTCCGCCCCCTGCAAGTTACCAGTCTGTTGGAAGGCGACGCCTAAGTGGTAATGGGCCACGCCGTTGTTAGGGTCGTTCTTAATCACAGTTTGCAGTGTGCCAATCGCGGACTTGGCATCTCCCGAACGGGTTTGCAGTTGCCCACGATAAGTCATTGCTTCGCTGTCGTCGGGATTCGCTTTCAGAATTTCTTCATCCAGTTCGCGCGCCTGTTGCAACTGGTTTCTAAGAATCAGAAGTTCAACGTAATTCTTTTTGACTTGCAGATCTTTGGGATGTTTTTGATAAAGCGTTTGATATTCGTCGGTCGCTTTGTCGAATTCATTGCTGGCCAGATAAAAATCGCCCAGGATGCGATAGCCGGTGGAGTTGTCGGCGAAATTATGAGTAGCCTGTCGCAGGAAATCTTCGGCTTCCGCTTTCTTGCCTTGCGCGAGATACAAACGTGCAAGGGCAGCTGCGGGTTCAGGATTCCTGGGATCGGCCTGAATCGCATCACGGAGCTGCCGCTCCGCTTCGGAAAACCGGCTGCGCATCTGATAATAGTTAGCCAACATCAACCGCGCATCGATTGCCATGGGGTTGAGCTGGATCGCCCGCTTAAAATTAGTTTCGGCAGCCTCGGCTTGATTGCTTCTTAACTGCATCAGCGCAAGGCTCAGATACGAATCCCAATCGTTCGGATCAAGTGCAATGGCTTTCTGCATTTCCTGAATGGCGGCCGGGAAATGGAACTGCGCGGCCAAAAGACTGGCAGCAATAAAATGGGACTTCGCGTCGTTCGGACGCTTCTTGAGGAGGAAATCCGCTTGTTCCTGCGCCAGCGGGAAGTTGCCGCTGGCGATCAGCAGTTTGCCCAACTCAGCACGAGCCGAGTAGTTTTCCGGTTGCAGCTCAATGGTCCGGACGAGTTCTTGGTTTGCCCGGGGCCATTGTTGCGTCTTGAGATAAGCGAGGGCCAATTGGTAATGAGCAGCGGCGCACGCGGGATCGACTGCTATGGTATTGCGGAACTCGATCGCCGCTTCCTGAAACTTCCCTTTTTCGAAATAGCTTTGACCGCTCTCAAAATATTTCTGCTTTCGCACGTTGGGATCACGAGAACATGACGCCCCAAAAACGGCGACCACGCTCAGCAGTAATGTCAGACGCAGAGCGATCGAAATCCTCACTATAGAACCCCCGAAACCCGGCACCAGTATGGACTGGCCGGCTATCACAGAAATATAAGGTAGCAATTGAAACGCCACAAGAAACTCTGGTACCCGCCTCTCTGCTCAGGCTGAGGCGCGCATCGGGTTGGCCGTCAGGAGTCGCTGGAAGGGAAGGGATAGGTTGGTTGGCATGCGAACGAACTGAGAGCGAGCTGCAACAGATTGCAACCGGTTGCAGAAATTATCAGGCTTGACTGTATGATATTACGCGCTAAAGTGACATGGTGCAGAGCCCATAGGACTCGCACGAGTAATCTTCCCCCTCCTGTGAAAGAGAACAAGGAATAGGGATGATAATGAGAAAGGCAATTCGAATCGTTCTGTTGGTAGGGGTAGTAGCGCTGTCACTTGGGACTTGGGCCGTCGCCCAGACTTCCGTGACCCTAACGGGTCCGCCTCCGGGCAATACCTACGACAACATCTATGTCAGCCCCTACTATGCAACGGTAGGCGGAGTCGCCAATACGCCGGTCGTCTGCGATGATTTTGGCGACGACACCTCGATCGGCGATCAGTGGAACGCTACCATAACCCCATTTCCCACGGCCCCCCAGACAAGTACGTCATGGGGTATGGCGGGCAAGACCGTGGCGCAGTACAACGAAGTGGCATGGTTCACGATGGCGCTGATTAATATGCCGAGTTCGGTTCAGCCTGCTAATGCGCTTACGCAGCAGGTGATCGATTCGTTTGCCCTCTGGGCTGTATTTGACCCATCGGGCGTCGCAGGCTATCTGAACAGCCATCCACTTTCGACCAATGCGGCTCTTTGCACCGATATTTTTGGCACTGCGGGTTGCGGAAGTTCTTGGGTGCCCGGGGACGGAGGTTTGCTGGACCAAGCATACCAAGCCCCCGTTCCCAGCGGCGGATACAACCTGGAAGTAATCTCGCCTGACTTGAGTACTGGTGGCGTGTGTATGGCTGGGCAAGAGAAATGCGCGGCCCAGGAATTCATTGCAATATCAGTTCCTGAGGGCGGAGCAGCCATCGGTTACCTCTTCCTGGCCGGCCTTTGCTGCTTCGGAGCAATGTTCCTTCGATCTCGACGGCAAACTGGCACTATTACTGCCGCCTAGACAATTACCCTTCCCTATTTACAGCACAAAAGGCGTGCCGAAACTGGCACGCCTTTTGTGTATCCGATGACGCGAACTGGCTAACTCTCTCGGTTGCCGCCGGTCTGCGACCGCTCAAGGCCGATTGAGACTTCTGCCTCGCGCTGGGACAGCTTTGCAGTTGCCCCTTTATGGGCTTCCTCAATCTGCTGCGGAGTCAGCATCTTGGTGAGGAGCTTCTTGGCTTGGGATGCTCGTTCGAGCGCAACAAGATACCACGTATACGCCCGAACTGCATCCTGCGGACCGCTTCGCCGGGCGAGATAGACTTGCGCCAGAGCCAGTTGAGCGGCCGGCATACCTGCATCCGCCGCCTTCTGAAGCAGGGCGAATTCATTGCGGAATCCGAGGCGATCTGCAGTGCGTGTCGAATCCTCTAAACTCAATTGACTGGGACCCGCCTGGCTTAGCGTCATATGCAGAAGCTCGATCCGGCTGGAAACACCCAGCTTTTCGAAGATTCGAAACAAGTGATTCTTGACCGTGTGTTGGCTCAATTCGAGGCGCTCCGCAATCTCGCGATTGCTCAGACCTTCGGCCAGGCAATGAACCACCTGAATTTCACGCTTCGAAAGCAAGCTCAGGCCGCGGGCGTTGACGCTCCTGACGGTAGGGGCGCTGGCCAATGCTTCCACGGCCAACGACAGCTCGCGAGTGTTTGCCCATATCTGTCCCTGTTGTACGCAGAGAATACATTTGCGAAGCGCTTCCACTGGTTGGCTCTTACCAAAGATGCCTCTGGCGCCGGCGCGAAATGCATGTAAAACCATTTCGTCGTTTAGGGAATCCAGGAGAACCACCGATCGCACGTTAGGACCTTTAGCGCGCATTTCCGCGACAACCTCAAAACCACGGGAAGGCTGCTCATCCAAATTAGCGTTCACCACAAGGACATCCGCATCCAGAGCAATGACTGCCGGTAGCAAATGGCGGGATTCTGAATCAAACGAAATTACCTCGAGCTCGGCGTCGCGCTTCAAGGCTTCCGCCAGCAGGTTGGTGTGGATGCGCGAACTGTCAGCAACTACAACTCGGGTTTTGGAGTTTCCGGCGTTGGAATCGCTTGAGATCTTAGTCATAGGCTTGGATACCGGCTTTATGAACCGCTGTTCAACTTTGTCGATCCTCTGGTCGGACAGGGGCGAGGTCGACGATGTATGCAAGGCCTTTCACACTGCTTGGGAGAGTGTCTTTACTACCGGGGGGGAGGCTCAACGGGGGAGGATCTTCTGAGCAGCTCTGTTTGACGCTCGCCTATCTAGCTATCTTGCTTAAATCAATGCATTAAATTCAACAAGCTAACATTCCGCTGAAATTCTAGCTCATCACAAATTCGAGGTCAAGGACGTATTTCTCGGGGTCTTTTAGCCCGTTGTTTGGGGTGATCGGAACAAAGCGGATTGAGAAGAAGACCCTCGGGTACTTCTAGCCATTGCAGTACTCTGCAACGCCATGTAGCTTTTTATTGCGACGTGGTAGAGCGTTTCCTTCCTGTAAATCCTCCCCCAGGCAGGCATCTAGAGGCGCGGCAATCTCAGAGCAGGGATTTTTGTGTAACGTTCGGTCTTCATCTTTCACGATTGGATATGACTTCTAGCTTTCCCCCTGTAATGAAATAACCATAGCAGGGATTATGCACTGGGTCAGCATTATGGCACTTAAGTGGGATAGGAAACACTAACCGCATCGAGTAGATTGAAAAGCGACCCATTGAGACGAAAAGGCATTTGATGTAGCGGGAAGCCAGATCTCCCCCGGCGACCCGACCGTTGGTGTCTACCCGGAAATCTCCTCTGTTGAGATTTCGAAAAACAACTGGCTAGGTGTCTCTGATTTTGAGGTCATTCTCAGAAGAGTGACTTAGAGGGCGAAGCTATGGCCGTCAGCAGTCTAGCATTGGATTTCTCGCAAGCAGTTCCTCAGGTCGAAGCTGCGGCCGAGTGCTGGTACGGCCTGCATACCCGGCCGCGGCACGAGAAGCTCGTGACCCAGCGACTCGAGGAGAGAGGCGTGACCGCCTTTCTGCCGATGATCACCGAAGTGCATCGGTGGAGCGATCGGAAGAAGAAAGTGCAGTTGCCGCTGTTTAGTTGCTACGTGTTCGCGAAGTTCATGCCGAACCGAGCGGAGCGTTTACGCGTCCTTCGCGTCGACGGCGTATTCGGTCTGGTCGGCTCCCGGGGCGAGGGTACTCCGATTCCGGATGCGCAAATTGACACGGTTCGGAGTCTGGTCGAAACGGAACTCCCGTGGTCCGCTCATCCTTTCCTGAAGATTGGTCAGCGAGTGCGAATCCGCAGCGGTGCCCTCGACGGTATGGAAGGCATACTGCTTTCGCGCAACGGAGACCAAACGCTTGTCATTTCCATCGATGCCATCCAACGATCGCTTGCGGTGCGGGTCGAAGGATACGAAGTCGAACCTGCCTGATCCTTTTCGAAAATTTCTTTCCAGCGATAATAAAAACACCTCCCATGGCGGCTCATACAATTGAAACCCTCCGCTTGCTGGTCGTAAGCAGCGAAGTTTCGGTTCTTCGTCTGCTGGGTTCAACCGCGCGATCAAACTCATGGCATCTGGAAACTTCGGGCAGCGGTTGGGATGCGATGGAGCGAGTGCAGTCCGATACCGCGCCCCATCTCCTATTCCTGGATATTCCTCGCGGGGACGGTGAGGGTCTTCACCTCGTACCGTGGCTGCGAAGGCTCCGCCCGGACCTCCCGATCGTGGTGCTTTGCGATCCCGAGGACGCGAGGCAGAAAGAGGCAACCCGCATGGGCGCTAAAGATGTCCTGGTTCGACCCGTCAGTGAGGAACAACTCGAATCTGTGATCCGCAGACACCTCGGATCGTCGAACGATGGTCCGGCAGCCGAGATGGCGAGCGAAGACATTGAATTAGTCGGCGAAGATGAATTCTTCCTCAGTATCACTCCCGTCATGCAACAGCTTCGCGCCCAGGCGGAATTACTGGCGCAGGCAGATGTTCCGGTGCTGATTCTGGGCGAGCCTGGGAGTGGCAAAGGCACCGTGGCCCGCATGATCCACCAGATGTCGGTTTACTCGGGCTTTAATTTCTTGAGAGTGAATTGCGCCGAAATGCCGGGAGATCTTCTGGAGATTGAACTTTTCGGCCGCGAAAACGGTCATTCGGGGTCTTCACAAGGCGCTCGAAAGCCGAGTCTGGGAAAACTCGAAATCGGCCAAAAGGGCACGCTTCTACTCGATGAAATCACGCAGATGCCTCTGGCTCTGCAAACCAGGCTGCTCAACGTGCTGCAGGACAAGAGATTTTTACGATCGGGCTATCCTAAGCCGGTCGAAGTGGATGTTCGTATTCTTGCGGCCAGCAGCGATCAGTTGGACCGTGCTCTGGCGGAGAAGCGACTCGACACCGACCTGTATTACCGGCTCAGCGCATTCACGGTGCATGTTCCCGCGTTGCGGCAGCGCAAAGAGGAGATCAAACTCCTTCTCCGCTACACGATGCACAAGATGGCGAAGCACTATGGCCTGCCTCCGCGAGAATTCACGCAATCCGCGCTGACCGCCTGCCAGAATCATTCCTGGCCGGGAAACTTGAGAGAACTAGAGACCTACGTAAAGCGCTACCTTGTGGCTGGCGATGAAGAGTTCTACAGCGACCGTGGGGAACTGCCTGCTGCAAGCAACGGAAACCGCGCCCTCCTGGAAGCGAAGGCCGGCGATGCGACGCCGACAACGTTGAAGTCCATGATTCAAAGCGTGCGGTCGGAGACCGAGAGAAATGCCATCGCTGCGGCGCTTCAGAAGACTGGATGGAACCGAAAGGCTGCGGCTCGATTGTTGGGTGTAAGCTATCGTTCTATTCTGTACAAGATTGACCAGTACCAGATGAGCGCTCCGCAGTCCTATATCCCGTCGCTCTCGGAACCGAGATCAGGCTCTGAAGGTAAAGGAAATGGAAAGGCGAGTTGAGTCGAGGAACTCTCAGCATGGGCGCGGAAGATAACGGAATCGGGAAAATGATGTTGGGCATCGCAATATTTCTCGTTGCATCAACTGGTATCTTCGCTCAAGCGGGTTCCGGGACGCCAGCCGTGCCCACTGCGAGCGCCGTCGCTCCTCCGCCCACTCAGAACGCTGAAAGCGCCGCAACCAAGGCGCACGACGACAGTTTCGTGATTGGCAATGATGATGTGTTGAATGTAAACGTGTGGAAGGAGCCAGACGTATCGAAATCTGTACCGGTTCGATCGGACGGAAAGATTTCGTTACCCTTGGTCGGAGAAGTGCACGCGGCCGGCCGCACTCCTTTGAAGTTGGAACAGGAAATTGCGGAGCGGCTGAAGAATTACATCGCGGAACCGGAAGTCACCGTAATTGTTCAGCAAATCAACAGCCAGAAGTTCAATATTCTGGGAATGGTGAACAAGCCGGGGTCGTACCCGATTAGCAACTCGGCAACCGTGCTTGATGCGATCGCATTGGCCGGCGGCTTCCGTGACTTTGCGAAACAGAAAGCTATTTACGTGCTGCGTCAGGATGCGGACGGCAATCAGACGCGGCTGCCCTTTAACTACAAGGAAGTGGTGAAGGGTCGAAATCCAGCCCAGAACATCAAGCTTCAGCCTCGCGACACGATCGTCGTTCCGTAAACATGAAACTGTCCCTCAAAATCTGCGTCGGGTTGATATTGCTAACGAATGCGTGCCTTTGGTCGCAGGTGGACACGAATTTGCCACAGCCTGCGGCGGTCGATAATGAGGGCAATCCTACAAACAACCCAGACAATAACGACAATCGGATGGTGACTCCGCCTCCGGTGAGCGGTCAGGAGTATCCAACCGCGTTTGCCGCTGCAGAGCGGTCGAATTATGTGACTGGCGGACTCGCCTTTACCGGGGCATACACCGACAATGCCCTTGGGTCGATCACTGGCAACCCAGTAAGCGATGTGAGCTATTCAATCGCACCCTTCATCGGACTCAACGAGACAACATCGCGGCTGCACTGGGATCTAAACTACGCGCCCGGATTTACTTTTTACCAACGCTTGAGCGCAAGGAACGAAACCGATCAAAACGCTTCTGTGGATCTTCAGTATCGCCTGAGTCCGCATGTGACCCTCACTGGACGGGACGGTTTTTCGAAGAGCTCCAACGTGTTTAACCAACCAGATCTGGCGGGGGCCGCGGTCGTATCCGGCGCAGTGCTGGCGCCCAATTTTACGGTGATTGCTCCGATCGCGGACCGTCTCAGCAATGACGGGAATGTGGGCCTCAGTTACCAATTTGTTGCCAACGGTATGGTCGGCGGCAGCGCAACGTTCTCGAATCTGCAGTATCCAAACCAAACCCAGGTTCCAGGCTTGTACGATTCGAATACACAGGCGGGAACGACTTTTTATACGCTGCGTATTTCGAAAATGCACTACATTGGCGCGACCTATCAGTACGAGCGACTGATAACCTCTTTGCCTCAAGGCCAGAACGAGACGCAAACGCACGCGATCCTTTTCTTCTACACACTGTATGCGACGCCGAGGTTCTCATTCTCCTTTTTCGGAGGCCCGCAACATTCGGACACAGTGCAGCCGCCGATCCCGCCTTCGCACCTTCAGCTTCCCGCAGCACGATCATGGACGCCAGCCGCCGGAGGCAGCCTAAATTGGCAAGGGCGATGGTCCAATGTTGCCCTGAGCTACTCGCATATCATTTCCGGTGGGGGAGGATTAGTCGGAGCCGTAAAGTTAGACAGTGTGAGCATGGCGATACGCCAGCAGATGGCGCGGCGCTTGAGTGGATCGATCGCTGGTGGTTACGCACAGAACGACGTTTTGGGTTCGCCACTCGCGGGAACAACCAACGGGCACACAGTGTCTGGCACGGCTTCGCTGCGGCAAGACTTCGGCCAGAATTTTAGCGTGCAGCTTGGCTATACGCGATTGCACCAGGATTACAGCAGCGTGGCGGTCCTAGCCACGACTCCCAACACGAATCGGGAGTTTGTTTCGATTTCTTATCAGTTCTCCAGACCGCTCGGACGATAGATTCTATGGTTGACCATCTCGACGAAGAAAGCTCAGAAGGTTTTGATCTTCAGCACTACCTGGGGGTGGTGCGACGCCGCCATCTGCACTTTCTGATTCCGCTTTTCTTGGCGTGGGCGCTGGTGTGGGGGGCAAGTTGGGTGCTTGCTCCGCGCTATCAATCAACCACGCTCATCCTGGTGGAGCAGCCCACCATGCCGAAGGACTACGTCACGCCGAATGTGAACGATGATCTGCAGGATCGCATGCAAAGCATTACCCAGCAAATCCTCAGCCGCACGCGGCTTTTGCACATTATCGACCAACTGAATCTTTATGTTGACCCGCACTCGCAGCCGTCGCCCGATCAGAAAGTCGATCGCATGCGGAAGGACATCGACATTGAACTGGTGCGTGATGCGCGCAATCAGATCACCGCATTCAATGTCTCCTATGCGTCGCGCGATCCGCATCTGGCCCAACAGGTGACGAGCGAACTTACCAATCTATTCATCAACGAAAATCTGGAAGTGCGCCAACAGCAGTCCGAAGACACCACGAAGTTTATGGAAAGCCATCTGGAAGCGGCTCGGAGGGTTTTGGCGGACCAAGAAGATAAGATTCGCCAGTTCAAAGCCCAGCACCCGGGCGAGCTGCCCGCGCAGGTGGCAAGCAACCTCCAAATATTGGCTGGTATGCAGTCTCAGTTGCAAACGGAAGAGGACGCGCTCAATAGCGCGAAACAGCAGCGAGTATACCTGGAGACCTTAGTGAGTAATTATCGTTCGCTCCAGGGAACGGCAAAAACCGCAGGTGGCGCGCCCGTAGGCTTGCCCGCGGTTAATGAAGAGTTGGAGAAGCTCCGCGCACAATTGGCGGACCTCACTTCCCATTACACGGACCGTCATCCCGATGTGCGAAAGCTGAAACAGCAGATCGCCGAGACCGAAAAGACGAGAGATAACATTATTGCTGATCTCAAGGCCAAAGCATCAGCCCCTGCCGATCTGAACGCCGCGAGCATAAGCACAGACGACGCGGAAATGAAGGACCCAGCGTCCCCCATGGCGCAGATACAAGGGCAGTTGCAGTCCAACAAGGTTGAGATCTCTAATCGGGAGCGCGCGGTCGCTGACTTAAAGGCCAAGGTCACCGACTACCAGGCACGACTCAATCAGGAGCCCGTGAGGGAGCAGCAACTCTCAGACTTAACCCGCGGGTATGAGCAGTCCAAAGCCAATTACGACGACCTTCTCAAGAAGAAGAACGAGTCCGCTATGGCCACCAGCATGGAACTGCTCCAGCAGGGCGAACGCTTCCGGATCATTGATCCGCCGAGCCTCCCTGCAAAACCCGAATTCCCCAACCGCCTGAAATTTTGCGGCCTTGGGCTGGGGATTGGATTAGCATTGGGCATCGTGGTTGCCGGCGCATTTGAGACGATGGACGATCGGATTTACGATGAGAGAGAATTGCAAAAACTGTTGCCCATTGCAGTGATCTCCGAGATTCCAACGGTTGGAGCATCCGTAGACCAGCGCAGGGAGCGCCGGAGTCTATGGCTCGGATGGGCGACGGCGGCTTTTGTATCTGGTACGATTTTGATTGGGTCTGCTTTTAGTTATTTGCGCGGCTAGTAAAATCGCAAATGTACAAATCCTTCTACAGCCTGAAGCGTAACCCGTTTGACATTACTCCCGACCCGTCGTTCCTGTTTCCCACCAGCAGGCATAACGAAGCGTTGGCCGCTCTTTATTACGGAGTCCGACGCCATAAGGGTTTTGTAGTCCTGACTGGAGAGGTTGGAACGGGCAAAACGGTCCTGCTCCACTACGTGCTGCAATTATTCAAGCAGAGCAAAGACGTCGCGTACGCGTATATATTTAACGGTCGTCTTACACCCGTGGAGTTCTTACAGTACTTTGCCAGTGATCTGGGACTTCCGGCCACCAGCAAGAACAAAGGTGAATTGCTGCTTCAGATCGCGCATTACGTGGTCGGGCGCAGCCAGAGGGGACTTACGACAGCTCTGGTGGTCGACGAAGCGCACCACCTTTCCGCGGAGATTCTGGAGGAAATTCGACTCCTGAGCAATCTGGAAACTCCCCAGGAGAAGCTGCTTCAGATCCTTCTTATCGGACAGCCCGAACTGGATGAAAAGCTCGACTCCGTCAGCTTGCGGCAACTGAAGCAAAGAATTGCTCTTCGTTCGCATCTTCTGCCGCTGAATTCTGATGAGACCAAGGGATACATTGAGCGCCGGCTTCAGCTTGCCGGATGTCCACATCCATCGGCGCTGTTTCCGCCCGAGACGATTGCTGCGGTGTATCAGCACTCCCAGGGACTTCCTAGGTTGATCAACACGATCTGTGAAAACGCCCTGATCGCGGCATATGCAAGGCAGATGAGAAGTGTGAGCCCGGATATCATCGATGATATCGCGAGCGATTTTCGCCTGGGAATTCAAACACCTGCGCTGCGCACTTCCGACGAACTTGATGCGCGGAAAGCAGCCCAGACATTGCTTCAACTCTATGCTGACCTACAGTCGGAACAAAAGCGAGAGGAAGACGTAAGAACGCGCCTGCGGTTACGGGTCTCCGACCAATGAGCAATTTATTTGACGCGTTACAAAGGGCGGACGCAGAGAATTCCGGAATCGAAGGGTCTGGGTTGACTCTAGCGACAGAACTGCTTCGGTCTGCCGAAGAGAGGATGCGTGAGCCTGCTAAGCCCGCGAAACCACAATTTGAGGTCGATGCATTCGAAACGCACTCGAATCCTCCGGCTCCGCCGGTAACCGATGAGATGGAGCGTTGCCCTGTGCTGGCAGTCTCGATCGAGGAAGAGAGCCGTTTGGTTTCCGTTAGGGAAGAGGAAAGTTTGGGCGCAGAGAAGTTTCGTTTTCTCGCGGTTCGCTTGCGGCAGCTTCGGCAGAATCGTCCTTTGAAAAAGATTCTGATCACCAGCACGATACCGCAAGAGGGCAAGAGTACAATTGCTGCCAATCTGGCTTGCACGCTGGCGCGAAGAAAGCAGAATAAGACTTTGTTGCTGGAAGGCGATCTGCGGCGGCCGAGTATCACGCATCAGTTTGGTATAGGTAAGATTCCGGGCCTGTGCGACTGGCTTAGTGGACATACCCAAGACATCAATATCTACAAATTAGGGAATCTCGGACTCTGGCTGTTGCCCGCTGGCGCCGCGCCAGAGAATCCTTTGGAACTGATGCAATCGGGAAAATTACCGCTCTTGATGCAGCAACTGGAAGGCTGGTTCGACTGGATTATCATCGATTCTCCTCCAGTTTTGCCATTAGCAGACACTAGCGTATGGTCCCGTGTATCTGACGGAATTCTGCTGGTCACCCGGAAAGGTATAACCGAGAAACACCAATTGCAGCGTGGCCTTGAGGCCATTGAGAAATCGAAAATTTTGGGAGCATTGGTGAACAGCAGCGCCAATGCAGCCCACAGCGACTATTATCAACGTTACACTTCGTCTGCAGCTGACACCCCCAAGGCATAAGCAGACCTCTCCAAATTGTTTGGCGTGACTCCCCCCGCAACTCCCCTAGTAAATCGCTAAACCCTCTAGGCCCTAATCCAAGCAATCAGAATCAGCGGAGGATATTGTGCACGCACGACGTTCTGGCAGTAACGGCGCTACTTTGTCTACGCTCTCCCAAGCCACCTCAAGTTCGGGGCGCGCTGTGTTGAACCCGGAGGAATTTCGGCGGATGATTGCGCTCGAACGAAAGCGAAGCGAGCGTTCGCGGAAACCGTTCGTACTTCTGCTCCTGGATATGGGCGACCGCCCATCCGACAGAAATGGGAAAATTCTAGGGAATATTTCGTCTGTGTTATCCGCGTCCACTCGCGACACTGACGTCACTGGTTGGTACGCGGACGGCAGCGTAGTCGGAGTCATGTTCACAGAGATCGCCACCGAGGATAGTGCCTCCATTCCAGGCACCATCATCGCGCGTGTTACGGATACATTGCGTGGCCATCTTTCTCTCGAACAATTCAACCGGGTGCGGATTTCGTTTCATGTCTTCCCCGAGCAATGGGATCATGAAGACCAGTCAGGGTTGAGCAACCCGACACTCTATCCAGACCTATCCCGGCGAGAAGATGGCAAGAAGGGGTTCCGCGTCATGAAGCGGGTGATGGATATAGTAGGAAGCGCCCTGGCTCTGATGTTCCTTTTACCCGTTTTCGTGACGATTGCGGCGGCAGTTAAAGCAACGTCAAAGGGTCCAATCTTCTTCCGGCAACGAAGGATTGGGCAGTACGGCAAATCGTTTGTGTTCCTTAAATTCAGGTCCATGCAGGTCAACAACGATGCGGCGATTCACAAAGCGTACGTTCAAAAACTGATCGCCGGTAAAGCAGAGAAACAGCCGTCGAATGAAAACGGTGACGGCGTCTACAAGCTGACGCACGATCCTCGCATTACCCGAATCGGAGCCTTCCTTCGCAGAACCAGTCTCGATGAGCTTCCTCAGTTCGTCAATGTCTTGAAAGGCGAGATGTCACTGGTCGGGCCTCGTCCTCCTGTGCCCTATGAAGTGGAGGCTTACGACATCTGGCATCGGGGACGATTACTGGAGGCCAAGCCGGGGATTACAGGACTGTGGCAAGTAAGCGGACGCAGCCAGGTGAAATTCGACGACATGGTTCGTTTGGACCTGCGATACGCACGCACCTGGTCACCGTGGACTGACGTGAAAATTCTCTGGCGAACGCCTGGTGCCGTTGTTCTTGGCAGCGGAGCGCACTAATTGCTTTCTACCCTCCCTACTTTGCTAGCTCCCGGTGAAAAAAGATGATCACAATAACTAAGCCGTCTGAAGAAAGCGCCGTACAGCAGCCAGGAGGTACCCCTCTGATTAAGTTTGGCGTTGTGGGCTATGGCTACTGGGGGCCGAATGTTGTCCGAAACCTTGACCGGCTGGATCAAACTAAAGTCGTTGCGGTCTGCGATAAAAGTATTGCGGCCCGCCGGAAAGTCGCAAAGGCATACCCTGACGCCCTGGTGACGGAGTATCCCGCGGAGTTGATGTCGTCGCCTGACATCGACGCCATTGCCGTTGTGACTCCGGTTTGGACACATTACGAACTGGCCAAAGCGGCTCTGGAGAACGGCAAGCACGTCTTTGTCGAGAAGCCGTTTACCAGCAACGCAGCCCAGGCCGAGGAGTTGATCGAACTTGCCGCGCGGAAAAACCTCAAAATCATGGTCGACCACACTTTTTTGTTTACCGGAGCGGTCCAAAAAATCAAGCAACTCCTACAAGAAGGTGCGTTGGGAAAGCTCTATTACTACGATTCCACTCGAGTAAACCTTGGACTCTTTCAGCATGACGTCAATGTGGTCTGGGATCTTGCTCCACACGACCTGTCCATCATCGACCACCTAATCCAGCAAAATCCCGAAGCTATCTCCGCCACTGGACAAACGCATCTCAACGGCCACGAAGATGTGGCCTTCCTCACCCTGTACTTTCCCGACAAAGTCATTGCTCACATTAACGTCAATTGGCTGTCGCCCGTGAAAGTGCGTACCACGTTGATCGGTGGCGAAAAGAAAATGTTGGTTTGGAATGATCTCGAAGCAGACGAAAAAATCAAGATTTACGACAAGGGCGTAAACGTCACCAGCCGCGAAGGACTTTACAATCTCCTCGTGCATTACCGTTCCGGCGACATGTGGGCTCCGCAGATCGAGCAAGTCGAAGCCCTGACCCGGGAACTGGCTTACTTTGTCGACTGCATCGCGAAAGACGAGACTCCGGTGAATGATGGCCATGCAGGCCTACGCGTGGTCAAGATGTTAGAGGCGGCCAACGAATCTATCCGAAGCCGCGGCTCTCTCGTCTACCTCTAGGTACTTCCTTCTCTCCCGGCCTCTCCTCTAAGCGCTGCAAATCAAGTCTACCTATGTTCAACCTGGACTATCGGGGATACCACTCGAATGAATGAGTACGTAGCTATAGGCTCCAACGTTAAGCTGGGCAAAGACGTCAAATTCTCCAAGTTCATCAATCTCTACGGATGCGAGATCGGCGACGAAACAAAGATCGGCGCTTTCGTGGAGATTCAGAAAAATGCCAGTATCGGAAGGCGCTGCAAAATCTCCAGCCACACTTTCATCTGTGAAGGTGTAACCATCGAAGATAACGTCTTCATCGGCCACGGTGTGATGTTCATCAATGATTCGTACCCGCGCGCCACCGTCGCGAACGGAGGCTTGCAAACCGAAGCAGACTGGAAGGTCGAAGAAACCGTGATCAAAAAGGGCGCTTCAATCGGCTCCGGTGCCACCATTCTTGCCAAGCTTCGCGTCGGTGAGAATGCCATCATAGGAGCGGGCGCAGTTGTCACCAAAGATGTTCCCCCCAATAGCATTGTTGCCGGAAATCCGGCAAGAGTTTTGCGCTACATCGAACAGACCGTGGAGGTCACAAAGTGAGCACTTCTAATAGCATTCCCTTCCTTGATCTGGTTATTCCTCACCTAGAACTCGAAAATGAACTTACCAGCGTTTTCCGGCAGGCGCTCCATTCTGCTGGTTTTATTGGCGGCCCCATGGTGGAGGAATTCGAGAAAGCATTCGCCACCTTCTGTGGCACAGACCATTCCATCGCGGTGAGCAGCGGTACCGATGCTTTGCGCTTCGCTATTATGGCCTGCGGTGTTCAACCCGGCGACGTCGTAGTTACTGTGCCGCACACATTTATTGCCACGACAGAAGCTATCTCCCAAGCCGGAGCTCTGCCAGAATTTGTCGATATCGACGAGCGCACCTACAACATGTCAGTGGAAAAGTTAGCACTCTATCTGCGGGAGCATTGCTCAAAGGATAAATCGGGCAAACTCATTAGCACTCGGAGTGGTCGCCCGGTAACCGCAATCGTGCCCGTGCATCTTTATGGTCAGATGGTTGATATGGATAAGATCCTAAGCTTGGCTGGCGAGTATGGTCTTACCGTAATTGAAGACGCGTGCCAGGCACACGGCGCCGAATACTTCTCGCAGACGCAGAATCGTTGGATGAAAGCCGGATCCGTGGGCCGTGCAGCGGCGTTCAGCTTCTATCCCGGGAAGAATCTCGGGGCGTGCGGCGAAGCTGGTGCGGTGACTACGAATGATGCCACACTCGCAGATAAGATCAAGATGCTGCGGGATCACGGCCAAGCCAAGAAGTACTATCACGATGTAGAGGGATACAACGGACGCCTGGATGCTATTCAGGCTGGTCTCCTGAATGCGAAGCTGGCGCATTTAGCAAAATGGAATGCCCAACGCCGGGAGCGCGCAGAAACCTACAACCTCCTTCTAACCAAGAATGTGGCTGTATCCGTCCCTTATGAACCTTCCTGGTCTCGCGCGGTGTATCACCTCTATGTAATCCGCACCAATGACCGCGAAGCAATGATGAATCATTTGAAAAAGGCGGGCATCGGTACGGGAATTCACTATCCGATTCCGTTGCACCTGCAGAAGGCCTATGCGGCGCTGAACTACTATCCGGGTGATTTTCCCGTAGCGGAACAGGCTGCTGCCGAGATCGTCTCCTTACCTATGTTCCCCCAACTCACGTCGGATCAACAGGCACGAGTGGCGCAGGAGATTGACGCTTTCACCTCCGAGATCGCAAAGCAGGTGGAAGCGGTAGAAGGCGCCTTGGTCACGACAGAATAATGCATACAGAAGACGGCTTTCCCTCGCTCCCTCGCCGCTGACCCATAGCTAAATTCCCAACTGAAAGCGAGACTACGTTGAAAATCGTTTCCATCGTCGGAGCGCGACCGCAATTCATAAAGGCGGCTGCTGTCAGCAAGGTGTTGCGGGAACGACACACGGAAATATTGCTGCACACTGGTCAACACTACGACTACGACATGTCGGGAGTCTTCTTTGATGGTCTCGATCTGCCGTTTCCAGACGCGAATCTGGAAGTAGGCTCTGGTTCCCACGGAGCGCAAACCGGAGCCATGTTGAAGGGAATCGAGGAGATCCTCCTGTCCGAGCATCCGGACTTTGTGTTGATCTATGGCGACACCAATTCGACGTTGGCCGGTGCGCTGGCGGCGTCCAAGCTTTCCGTGCCTGTCGCTCACGTCGAAGCAGGTTTACGCAGCTTCAGGCGGTCGATGCCGGAGGAAACGAATCGCGTCGTCGCCGATCATCTTTCCCATTTGCTGCTTTGTCCCAGCGAACTGTCAGTCCGCAACCTGGCCGCCGAAGGAATCACCGAAAATGTCCACCTCATTGGCGATGTGATGCTCGATGTCCTCAACTGGGCGAAGCTGCGTTTGGCTAAAAGGCCATCGCTGATGTTAAAGAATCTCGGCGTGATAAAGAAACGATATTTGCTCGCCACCGTTCACAGAAGCGAGAACACGGACGACGGGTCAAAGGTCAGGCAGATCATGGAAGCCTTCAACTCGCTTGACGAACCTGTGATTTTTCCCGTTCACCCGCGTTCGCGCAAGGTGATCACGGAGAGCGGTTGTATGAACGCATACCATGTTCACATGATCGATCCCGTCGGGTATCTCGACATGGTGTCGCTGGCCAGCAACGCACGGATGATTCTGACGGACTCCGGCGGGCTGCAGAAAGAAGCGTACTGGCTCGGAGTGCCGTGCATCACCATGCGAGAGGAAACGGAGTGGGTGGAAACAGTAGAGGCGGGTTGGAACACTCTGGTTGGCTGTGATTCGCAAAAGATTGTCGAAGCTGTGCGTTCCTTTGCGCCGAAAAGAATGCGCAGATCTCTTTACGGGGATGGACACGCCGCGCTGAAGTGCGTCGATCTGCTCAGCGAGCCAGCCGAAGCGATGACCACAGCGGCCAGCAGTCGTAGCAATGCCTAACATTTAAGGGAGAGCACTCATGGAGAAGAAATCTAAAAACAATGTAGCAGTTGTTGGAGTCGGGTATTGGGGCAAGAATCTGGTTCGGAACTTCTACGAGCTTGGAGCGCTGTCGGCACTTTGTGACGCGGAGCAATCCCTCGAGGAAAAATATAAGAGTCAGTATCCTGGGGTGAAGTTTTTCCTTGATTTCCGCTCGGTCCTGTCCGATCCGTCGATCACAGCCGTAGCCCTGGCTACGCCAGCCGTCGCCCATTACGAAATGGCAAAGGCAGCCTTGGAGGCCGGAAAAGACGTTCTAGTCGAAAAGCCTCTCGCCATTGATGTGAAGCACGGCGAGGAACTCGTGAAGCTGGCCGAAGCGAAAGGCAAGATCCTGATGGTTGGCCATATTCTCCGATACCATCCAGCGATCCTGAAATTACAGCAACTCATCCTCGACGGCACTTTGGGAAAGATCAATTATCTGTACTCCAACCGCTTGAACATCGGGAAAATTCGTACTGAAGAGAACATTTTGTGGAGTTTCGCTCCGCATGACATCTCGGTGATGCTTTCGCTGCTTAACGAGATGCCGAAGCGCGTTTCTTGCCATGGTGGCGCCTACCTGAATCATGATGTATCGGATGTCACCTTGAGCCACTTCGATTTTGCCAGCGGGGTTCAGGCGCACATCTTCGTCAGCTGGCTGCACCCGGTTAAGGAACAGAAGTTGGTGGTGGTTGGTTCGCAAAAGATGGCGGTTTTCGACGACACCGCCGAGAACAAGCTGATTCTATATCCGCACAAAGTAGAGTGGCGCAATCGAATACCCACCGCGGTCAAGGCGAACGGAGAAATCGTGGGACTGGAAGATCGTGAGCCGCTGCGGGTCGAGTGCCAGCATTTCCTCGATTGCATCGAGTCGAGAAACATACCGGTGAGCAATGGCGCGGAAGGGCTGCGCGTGTTGAAGGTGTTGGATGCCTGCCAACGGGCGCTAAAGAATGGAGCCATCGAAGTAGAACCCACCCCAGCGGTTCAGAAGAAGGAGTTGGATTATTTCGTGCACGAATCAGCGTATGCGGACCAAGGCGCCGAGATCGGGGCCAGTACGAAGGTTTGGCACTTTGCGCACGTGATGAAGGGTGCGCGCATCGGCAAACGTTGCGTGATTGGACAGAACGTAAACGTCGATGGCGGAACGGTGATGGGGAACAATGTCAAAATCCAAAACAACGTATCTGTTTATACCGGTACGATCATTGACGACGATGTGTTTCTCGGTCCTTCCTGCGTTCTGACGAACGTCACGAACCCGCGCTCTCAGGTCAACCGGCATTCGTTGTATGAAACCACTCACTTACGCCGCGGTTGCACGGTTGGCGCAAACGCAACCATTGTTTGCGGCGTGACGATTGGACGCTATGCCTTCGTCGGCGCTGGGTCCGTGGTGACCAGAAGCATTCCCGATTTTGCTTTGGTGGTCGGGAACCCCGCCCACCAAGTGGGATGGATGAGCCGCCACGGTCATCGTCTCGAAAATCCGGATTCCGACGGCGTGCTGCGCTGCCCGGAGAGCGGATACCGTTACAAGGAAGTTGAACCTGGCATCTTGCGATGTCTCGATCTAGACGAGGAAGCTCCATTGCCGACCGAACTGAGTGTCGGCACCAAATCTTATAGAGAACTCAAAGAGGCAACCAAATATGAATGTTCCATTGCTCGATCTTAAGGCGCAGTATGCAGTCATAAAGCCCGAAGTAGATGCCGCAATTGCGGAAGTGATGGAATCCCAGCATTTCATCCTGGGACCGAAGGTGGAAGAGTGCGAAAAGGCAATCGCTGCCTATTCGAATTGCAGTTATGCCATCGGGGTTTCATCGGGCAGTGACGCTCTTCTCGCCTGCTTGATGGCCGAAAATATCGGCGAAGGCGATGAAGTCATTACAACGCCATACACGTTCTTTGCTACTGGAGGAGCGATTGCCCGGTTGGGAGCGACGCCTGTTTTTGTCGACATCGATCCCGTAACCTATAACCTCAACGCCGCTGACATCTCGTCCAGGGTCACCAGCAAGACTCGCGCCATAATTCCGGTTCATCTTTACGGACAGATGGCTGACATGGATGCGGTGATGGAGATTGCCCACAAGCATGGCTTGATTGTGATCGAAGATGCGGCCCAAGCCATCGGCGCCGAATACAAGGGCCGGCGAGCGGGCAATATCGGACATTACGGATGCTTTTCGTTTTTCCCATCCAAGAATCTCGGTGGCGTCGGCGACGGAGGCATGATCGTCGCCAACGATCTGCAGAAGGCGGAGCGGGTGCGTTGCCTCCGCGGTCACGGCGCAAAACCCAAGTACTACCACAAACTGATTGGCGGGAATTTCCGTCTTGATGCGCTGCAAGCCGCCGTGGTTTCTGCCAAGCTTCCGCATCTGGACTCGTGGACGGCCGCTCGCCAGCACAATGCGAAACGGTATGACCGACTCTTTGGCGAATTTGATTTGCCGATTGGTCTCCCCGTGGTGCAAGCCGACCGGCACATTTTCAATCAATACGTGATCCGGAGCTCAGACCGCGACGCATTGCAGGCTCACCTAAAGAAATGCGGTATCGGTACGGAGGTGTACTACCCGGTACCCTTGCACCTGCAGGAGTGCTTCGCGTACCTCGACCACAGACCGGGTTCGTTTCCAGAGAGTGAACGGGCTGCGAAGGAAACGCTTGCGCTGCCGATTCAACCCGAACTCACTGAACCGCAAGCACAGTATGTGGTGGAATGCGTTGGTCAGTTCTTTGGCAAAGAGGCACTGGCTCTTGCCGGTGCCGAATCTCGAAAGTAACGGAGTTGTTTTCTTGATTGGGGTCATACCCAAAGCGGGCCAAGAGGGAGTAGTTGAGGAGTTCTTCGAGCTCTTCAAGACGCCATGGGAGCGGTATTGTCCAGGTCGCCCCTACGACGTCATTCTGGCGACCGCCGACGAAGTGCCGGAAGTCAACCCTCAGCTACTTCTTGTCTATGGTACTAGTGCCAAAAGCATGGACGCCCGAATCGGGCTCACGGCTCGAGAGCGACCTCACGACACAATAGTGAGAAGCGCGAACTCCGATGTTCCGATATACGGCAAGTCCCTCACATTTGCGGATGTTCGCAACGGAGTTCCTTGTGTGACCGGAAAAGCGGGAACGGCAGGCATCAAGCTCGACGCGCCCGGTTCCACTGTGATCCGGTTGGGGTACGATTTGTTCGAGCAGGTCCACTTTCTTCTTTCGATGGGCCAGTCGGTCGAGAATGCACACATCCCTACGCTCGACATTCACATCAGCATGCTTCGGGAGTGGATTCTCGAAGCAGGGATACCTCTAGTAGAGATTCCCCCTGTTCCTCATGGGCACAGTTTTTCGGTCTGCTTAACTCACGACATCGATTTTGTGGGAATTAGGAAGCATTGTTTCGACCGTACGATGTTGGGATTTGTCTACCGAGCTACTGTAGGTGCGGTGAAGAACTTCTTTCGCGGTCGGATCACAGCGACTCAGGTGCTGCAAAGCTGGCGCGCGGTCGTGACTTTGCCCTTTGTGTATGCCGGTTGGTCGAAGGATTTCTGGGAGCCGTTTGAATGGTATCTGAACGTTGAGAAGGGCCTGCCAGCAACCTACTTCCTGATCCCATTCAAGCGGCGCCCCGGCGACAACACGCCGGGACCTCGAGCGTCGCTCCGGGCTACCGCCTACGATGTCGGCGACCTTCCGGAGTGGACAGATACTTTACAGAAGCAGGGCTGTGAAATCGGCGTCCATGGAATCGATGCCTGGCATAGCGTCGAAAACGGTCGCGAGGAATTAGCGAGAATTAGAGCCGTTGCGCGTACGTCTGAGATTGGCATTCGGATGCACTGGCTGCTCCGCGAAGAGCACACTCCCTACGTGCTGGAACAAGCTGGGTTCGATTACGATTCGACGGTTGGCTACAACGAGACGGTCGGATATCGCAGCGGCACCGCACAAGTCTTTTTAGCCCCCGGAGCCCGGACATTGCTGGAACTCCCAATGCACATTCAAGATGGGGCTCTGTTTTATCCGCAGAAGCTCGACCTCTCGGAGGTCGAGGCGGAAAAACGCTGCCAAGCTCTGGTCGAGCACGTCGAGAAATGTGGCGGCGTACTCACGGTTCTGTGGCACGACAGAAGTCACGCACCGGAGCGGTTCTGGGGCAGTTTCTATGCTCAGCTGCTGAAAGACCTGAAGACACGGAACGCGTGGTTTGCCACGGCCGGGCAGGCGACAGCCTGGTTTCGAAAGCGGCGACACATTCGCTTCGATCGCGCAGAGACGCATTCTGGCCATTGCCCTCGCGTGTTTTACGAGGGCGAAGAGATTCAGCCACCCATACGGCTGCGAATTTACGAGCCACCCTACCGAAATGGAGTTGGCACATCCGACAGCGATCGCAATCTTCGCTTTAAGGACATTTCGTGGAACGGGTTATCAAGTCTCGAACTCGACTCAGACCTCGCCCATCATTCGTCCACCACCCTTCCTGATTCAACCCTCTGCCCCCAGCCATGACCGCTGTCTGCATACTGCTGCAAAACTTCTACGACATTGATATCCGGGTGAGGCGCAAGGCGGAGGCCTTGGCCGCAGCCGGGTACTCGGTTGACGTGTTCGCATTGAGCAGTCCGAAATATCCGAAGAACTATACGCTGGAAGGTGTCAACGTCTATACGATCTCGCTGGGTAAACTCCGCGGCTCGTTGATGCGTTACGCTTTCGAATATATCGCCTTCTTACTCTGGTGTCTGTTTCGCACAACGGTGCGGATGCACCGCCGCCGCTATGCGGTAATCGACGTAAACACGCTGCCGGATTTCTTGGTGTTCGCTCCAGTCTTTGCGAAATGGATGGGAGCCAAAATAGTTCTGGACATGCACGAAATTACGCCGGAGTTCTACATGTCGAAGTATGGGATGGCTCCCGATTCTCTGTCGGTGCGTCTGCTGAAATTCCAGGAAAAGATTAGTTTTGACTTTGCAGATCATGTGATTGCAATCAATCAGCCGATTCTGGATCTGCTTTGCGGACGCGGCTTGGATCGCGCAAGGACCAGCATAATCATGAATTCTGCGGACGAAGCGCGCTTCACCTCATCGTCCACGTCTGTACGAGCTGATGCGATGGCCGATGACAAATTTGTGATGATGTATCACGGAACACTGACCAACCTCTACGGATTGGATCTCGCGATCGAAGCATTTGCTCTCGTTCACAAAGAGATGGCCGCCGCTGAGCTGTGGATTCTGGGGTCGGGACCGGAGAAGACTGCATTAGAAAGCTTAGCGCAAGAACGCGGGATAGCTTCAAAAGTCAGGTTCGTGGGACAGGTTCCGCCAAGCGAAATTCCGATGTGGCTGAGCCATTGCAAAGTGGGCATTTTGCCCATCCGTCGAGATGTGTTTCTCGAGTTCGCTTCGCCCAATAAACTTCCGGAATTCATTATTATGGGTAAGCCAGTGATCATTTCGCGGCTGAAAGCCATACGTTTCTACTTCTGTTCAGATGCGCTGGCATTTTTTGAGCCGAACGATCCAACTGACCTCGCAAGCCAAATGGTGCGGCTTTATCAGGACCGCGACCTGCGGGTTCGGTTGGTTGACAGGGCGAAGAAGGACTATGAACCAATCCGCTGGGATGTGATGAAACAGCGGTACCTGCGAATGATGGAAGATTTGACCGGGTTTGCGGGCCGGGGTCAGGAGCAGTTGCGCGTCGCGGCGGCAGCTGCGGCTTCACGCTCGGCCGATTCAAAAAACTATGCCGAGAAGAACTGAAATGTCGAACCTACCGATCTACGTTCTGATCACGCCAGCCCGAAACGAGGCGCGATTTATCGAATTGACCATAAAGTCGATGGTGGCACAAAAGGTCCCACCACGCAAATGGGTGATCGTGAGTGACGGCTCGACCGATGGGACCGACAGTATCGTTCGCAAATATGCAGCTCAGCACGAATGGATTGAACTGGTTAGCCTGCCGGAACACGACGAACGGAACTTTGTCGCGAAGGTAGAAGCGTTCAAGGCCGGATACGCTAGGCTCGCCGGACTGGACTACGAAGTGATCGGCAACCTGGATGGTGACGTTTCGTTCGAGGAAGATTATCTGCCATTCCTAGTTAGCAAATTCGCCGAAAATTCCCGGCTTGGCGTGGCCGGTACACCCTACCGTGAGGATAAGCCAATCCACGACGAACAGTTCAAGAGTCCCGACCACGTTTCGGGTGCTTGTCAGATGTTTCGTCGCAAATGCTTTGAGGATATCGGGGGATATCAACCCTCGAAGTGCGGCGGCATCGATCTGATCGCTCTTCTCGCAGCCCAGGCGGAAGGATGGGAAACCCGGAGATTTGATGAAAGAAGCTGTTTCCACCATCGAAATGTGGGAAGTGGGGACCATGCAGGTGTTTATTCCAGGTTGCTACATCGCGGTCGAAAAGACTATCTCCTGGGCAGCCATCCGGCGTTCGAAATTTTTCGCAGTGTGAACCAAATGAGGAACAGTCCCTACATTGTCGGGGGAGGGCTCATGTTGATGGGTTATTTTTGGGCCCTGCTCCGCCGCTTGGAGCGAAGCATGCCCCCGCGGCTCATCGCGATTCGGCGCAGAGATCAGATGAGCAGACTTAAGCAGGTTGTTCTCCACCCGCTGAACCGTAATCGAAAGCGAGTGTCATCGACACCTCTCATTTCTTCCACGGTTGGCCAGTACTCAAACGGCTCCGAGTTGTCCCATGACTGATCGACGGGCCCCATCCTGCCGAACGGATCACGAATCTTCGTGCGCAATGGCGAGCGGAACAACCAGCCACATTTGCGTGTGCGTCTGTACGTATAAGCGCCCAGAGCTATTGCGGCGGCTACTGGAGGAACTCGCTCGCCAGCAGACCGACGGACTATTTACCTTTTCGGTCGTAGTTGTCGATAACGATTCCCAAGAATCAGCTAAAGCTGAAGTACTCGATTTTGCCAGGTATTCGTCGATTCCTGCCAGCTATCAGGTTGAACCGCGTCAGAATATCTCATTAGCCAGGAACAGAGCGCTCGCAGGCTCCTCTGGGGCCTTCATCGCCCTTATCGATGATGACGAATTTCCGTCCGCGATCTGGCTGCTAACCCTGTTTAACGCCTTGCATGAGCACGCCGCGGATGGTGTGCTCGGACCGGTCCAGCCTTTCTTTGATCGAGGGGTCCCGAAATGGATCGTGAAGGGCAGGTTCTTCGAGCGGCCAAGTTATCGAACCGGACTGATCATTGATGGGAAAAAAGGGCGCACGGGCAATGCTCTGATAAAGAGACAGCTTTGTGTTGGGGAGGAGCAACCTTTCAGACCAGAATTTCGCTCAGGCGAAGATCAGGATTTTTTCGAGAGAATGATTCAGAAGGGGCATGTATTCGTTTGGTGTAACGAGGCGACGGTGTACGAGACAATTCCTCCAGCCCGATGGAAACGAACTTTCATGTTGAGGAAAGCCCTACTCCAGGGGGAGTGTTCGACCCTCAACCCGTCCCAAAGGATGCGGCAAATCGCAAGATCGTTGATCGCCATTCCTTTGTACGCGATGGCGTCGCCATTTGCTCTTTTGTTTGGCCAGCACAACTTGATGATTCTTCTCGTGAAGTTGTTTGACCATATTGGCCAACTCTTGGGCGTGATGGGTGTTGATGTTGTAAAGCAGGCTTACGTCACGGAATAAAGTGGAAGAAAGATGCGGGAAGCCAAACACATAATCGGAACCGACGACGTTATCCTCGTCACAGGGGCAACCGGCTACATCGGTCTCAAGGTTGTCAAAACGCTGCTGGAGCTGGGATTTCGCCGTCTCCGCTGCTTTGTGCGGCCCTCGAGCAGACAGGTTGCACTGATGCAGATGGCGGGCAGCTTCAAAGGTGCGCAAATCGAGGTCGTTACTGGCAATCTGCTGTCGCGTGAAGACTGCCATGCGGCCGCGGAAGATGTTCGGGTGATATATCATCTGGCTGCAGGCACCGGGCAGAAATCATTCGCCGATGCATTTATGAACTCGGTGGTTACGACTCGCAACCTGCTTGAGGCGAGCACCCAGCGCCAGTATCTAAAGCGGTTTGTAAATGTGAGTTCCTTCGCGGTATATAGCAATGCGCGGGAGTCCGGAAAGCGATTGCTGGACGAGGGGTGCCCAATTGAAAAGCACCCCGAGTTGCGGGGAGAAGCTTACTGTTTTGCCAAGGTCAAACAGGAACAGTTGGTGTGCGAGTATTGCTCCTCGTTTGGGATTCCGTACGTCATCGTCCGACCTGGCGCGGTGTATGGTCCGGGAAAGACTTATCTTACGGATAGAGTCGGCATCGATACCTTCGGCATCTTTCTGCACATCGGTGGCTCCAATACAATCCCGCTCACCTACGTCGACAACTGCGCGGAGGCCATCGCGCTGGCTGGATTGCAGGAAGGCATCGATGGCGAGGTCTTTAATATCGTGGATGACGATCTTCCATCCAGCCGGCAATTTCTGCGGCTGTACAAGAAGAACGTCAGGCGATTCCGGTCGCTATACGTCCCACCTTTTGTCAGTTATTCCTTATGCTATCTCTGGGAGAAATACTCGAAATTTTCCGAGGGACAGTTGCCGCCGGCGTTCAACCGTAAGCGATGGAATGCTTACTGGCAAAAAACAAACTACAGTAATGGGAGATTGAAGACACGCGTGGGGTGGACCCAGAAGGTGCCTACTACAGAAGGGCTACGGCGCTATTTCGAGGGTTGCCGAGGGGCGCAAACAAATGCTTAAGATCGCAATTGTGGGGTGTGGAAAAATCGCAGACTCGCATGCTTCCCAGATTCTGCGTATCCCGGATTGCGAGATCGTTGGAGTCTGCGACCGCGAGCCGCTGATGGCGCGGCAACTCTTCGAACGGTTTCCGATTAAGGCCTATTTCGCAGATGCGGCCGAACTCATCGCGGAGGCCAAACCTGATGTCGTCCATATCACAACACCTCCGGCGAGCCATTTCGAGATCGCAAGGCTATGCCTGGACATGGGATGCCATGTCTATGTGGAGAAGCCTTTCACTCTCTGCGCGGAAGAAGCCCAAAGACTCATCGATCTTGCGAACAAGAGGCATCTGAAAATCACGGTGGGCCATGATGAGCAATTCAGTCACGCAGCCCGCCGCATGAGAACTCTTGTGCAGAGCGGTTTCCTCGGGGATGGACCGGTTCACATTGAATGTCACTATTGCTATGAGTTGGGGGACAATCCTTACGCTGGAGCACTCCTCGGAGACAAAGGGCATTGGCTACGCAGATTGCGAGGGAAGCTTTTGCAAAATGTCATCAGCCATGGCATTGCAAGAATCGCGGAGCATCTCTCCACCGCATCGCCGCGGGTCATCGCGCATGGGTTTATCAGCCCGCTGCTGAAAAGCAAGGGCGAAACCGAAATCATCGATGAACTGCGGGTGATTGTGTGTGAGGAGGAGCGGACCACGGCTTATTTCACTTTCTCCTCGCAGATGCGTCCTTCGATCCATCAGCTACGGGTCTATGGTACGAAGAATGGCTTGATTCTTGATCAGGATCACGAAACCGTAATCACGCTACGCGGAGATCGATTCAAAAGCTATGCGGAGAAGTTCGTCCCGCCATTCATTTTCGCAAAGCAGTACATGGCCAACCTGGCGACGAATCTCCGCACGTTTCTCGCCAGTGACTTTCACATGAAGGCCGGCATGAAGCACTTGATCGAAGCTTTCTACCAGTCGATCATCAACGACACGCCGCCGCCTATTCCATACCGGGAGATACTGCTGACGGCCCGGATCATGGACGCGATCTTCACTCAATTGGAGCAGGAGCGCACGCCCGCTTCGTCCACAGCTTCTGTTGCGGCCGAATACGCATCGCGCTGACCTGTGGCGTGTTGGTTAACGACGGCTACTGCCATGCTTTTACCGTATTTTCTCGTTAAGAAGGAGAAACAAGAACAATGAGAGTTTGCGAGATCGATATTAAGATCGAAGGTACTCTGCTGAAGATCGCCAGGCCAGAACTGGAAAAGTATGAGCCTCTAGAGCAGCCGCAGGCAATCATTGCAGGCCTTCGACAAACCGTTACTCGGATTGACCTGTTTACGTTTCTGCAGATCGAGGGCGAAGGTGCCGAGAAATTCGAATACACCAAAGAGTGGGAAAATTTGGCGATCTTGCCGGTTTCTACGTTCGATCACTGGTGGAACAAACAGATTCGTTCCGAAGCTCGCAATCGGGCCCGGCAAGCCGAAAAAAAAGGCGTCAGGGTGAGGGAAGTGCCGTTCGACGACGCCTTTGTCCAAGGAATTTGGGAGGTTTACAGCGAGAGCCCGATTCGTCAGGGAAAGCGAAACGTACACTACGGAAAGGACATCGAGACCGTCCGTAGAGAGGCAATGACATTTCTTGATCGCAGCATCTTCATTGGGGCATTTCTGGGCGAACAACTGATCGGTTTTGTAAAGCTTGTTACTGATCGTGAGCGAATCCACGCCAACACCATGAACATCGTGGCCATGGTCCAGCACCGGGACAAGGCAACAACGAATGCGCTCATTGCTCAATGCGTCCGTTCCTGTGCCGAACGCGGCATCAGGTATCTCGCGTACCAGAATTTCACTTACGGCAAAAAAAAGCCGGATAACCTGACCAATTTCAAACAAGTCAATGGCTTCGAAAAGGTCGATATTCCTCGTTATTACGTCCCCGTGACCCACTTCGGATCGGCCGCTCTTCGATTAGGGCTGCACCACAAGCTTACGGACCGGGTTCCCGAATCCATCGCCGAAAAACTGCGAGAACTCAGAAGCACGTGGTACAAACGCAGTTTGCAATCGACGACTGGTGCCTTGGGATAACTTGCATGCCGGGAATCGCCGGAATCATCACCGGAATGCCGCGTGCCCGCGCGGAAAGAGAGCTTCGCACCATGATTGCGACTCTACGCCACAACTCCGCTTGGGAGTTTGGCACGTGGAGTGACGAATCCGCTGGAGTATACGTCGGCTGGGTGGCGCGAAAGGGCTCTTTCGATTGTGGTATGCCGATCAGCAATGAACGAGGAGATGTAGTCCTCTTTTTTTCGGGAGAGGAGTTCCCTAATCCAGAAACGCGTCGGCGCCTTGGTGGGCGGGGGGTCGATGCGGCTAGGCTATCTTACCTTGCTCGCATGTATGAAGAGGACCGAGAGTTCCCCGCAGCATTGAATGGCCGCTTTCACGGTCTACTCAATGACCGAAGCAAGGGAACAACCATCCTGTTCAATGATCGCTACGGAATGCACCGACTGTATTACCACGAAGCTAGGGAAGGTTTCTATTTCGCGGCCGAAGCCAAGGCCATTCTCGCTGTACGCCCCGAACTCAAGACGATAGATCCGCAGGCGATGGGGGAGTCTGTTGCCTGCGGCTGTATATTGGGCAATCGCACTCTGTTCAGCGGCATCAACCTCCTGCCGCAGGCTGCGGCTTGGACTTTTCGCTCTGGCTCAATCGATCGCAAAAGCAAATATTTCGATTTTCGCCAATGGGAACAGCAAGGCACGAGCGATTTAGAGTCCTATTATCAGGACCTCCGCACGGTGTTTTCGCACAACCTTGGGCGCTACTTTGAGGGACCGGGCAAGGTGGGTGTATCACTGACTGGTGGCTTGGATACACGGATGATAATGGCATGGCAAAATGCCGCTCCGGGATCTACGCCGTGTTATTCATTCGGAGGAATGTTTCGCGACTCACGAGATGTCACCGTGGCTCGCCAGGTGGCAACAGTTTGCGGGCAGTCTCACAGCGTGATTCGGGCTGGAGGCGATTTTCTCCCTAATTTTCCTCACTATGCCGAACGCGCCATCTATCTAACGGACGGCTGCGTTGGCGTGAATCATGCGCCTGATCTTTACCTGAACGAACAAGCCGCGGAAATTGCCCCGATCCGAATGACCGGGAACTATGGAGGGGAAGTTCTCCGCCGCGTGCGGGCATTCAAGCCGGTTGAGCCGGTCGCTGGCTTGTTTGCTCAGGACTTCCTGCCATTCCTCGGCCTGGCGCGGCAGACCTATGCCGAAGTCACTTCTGTGCACCCGCTCTCGTTTGCCGTGTTCCGTCAGGCGCCTTGGCATCACTACGGACTGCTTTCGCTCGAGCAGACTCAACTCTCGCTTCGCACTCCGTATTTGGACAATGACTTGGTTCGGACTGTGTTCCGAGCACCGGAGACTGCCCTTGCAAACCAGGACATCAGCTTACGGTTGATTTTCGACGGAAATCCGTCACTTGCAAAAATCCGAACCGATCTTGGTGTAGGGGGCCGGCGAGGTTTCTCAGCCAACGCTCTGCAACGAGTGCTGGAGTTTTCTTTCAAAGCGGAATATGCATGGGACCACGGCATGCCGCAGTGGCTGGCCCGTGTGGATCGAGTGCTTTCGCGATTGCAGTTGGAACGGATTTTTCTCGGTTGGCACAAGTTCGCGCATTTTCGGATATGGTATCGAGGTGTTCTCTCCAAGTACGTACAGGAAATCCTGCTGGACTCCCGCTCTCTCTCGCGGGCGTATATCAATCGCGACACGCTCGAAGAAATCGTGCTAGGTCACGTGCGGGGAAAGAGAAACTACACTGGCACGATTCATAAATTGCTGTCATTGGAACTGATCCATCGGCAGTTCGTGGACTCCGCAGTGCCCTGTGAGCCACACACGGCGGGCTCGCGGGCGGTGCTGGAACAGAGGGTGTGAATGGGCGCGCTAATCGCCACGACCGTATGTATTCTGGGAATTCTAGGCTTGTTCTGGCTCGACCGAGATCCTCAGGCCCGGACCTCGAAGGCATTATGGCTCCCGGTCGTGTGGTTGTCGATCGCCTGTTCGCGGATGATCTCGCAATGGTTGTCGATCGTTGGGCCCGCAGGTCCTGTAACAAAAGTCGATGCCGCCGCCAGATACATGGACGGGAGTCCGGTCGATCGATTCCTGTTAACCATGGGATTCATCATCGCCGTTATTGTTCTCGTCGGCAGAAAGCGGAAGGTGATAGCGCTGTTGCGGGTCAATGGGCCGATCGTCGTTTTCCTGATCTACTGCGGCATCAGCGCGGTCTGGTCGGACTATCCCGACGTTGCTTTCAAGCGATGGATCAAAGCCTTAGCAGATTTTTCCATGGTGGTGATCGTATTGACGGAGGCAGATCGCAGGGCTGCAATCAAACGATTAATGACCCGCACAGGTTTCATTTTGGTGCCGCTCTCCATTCTTCTGATCAAATACTACCCGGCGGGCCGAGGATGGTCGGAGTGGGGTGAAAGCGCCTACACCGGGGTGGCCACGAGCAAGAACGAGCTCGGGGGAATGTGCCTGCTCATCGCGGTCGCTTCCTTTTGGCAAATTGTGCAATTTTTCAAGGCCGCGCGAAAAACGCGCAATACCCGGTCCCTCGTGGCTCAGGGGGTTGTTCTGTTAATGGCGCTCTGGCTTTTGTGGAGTGCCAATGCCGTGACTGCGATGGCGTGCTTATCGATCGCGGCTTGTCTGATCGTCGCCGCGAACCAGCGCATGTTCCTTCGTAGACCATGGCTTGTGCACCTGATGGTGTTGGGTTTTATAGTCGCCGCCGGAGGGTCGTTATTCCTGGATGTTGGCTCGGGTATTTTGCAGCAGATGGGGAGAGATCCGACCCTCACGGGTCGGACAGATATCTGGAAGCTCGTTGTTGGCATGACGCGCAGCCCGTTGTTCGGAACTGGATTCGAGAGTTTCTGGCTGGGACCGCGACTCGATAAGATCTGGAGCATTTACTGGTGGCATCCGAACGAGGCTCACAACGGCTATATCGAAATTTTCTTGAACCTGGGTTGTATAGGGCTGGTCCTGCTTTTGGTGGTTTTTATGAGCAGCTATAGGAATGTGTTGGCGGCGCTCCGTCGAGATCCGGTTCTGGGTAGCTTCCGACTCGCATATTTCGTGCTGGCTATCGTTTACAACTTCACCGAGTCTGCCATTCGAATTATGCATCCTGTGTGGATACTGTTTCTGCTGGTGGGAACGGCAGTGCGGGAACCCGGACCGGTGAAGAAAGAAAAAACGACAGCGGCGGAGCCCGTGCCTCTACAAGAGGAACTTTCTTGTCTGCAATAGCTCAAATCCGATCTCGCCGAAGTCCCTGGTCGAGATTTCGTGGATACTATCAAAGGAAAAGTGCCAGTCTCGTATTCAGACGCCCCCTGCCAGTTAACCCAGTTCGGCCCTTGATCTCGTTTACGTTCGATGATTTTCCCAGATCGGCGCTATTTACCGCTGGTTCGATCTTGCGGCAGTTTGGTCTGGCCGGAACATACTATGCTGCTCTTGGACTAGCCGGAAGGGAAACCGCAACGGGTGAGATTTTTTTCCCCGAAGACTTGAGCGTGGTGATTGAACAAGGCCATGAACTTGGGTGCCACACATTTTCGCACTGTCATTCATGGCAAACAGATCCGCGAACGTTTGAGAAATCGGTGGTTGAGAACCAAGCTGCACTCAACCTCGTGCTTCCCGGTGTCGAGTTCAAGACATTGTCTTATCCCATCAGTCCGCCTCGGCCGCGGACGAAAGCGAGGATTGCGAACCGTTTTATGTGTTGTCGCGAGGGTGGGCAGAAGTTTAATACCGGAATCGCGGACCTGAACCAGTTGTCGGCGTATTTCCTGGAAAAAAGCCGGGACAATTTTGCGGCTGTGAAGGAGGTAATCGATCGTAACCAAGAGGCCCGTGGATGGCTGATTTTCGCGACTCACGACGTTTCGGATAATCCCACTCCGTATGGGTGCCGGCCGGAGTTCTTCAGGGCGGTCGTGGAATATACAGTCAACTCCGGAGCCGAGACTGCAGTAGTCTCCAGAGCACTGGAGATACTAAAGGACCGACAGTAGGCATATTTCACCTCACATTTCTGGCCAAATGGGCCTGAGATGGCTCTGTACTTCCGTGCCTTGCCGGGCGGGGGTATCGGCGTAGACTTTTCAATAAGACGTCTGCCGAACTGGAACTTGGCAGATGTGTTATTGAAATTTGTTTGCGAGGCGAAATGTTATCCAAGACTTGGCTTACCCCCCTCATAGCCGTCTTTTTTGTATGTACGGTTGCTCAGGCCCAGCAACTCTGGACTGGAATTCTTACTCCTAACCGCGCAATTGACTGGACCGGTGCGGGCGCGACCATCCCGACCAACTGGGCACAGTGCGCCACGTCTCAGTGTGATACAGTGTCGAGCGGCACGACGGTTACCGCTGCTTCGATCAACGCCGCTATTGCATCGGCCCCAGCCAATACTTACGTGCAACTCCCCGCCGGCAGTTTCACGATTTCCGGAATGATCGACTTTGCCAGCAAGAGCAACGTCTATATCAACGGAGCAGGTTCCAATTCTACGTTCATTACCTTCGGCTCCTTCTCCGGCAGTTGCGTCTTCGCAGGCCGCATATGCGCCCAGTCAGTTCACACCGGAGACGGAGGCGATCAGAACTACGACAATGCCGCCAACCTTGTGGCTTCAAGTCTGACCGTGGACAGCACCAGCATCACGGTCTCTGCTCCCTTCGTCAAAGGCTCAATCAATAACATCCAAGTCGGCAGCCTAATCTTCATCGACCAGTTAGACGACGCCAGTGTTCCGGCGAATGGCGTGTTCGTCTGTCAGGCAAGTTTTTGCAGTGGCGGTGGCTCCGGCAACGGTCGGAACTGGCGTCCTTCCACACAGGAAGAGCCGCAGATTGTTACTTCGATTTCTGGATCAGGCCCGTGGACTATTGGCATTTCCCCCGGAATTCGGATGCCGAACTACACTAGCGCTAAGACTCCACAGCTATGGTCGGACACCGGGCAGCCGATTACCAATGTCGGCATCCAGAATATCTCCCTGGACTCGCGCTCCAATGGAGACTTCGCGACTTTTCAAATGCTGAACTGCGTGAACTGCTGGGTGAAAGGGGTGCGTTTCATCGGGCCAAGCACGAACGGCGCGGGCACCTACCAGGTATGGGCTTATCAATCCCGCAATGTCACAGTCCGCGACAGCTACTTTTACGGTTCCAGCGCGACCTCGAACAATTACGCTCTATCCAACTGGGCGTCCGCTGATGATCTTTTCGAGAACAACGTAACGCAGCATGTGGCCTTCGGGAACATGCAGGAAGGCTGTATTGGCTGTGTACAGGGCTACAACTTCGCAATTGACGACTACTATACCAACGGGGATGCGCAATGGCAGCAGGCCAGTTCCTATCATCACGGCAGCGGCGATGCTTTTGTCTTGTTTGAAGGCAACGAGGGTATCGGAGCGACGGGCGACGACGTCCACGGCACCTCCAATTTGTTCACCGTTTTTCGCAATTACTTTAACGGGCGCGACCCGAATGGGGGAAGCTCGGGCGGCAAGACAGAGCAGACAGTTCCGATTCTGCTTTACACCTACAACCGATTCTGGAACATCGTTGGGAATGTACTGGGTACAGCTGGGTATCATTCAACCTATCAATGCACAGCAGCAACAATCGGTCAGGCTTCTTGCAGCAACAGTGGGCAGATTTATTCTGTAGGATTTCAAGACACAGATGTTCCGGCTAATCATAATGACCCGTACACAGTTTCCAGCATATTGCGTTGGGGAAACTACGATACGGTAACCGCCGCGGTCCGGTTTTGCGGTGATGTAACCAATACAGGATGGCTCACGACCTGTGGCGGCAAGTCCGAGATCCCCCTCAGCTTGACGGACGGGCTGGCCAATGCCATCCCCACTGTAGGGGACACGCTCGCCGGTCAGCCGGGGCTGCCACCTTCGTTCTACTACTCTTCCAAGCCTTCGTGGTGGGGGACAACACCTTGGCCCGCGAACGGCCCGGACGTGAGCGGCGGAAACATCGCCAACGTCGGTGGCCATGCCAATCACATTCCTGCGGCAAATTGCTACCTCAGCGTGATGAACGGCCCGATGAACGGAAGCGCGACATTGATGGCGTTTGACGCGAGTGCTTGTTACTCGTCCTCCTCTGCTACAGGTCCCGCGGCTCCCACGAACCTGAATGCCGTCGTTCAGTAAGGAACGCTTTCCGATGGATTGAAGAATGGTAGAGGGGTAGCGACGCATATGCTACCCCTTACCTATGCGTGATTGACAGTCCTGCCGCCTACTGGCACATTTGGGTAGTACCGCTCCAGTCTGTCAAAGCGTAGAATTAAGTCGTCCTTTCCCCCCGAATTACTGTGGCCACCCACGACCAAAAAGCTTTGTGCCATTTTGGTTCGCGAACTCGTTTGTGAAGGTTCAGCTGGGCGCCAATTTTGCGTTAAAGTCCTCTACAGGAAGGGGTTAGCTTATGAAGGTTGTAATTTTCTGCGGTGGTTTGGGCCTACGGCTGAGGGAGTACTCCGAGAATATTCCGAAGCCGCTCGTTCCCATAGGGGATGCCCCGGTCATGTGGCACCTGATGAAGTATTACTCGCATTATGGCCACAAGGATTTCATCCTGTGCCTGGGCCATAAAGGCGAGGCCATTAAGAGGTTCTTTCTTAACTACAACGAAGCGATCTCGAGTGATTTTGTCCTTTCCGAGGGCGGTCGAAACGTAAAGCTTCTGGGTACCGATTTCTCGAACTGGCGGGTTACATTTGCGGATACGGGTGCGAAGTCTCTTGTAGGCGAGCGCCTCTTGGCAGTCCGCGAGCACGTCCGGAATGAGGAAGTATTCCTCGCTAATTACGTAGACGGACTGACGGACATCAATTTGAGCATGGTGATCGAGCGCTTCCTCAAGTCCAACAAGACAGCGTGCTTCGTTTCTGTGCCGCCGACCCAAACATTCCATCTGGTTGAGACCGACGGTGACTCCAGAGTGAAAAGCATTAGCCATGCGGGCACGTCGAATAAATGGATTAACGGAGGGTATTTCGTTCTGAAGCAGAAGATTTTTGACTATATCAAGCCCGGTGAAGACCTTGTGGACGCGCCGTTCCAGAGGCTTATTGCAGAGGGTGAACTCATGACGATCCAGCACACTGGTTTTTGGGCGTGCATGGATACATTTAAAGAACGTCAACAATTGGAAGACCTTTGGTCAAAGGGAACTGCTCCGTGGCAGGTGTGGTTGAACAATGGCAAGACTAGCGTATTCGCCAGTGCTCCAATGGAACTCCAGAAAGCCGCAGTTTCGGCCAGTTCAAAGGACTTGCACACTCAGGCCTTAGTACCCGAGAGGAGTTTACGTGAGCAGTAGTCCCGGAATTAAGGAGGTGGAAACAAGAAGTACTGCAACCGTTGCGGTCACCGAACACCTCCGGACCGATCACCTGCTGGAGAACCTCGGTAAGCGTGCCGTTTCCGGCGGTTTCGTTACCGTGGGAGCACAGGTGGCCAAGTTTATCCTCAACTTTGCTTCCGCGGCGGTGCTGGCGCGACTACTGAGTCCAAAGGAATTTGGCCTGGTCGGAATGGTATTGGGTGTCACCGGGCTTGTTGGAATATTCAAGGAACTTGGTCTTTCCACCGCGACCGTGCAGCGAGAAACCATTACCCAGCAGCAAGTTTCAAACCTGTTTTGGATCAATGTTGGGGTCAGTGGCGTCTTGGGCCTCGTCAGCATCGGTCTGGCGCCATTAGTGGCATGGTTTTATCGTGATCCACGGGTCGCGGGAATCATGCTGGCGCTATCGTTGACGTTTCTTCTAACCGGATCAACCGTTCAACATCAAGCGTTGCTGACGCGACAGATGCGCTTTCGAGCGCTCGCAATTATTGACGTGACCTCCCTGCTTATCGGGTTTTCGACGGCTTGTCTTCTCGCTTGGCTGGGCTTTGCCTATTGGGCCCTTGTAGCACAACAGTTAGCGAATGCGGCCAGCAGTTTGACTCTGACGTGGTGGACGTCCAGATGGCGGCCATCGAGGCCGAGACTGAATAGCGGCGTGAGGCCGATGGTTAACTTCGGGGCTCACCTAACGGTGGCGGATTTAATCGGGCGTTTGTCCCTGAACAGCGACACCATCCTGATCGGACGTTTTTTCGGAGCGGCGCCCCTGGGTCTTTATACCCGTGCCAATGTTCTATTAGCGCGTCCGCTGGAACAGGTTCTCACTCCCATTGCCGGAGTTTTGATACCAGTACTCTCGCGGCTCCAGTCGGATCCGCAAAGGTACCGGCGCACATTCATGCGGGCTTACGATTTGCTCGCGCTTATCGCTCTACCATTCGCGGCGATGTGCCTCGCTCTCGCGAGACCGATAGTTTTGGTCATACTTGGTCCGAAGTGGAATGATGTGATTCCGCTGTTTTCCGCCTTTGCACTGGTCGCGATTTCATCGCCCCTTTCCGCCGTTTGTAGCTGGATGTTCGAAAGTCAGGGGCGAGGTAAAGACCAATTGCATACCTACACAGCAGCGGGCGCAGTCACGCTCGGCTCCTATCTGGTCGGCCTGCACTGGGGACCCTTTGGCATCGTCCTTTCGCTGGCCATTGCGAGCCTGGTAATACGTTTACCGATTGTTTACTACCTTGTCGGGCGCAGCGGGCCAGTGAGCACGGGCGACCTGTGGATTGGCTTTTTGTCGCATTTGCCTTGCTGGGGTGGAGTCTATATCGCGACAATGCTGGCACGCACGATGGTGGAGAATTCTGCACCGATCGTGCAATTGCTGGTTTGCTCTCCTATCGGGTTAGCTGTTGGAGTAGGGCTAATGTTTATCTTCCGTCGGCCGCGCCGGAGTGCACAATATGCGTGGAGCACGGTGAAATCTACCTTGATGCGACAGTGGAGTAGCGCGGTATGACGACAGCGCCAGTGAACCCAGAAACGGCCATCAATGAAAGCGGCCTGCCTTCACGTGTTTCCTCGAAGCACGCAAAAGTCGGTTTTTTTGGAATCTTTGGAGTGCAGAATCTGGGGAACGAGTGCACCTTGCAATCAATCCTCTACAACGCCCGGAAACGGCTGCCAGATGGAGATATCTACAGCATTTGTTACCAGCCTGACGATACGTCTCGCCGACACAACGTCCCTGCCGTTCCCATCTCGGCTCGCTATTTCCAAAGCCGGGCAGACGGTAAGGTTATTCATCGCAGAGGAGGGCTGAGTCGGTTGGCGCGGGTCATCTTTCAGCGCATACCGGGCGAGCTGATGGATTGGTTGAAGGCAATCAAAATTCTAAAGGGCACGGACCTGGTCGTCATGACTGGAACAGGGATGTTGACCGACTACAGCACGTCCGCATTTGGCTATCCCTACGACGTTTTCAAGTGGAGCGTGGCTACAAGGCTTGCCGGGTGCAAAGTGAGGTTCGTCGGCATTGGAGTCGGTCCAATTTACAGTCGGTTGAGTCGTTGGTTCATCCACCGTGCTCTGTCCCTTGCTGACCTTAGAAGCTACCGGGACGAATTCTCCAAGAACAGAATCGCCAAAACGGGCTTCGACAGTAGCAAAGACTTTGTCTTCCCCGATCTCGTCTTCAGCCTGTCCAAAGACAACCTTCGACGCCGTAATCGCCGACGTGAAGAAATGGTGGTTGGTCTTGGGATCATGGATCATAGGGATATTCACATCGCGACTTTGGAAGAGCAGGAAGCGTCATATTCTTCTTACCTCGACAAGATGTGTGACTTCGTCTGCTGGCTGACCGAACGGGGCTATGCGGTTCGTATTCTTCAAGGCGATGTAAAATACGACACCCTAACAAGGGCGGACCTAAAAGCGAGACTCGAGAAGCGGGGAGTCCATTATGAGCAGGCTGGAATTTTCGACGAGGGAAGTTCGACCGTGGAAGAGTTGATCGAGCAGATTTCCCAAGTCGATATTGTCGTTTCTCCCCGATTTCACAATCTTCTTCTCGGACTAATGCTTAATATTCCAGCAGTTTCGATCTCATACGATCCGAAGAACGATGCCTTGTTAGAGGGTATGGGGCTTGGAGGATACTGCCAAGCGCTGACTGAACTGGACATCCAGAAACTGAAAGAACAATTTGCTGAGCTTGCGGAGCGAATGGACGAAGTCAAACCCATGATCAGTAAGAGAGTGGCTGAATATCGCGGCTTGTTGGAAAAGGAGTATGACTTAATCTTCGGTGATATTTAGTCATCGAAATCGATGTCGAAGTATCCGGTTTTGTTTGATTGCGATCGATGCATATTTCACGTGGAGTGTGAAGGGCCTCATGAATGCAGCCACCCAAGAGTACAGGAACAAAGAATACTGGATTGTTGAGAACGCCCAATACGCCGAACCAAGCTTCCGTCTCCGGAAGTGCGCTCGGGTCGTCAACCAACTCGCGAATGGTAGGCCGTCCAGTCTACTGGATGTAGGATGCGGACCGGCCGCATTGCGTCAATTGCTAGATCCAAATGTCAGTTATTACGGACTCGACCTGGCAATCCACGAGCGAGCCGATTATTTGCGGGAAGCCGATTTCGTTAAGAATAGGGTAGCTTTCGATGACCGACGTTTCGACTTCGTAACGGCCATGGGCTTCTTCGAGTACATGGGGCAGAATCAGAACCAGAAATTCAAGGAAATCAGTCAAATTCTCAACGAAAATGGCAGGTTCGTAATGTCCTATATCAACTTTGGGCATTACCGACGGCAGATCTGGCCAAACTACAACAATGTTCAGTCAATAGCAGAAATGACGAAGGCGGTCGAGAAAGTATTCCGAATAGAAAAGCGGTTTCCGGCATCTCACCACTGGCGCCAGAAACAGCCGGGGAACAACTCTTTGCCGACAATCCAGATGCACGTGAACTTTAATATTCCGCTGTTCAGTTCAATGCTGGCTGTCGAATACTTTTTCATCTGCTCTCCTCGCAAGTGATGGAGTTGATCGCGCACGCTCGCTGTGACGCTGCCTAGGAGCCTGCTAAGATGATGCAAGTTCCCAGACATGTCTTTAGCAACCGGAGCTTGCATGCATTTCAAGGCGTCGGCTATTTTTGGCGCAATTGTTATTGATCCAAATCGGCGAGAAGATGAGCGCGGATACTTCTCGCGAGCGTGGTGCATTCAAGAATTTGGCGACAACGGAATCAATTTCGTGCCGGTACAAGAGAATTTGGGCTTTAGCATCCGGAAGGGAACTGTCCGAGGCATGCACTTTCAAACCGAGCCTGCTCTTGAGGCCAAGTTGGTCCGGTGCACAAGGGGAAGAATTTTCGACGTGGTGGTCGACCTCAGACCGGAATCGCCATCGTATCGCAAATGGTATGGCGCAGAGTTGAGCGCAGAAAACGGTCGAATCCTGTACGTTCCGGAGCGTTGTGCGCACGGATACCAGACTTTGGAGGATTCCACGGACGTCTACTATTTAACCTCACAATTCTATACTCCAAAGGCGGCCCGCGGCGTTCGATTCGACGATCCAACTTTCAGCATTGATTGGCCGTTGGCTGCTACGACGATATCCGAACAAGACCGGAACTGGCCCCTGTTTAGCCATACATAAGTCCTATGATCATAGATACTGCACTTCGAGAGCGCGAAGTAAAAGGTAATCCAATCCGCGTAGGCATTATCGGGGCGGGGGCGGCGGGGCGTGCTATTGCCCTCCAGCTTGCAACACCAGTACCTGGGATTCGGCTCGTGGGAATCGCGAACCGGACGCCAGAGCACGGCGAGCGGGCATTCCGAGAGGCTGGTCTCAGCGAGTGGCGGCGCGTCGGGTCGGCGCGCGAGGCTGAGAAAGCAAGTTCTAATGGCGTTCCTGTGCTTACTAGCGACGCGTCGGTTCTGACCACTTGCGATGGCGTTGATCTGCTCGTGGAAGCAACGGGCACTATCGAATATGCTGCCGGTGTAGTAGTTAGCGCCTTCAAACATGGGAAGCACATGGTTTTGGTGAATGCCGAACTGGATTCTCTTCTCGGCCCAATTTTGAAGGTGAAGGCAGCAAAGGCAGGCGTGGTGATCACGCACACCGATGGAGAGGAACCGGGAGTCGCTATGACTCTTCTGCGCTACCTCCGCTCGTGTGGACTGCGGCCGGTTGCAGCAGGCAACCTTAAAGGTATGGTCGATCACTATCGGACCCCCGAAACCCAACGGGGTTTTGCGGAGAAATACGATCAGGACGCCCGAAAGGTCACTTCGTTTGCGGACGCTACGAAGCTCTCCATGGAAACGACGATTCTCGCGAACGCGACCGGATTCCAGGCAGGTCACCGTGGCATGTACGGGCCTGCATGCGAGCACGTAAAAGAAATGGCACAACTGTTGCCCGCTGACCAGATGCTCGATACCGGCTTGGTAGATTATGCACTTGGCGCTGCGCCTCATACAGGTGCATTCGTAATCGTGTATGAGGATTCACCGCTAAAGAAGATTCAGCTCGGATACGTAAAAATGGGCGATGGTCCTTTTTACGTTTTTTATACGCCATTTCATCTGCCGCACATCCAGATCGCCTCGACTATTGGTCGCGCCGTTATTCATCATGATGCGACTGTGGCTCCGATAGACGGGGCCGTTTGTGAGGTGATCACCGTAGCAAAACGCGATATGAAAGCTGGTGAACGTCTCGATGGGGTCGGCGGGTTCTGCGCGTATGGTCTCATCGACAATGCCGCGACAGCGCGCGCTGCTGATGCCCTTCCTATCGCACTTTCGGAAGATTGCGTTCTGCGCCGAAATGTCACGAAGGATGATGTGATTTCTTTCGAGGATGTCGATGCACCGGTTCGTAGTGTCGTTGATGCCCTTTGGAAGGAACAGATCTCGACTTGGCCTCAGATGAAGCCAGCGTCAGTGAAATAGTCGAATGTAAAACGTGCTGTTAGCCAGTGCTATGAATATGTTGTCGTTTTGGATTGAACCTCATAACCATCCCCCTGCTGTTTGACAGCGTTTTTGCCTTGGGCTGAAACACAAATGATCAACCGCGTATTTTGGAAGGGGCGCCGTGTGTTTCTTACTGGGCACACTGGCTTCAAGGGCAGTTGGCTCTCGCTATGGCTCCGTTCACTCGGTGCAGAAGTAACCGGGTACGCTCTTACACCGCCTACCGAGCCGAGTCTCTTCGTACAGGCGGGAGTCGAAACCTGCCTTCGATCCATCTGCGCGGACATTCGCGATTTTGCGCAGCTCAAGAAATCGGTGGAGGACTGCCGTCCAGAAGTAGTGATTCACATGGCGGCGCAATCGGTTGTGCGTCGTGGCTACGATGATCCCATCGAGACATATTCGTCCAACGTGATGGGAACGGTGTATCTGCTGGAGGCATTGCGACAGCTCGGGCGGCCGTGCGTCGTCGTCAACGTTACCAGCGACAAGTGTTACGACAATCGCGAGTGGATCTGGGGTTATCGCGAAGACGATCCCATGGGCGGTCATGATCCCTATTCCAACTCAAAAGGCTGCGCCGAACTTGTGACTGCCGCGTACCGCGACTCCTATTTTCCTCCTGACGCGTTGAAGCGTCACGGTGTGGCCATCGCGAGCGCTCGGGCGGGCAATGTCATCGGAGGAGGAGATTGGACCGCCAACCAACTGATCCCCGACCTCATGAGGGCTTTTCTTGGGAACAAGCCCTGTCTCATCCGAAGCCCTTTTGCGATCCGTCCTTGGCAGTTTGTTCTGGAGCCGTTGCGTGGATATCTTATGTTGGCGGAACGGTTATCCGACGACGGCGCTCGCTTCGCAACGGGATGGAATTTCGGTCCTTTCGAGGACGATGCCAAGCCGGTGTCGTGGATTGCCGACAAATTGGCAGGTTCTTGGGGAGGCGGCGCGGCGTGGACCCAGGATGGGGCGGTACACCTGCACGAGGCGCACCTGCTCAAATTAGATACCTCCAAAGCGCGAGGCTGCCTGGGTTGGCGTCCTGTGCTTTCCCTGGACTCGGCGCTGGAGTGGATCGTCTCCTGGTACCGCGCTTTTGAGCAAGGAGTCGGCCTGCAAGAGTTTACGCAACAACAAATCGAAGAGTATGAAGCGCGCTTAACCAAGTGAATTCGAAGGAGGAAGTTCTGTGCGGGTTCGAGGGGCTGTGACCTTTGCTGACTTTAGTAACCCGATTTTGCAAGCGGTTTCATTTACATTCTGAGGATTGCGTGTTGCGGGCATCACCGCGAAACCTACCCAGATTCTGCGAGGGAACGAATGATCTCTAATGACGAAGAAAAACAAACTCTCAGCCCGCGTATTCTGCTCTATTCCGAGAGGAACCTTTATGAGCGGGAAGTCTGGCGGTGTCCCTTTTTTGAATTCGAAAATATTCTTCTGGAAATCGATTCGGTGGACCTGCTTGCACCGCAGCGTACTAAGTGGTACCAAGACCGGTTGAGAGTCTCCCTCAAGCTGGGAAATTATCTAAAAGCTCCCATTATCGATCCGGGGATCGTACCTATCACGCTCGACAAAGAATACGACGTCTTCTTTACGGTGATTGAAAAACCGGGCGAAGCTTTGAACATCAAAGCGATTAAGAATCTGAAAGACCGCTGCAAGACGTCTGTCTGCTGGGTGGCTGAGTTTTACGCCTGGAACATGAAGACCCATCGAAGCTCGCTGGAGACGCTGAAAGAATTTGATCACGTCTTCTTCATGGCGAGTAATTATCAGCCTTTCAACAAGGTTCTTCCTGTGGAAGTCACGTACCTGGCTGCGGGTGTCGACACCCTCCGTTTTTGCCCTTTCCCGAACCCGCCAGAGAGAAGCATCGACGTGCTAAGTATTGGCCGGAGGTCAGAGAAGAAACATAAAGCACTTCTGCGATTAGCCCGCGAGGAAGGGCTGTTCTACATGTACGACACGATCAACGATTTGCATGCGTACAACCTCGACGACCACCGGGCGCTGGTCTCGAACATGGCCAAAAGAAGCCGCTACTTTATCGTCAATCCAGGCAAAATTGATATGCCGGAAGAAACGGGCGGCCAGGCCGAGTTCGGATACAGGTATTTTGAAGCGGCGGCTCCGGGGACCATCATGATTGGAGAACGTTGCAAGAACCGAGAGTTCGAGAAAATCTTTACGTGGGAAGATGCCGTGATCCATAGTCCTTTCGACTCCGAGGACATAGGCGACGTGATGAAGGAACTTGATCGCCAACCGGAAAGGCAGGCGAGAATACGATGTGAAAATGTTATTCAATCGCTATCGCATCATGACTGGGCATATCGGTGGGAAACCATTCTCAGGGCGGTTGGGCTTGAACCGTTGCCTGGCCTGATCAAGAGGAAACAGAGACTGGCTGAGCGCGCCGCTGTGGTGCAAGAGCATCAGTTGCAAGGACAAACTTCGGTAAAACGATGAGTGTAAGTGGGACATCCGAGCGCCAAGACACCGATGACAGCACTCGGGCGTTCTTGGATTATTTTTGCTGCCCGCAAGAATTCGCACCCTTTCGATTAGCCGGCGAGCCTTCTGCACAGGAAGGCTTTTTTCTTTTTAGATCGATACGATGCTTCGGAAGAACCTTCTCCGCAGGATTGAGTTCTAATAGTTGTGCCGAGGCCAGATTCGATGCTTCTCCGGTTATGGGGACTTCAGGCGAAGTGATTTCTTTGTGTTTCAGTCCCACGGAAGTGGTTGAAAACCTGCGAAGGGAGCGGTATCTGGTTGCTTCGAGCGGCCAGAGACGGCTTCGCAATTTTTATTATTTCCTGCGGCCGATACTGCCATTTGCGATTCGCAAGTTGCTGCAACAGACGATATTTCGGTGGCGAAACAGGAGTTTTCCGAGCTGGCCCGTCGATTGTTCAGTCGAGCGGGTCTTCGAGTCATTAATGGAACTATCGATTCAGTGCACGGGTGCCAGCGAGGTCCCCTTTATCTGGTTTTGGCCGGACGGAAAGAGTTGCGCCGCCATGATGACCCATGACGTGGAAGAGAAGAACGGCGCGGATTCCTGCGACAAGTTAATGGATCTGGACGATTCTTTCGACATCAAAGCCTCGTTTCAGCTGATTCCCGAAGGACGCTACGCAGGAATTGACGACCTGGTTGCGCGCATCCGGGCTCGCGGTTTCGAGGCGAACATCCACGATTTGGATCATGACGGTCGACTCTACGACCACGTCGAACAGTTCCAGCAACGCGCACGGAAGATTAACGAGTACGCACGACAGTACGTCATGAAGGGTTTTCGTGCCGGCGCAATGCATCGCAACCAGGAGTGGTTCGGCATGTTGGAGTTCCAGTATGACATGTCAGTCCCGACCGTCTCCCATCTAGAGCCTCAGAGTGGTGGGTGCTGCACTGTGACTCCATATTTTGTGGGCGGTGTTCTGGAATTGCCTCTTACGACAGTACAGGATCATGGTTTGTTCCACGTTTTGGGTGAGATGTCTATTGATCTGTGGAAGCAGCAGATTGAAACTATTTCCCGTCATCACGGGCTGATCAGCTTCATCATCCATCCCGACTATATAGTCCAGACAGCGGTGCGAGACCTATATTGCGAACTTCTGCGGTACCTTTCGGGTTTGCGGAAGGAGCGCGGCATTTGGTTCGCAGTTCCCAGTGAAATCAATGATTGGTGGCGCGAACGCAGCCAGATGCGATTGGTGCGAGAAGGGGATGGCTGGAGAATTGACGGTCCAGGGTGTGAGCGTGCTCGAGTGGCATATGCAAGAATGGTCAATGGGAAGCTGATTTATCGAGTCTCGGAGCCGTCGCCATCATCGTGGAATGCCGGGGGTGTATCAGGGGAGCAAGCAGCATCCCGGGTACTTCTCTGAATTGTTGCGAAGCCTTCCGAACCGGAGATTTCTATGTCAAGGCGGTTTGCCAAGTCTGATGCAGTGGGGCTAGTCTGCACGCCGCTTTTCTGTCACGCTGAGATGCCCCGGTGAGCGTTTACAGCATTGATCCTCTTCAGGATCGTCGCTGGGAAGAGCTTATTAAAGCGCACGCAAGTGCTTCGATATTCCACACCGTTGGCTGGCTGGAAGCTTTACATCGTACCTACAGGTACAAACCAGTTTTATTTACGACTTCCCCCGCTGGACAAGCGCTAACCAATGGCATTGTCTTCTGCCGGATCAAGAGCTATTTGACCGGATCCCGCCTGGTTTCTGTTCCTTTTGCAGATCACTGCTGCCCCCTGACCAGGAGTTCGTCTGAATTAGCCGAACTGCTCATATATCTGCAGCGTGCTCGCCAGGAAGAGAAATACAAATATTTCGAATTGCGAGCGCTTGGCTGTAGAGCTCAAGAGATCGAAGCGAGCCTTGGCCTAACGAACAGCCAATCGTTTATTTACCATGAGCTTGACCTAAGACCGGACCTGGAAACTTTATTTCGTGGATTTCACCGCAGCTGTGTACAACGTAAGATTCGAAGAGCGGAACAAGAAGCGCTCAGCTATCAACAAGGCACAGCCGATGACCTCTTAGCGCAGTTTTATCGACTCCTTGTGCTGACCCGGCGCAGACATGGTTTGCCACCGCAACCGCTTTCCTGGTTTCGCAACTTGCGCGACTGCCTGGGAATCGCATTCAAAGTCCATGTTGCATCAAGAGATTGCCAACCCATCGCCAGTATTCTGACCTTGAGGCACAAGGATACGGTGGTTTACAAGTATGGGTGCTCTGATGCCCGCTTCCACAACCTGGGGGCTATGCCATTTCTTTTCTGGAAAATGATGGTGGAAGCAAAAGCACCAGGTCTGCAGTTCTTCGACCTTGGGCGTTCGGACCGGGAGGACCAAGGATTGATTACTTTTAAGGAACACTTGGGCGCGACTCGTTCCGATTTGAACTATTATCGTTTTCCGGCGCAGTTTGCGGCCACCGGGAACTTCCGCAGAACGGACTCTGCACGGAAGATTTTCTCGCACTTGCCGAATTCGTTGTTGAGAGCCGCGGGATATTTACTCTATCGGCATGTTGGCTGATAAATCGCGCTTGCTGAACAAGCACTCCGAAATTCAATTGGCCGCCGGAGTTAATAGAAACCTTCGTGGAGGGATCGGATGTTGAACCTCGCTCTGAATCGAGACGCGTCCGGCCCGCTAAACGTGCTTTGTCTCGGATGCCATTCTGATGACATTGAAATTGGCTGCGGTGGTACGATTTTTCGACTTGCACGGGAACATCCCGGCTCCGCGTTTCACTGGGTAGTATTCAGCGCAATCGGAGTGCGGGAGGCTGAAGCGCAGCGTGGCGCCGATCTTTTCGCCGGTGCGGACGTTCGCGGTCCACAACTGAAGGCTTTTCGAGATGGGTTTATGCCCTTTGTGGGCGCCGATGTCAAAAATGTTTTTGAAGAGTTAAAAGCGATTTCGCCGGATCTGATCCTTACCCATTATCGCAAGGATGCCCATCAGGATCACCGGCTTATCTCTGAATTAACCGGGAACACATTTCGAGATCACTTGATCCTGGAGTATGAGATTCCAAAGTATGACGGCGACCTGAGTCAGCCAAACGTTTACGTTCCACTATCTGACGAACAGTACCAAAAAAAGATTCGCTGCATCATGGATGTCTTCCAATCGCAGAGGACGAAACACTGGTTTCAAGAAAGTACCTTCCTAGGATTAATGCGACTGCGGGGCATGGAGTGCAATTCTCCTTCTGGGTACGCCGAAGCCTTTTACTGCCGAAAGCTCGTATTGTAGCGGCGCGATTTGCAACTCAGATCGGCGGCTTTCTGTCACCACATGTGGATCTCAAAGATCGTCAAGGGGAGCCTGGGCTCCTCTTTTTTTACGGTTTCTGAAGGAATTCTGGGTGAGGCGCCAGTTCGCGTTGAATTCGTAGAAGCACTGGGCTTCGAGGCGATCGGCGTTTCGAATTCACTGGTGCTGGGCCGAGATTTGAACTTTTTCGGCGTGCGATGCCTCGTACCTGGAGTCACCCGAATAGGTCGCGCTAACGTTGTGAATGCCTGAGCTATAAAAAGTGAAAGCTCGCGCCGCTTCTCCCCCAGAGAGCGGCATTGGCGGGCCTTCGAGATGTCCGTCCGCTTCGAACTGGATCGTTCCGGCGGGCACCGCATCCGCTTTCTCCGCCGGTCCGACCTTGGCCGTGATATTAATTTGCTGCCTCAGAGCAACAATTCTCAATGGTGTTAGGAGTTTCACAAACGTGGGTTGTCCAGGTGGCAATACCTGGATTAAACCCATCATGCCTCCTTCTTGATGAGCGACGATATGGCACTGGTACATAAATATGCCGACAACATTGGAACCGCGGAAGTCCATGCGCAGCTTAACGCTCGGCGGCGGGGCGTTACGGGTCCTATGGGGAATATTGATCGTGTCTCGGCTGACAGGATCTCTTACCGGGTGGCCATCGATCTCGAGCAACTGGAAGTGTATCTGATGTATGTGGAAAACGTGATCTTCGAACGTTGCATTGCTGATAACCCAATCCTCCACAGTTCCTTGATGGACAATCAAGGTCGGAGGCGCGTTCATATCAAATGAAGTCGCCTTGTAACCATCCACGAGAATATAGAAGCGCGTCTTGGCGTCGTTGTCAGGGCCGCCGGTCGATTTATCATCGTCGTCCTGAATTCCCGATTGCCGGAAATATAATCTGCGCTCCACCGTCGGCGCGGCGGCGATCTGTATCGATGCTTTTTGCACCTGCTTCGGCATTACCGCAAGAACGCTCTCTTGAGCATCTTTCGTGGAGGTAATGATCGCCAGAGGCCGCTGAGGATCATTATCCCCGGTCGGACCCGTGTCCCATTTCTTAGTAATCAACTGCGTGCTCTCGCCGGCTTTGGGGGTGGTGACAACAAACTCGGCTCTTGCCCCCGGCCCCAGTAAGACATCTTCTTGCATCAGCGGGCCGCCGCTGATGGGTGCGCCGTCCGTGGAAAACACCTGCAGTACTTGAGGAACTCCGGCGGCCACGACTTGTAGATCAAGAATCGTGTTAGCGGCCGCGTTCACCACGCGCCAAAACTGTCGCTCGGCTGGTTTGACGCGGATTCTCGCAGGTTCGTACCGAGGATAGGCGACCGGTACATAATTTACTGACAGATCCCAAGACGGTGCAGCGCCTTGCGTTACACCCGCCGCCGAAAGCGGCTGGTCACGAACTACCACAATGCGCTCGGGTAAGCCGGCCAGCGACGCGTGTCTTGCCTGGATCCCCTCCACGATCAGAGCGGCGGAAGCGCCTCCCTGAAGTTGCGTCTGAGTGACGCCGTGAACGTGAGGATGATACCAATACATTCCAGGTGGCTCGTTCACAGGAACTCGAAATCTGTAATCGAACGAGATCCCAGCGTCGATGGCGGTGTGTATCACCTCATCTTGATGACAAGCCGCTGGAATACTCATGCCATGAAAATGTAAGTTGGTACTCGAGACTGACATCCTTCCCCTACATGGACTCTCGGGGTCACTTTCAGCGGCCAAGTGCGCCGCGTGTAGGCTTAGCGACTCCGTTGCCGGCGCCAAAGCATTTCGAAAATGAATGATGAGCAGGTCGCCGGGCTTAGCCCGAAGCGTGGGAGACTGGAATCCGTTTTCGCTGATGTAGCAATACCGCGTGAGCCCAGTTGCATCCACGGCGGCTTTAAAGGTTAGCGTTGTTTCTAGAACGCCATGATGGCTACGCACCTCAGGCGGATTCGAGACGTCCGCGCCAGCAGTAAAGCGGGCACATATCGCATCAGCCGGGTCGGAGCCTTGGGCGTTGGCCGGGCGAGCGAAGCTACTCAACGCGACAAAAACAGCGAGGAAACGAAACAATCACTCACCACCCTGGACGTTTGGTAGATTAGAAGGTGCGGCAGGAACTCTGCTCGACTCGCACATCCTAGGCTAAAGTTGTATTCCCATCAAGAGTTCGCGACAACGTGGGCACTCGTTCCAGCTAAGCATAGAGCAAATTACCCGCGAGCGAACATCCGCACGACCGAAAACTACGACTTCAAACCAATCGCCGATCGGCAATTTGCTTCCCAATCTCCTCACTCGCTTGTAACTGCGGCGATAGTGCTGTGGCTGTTCGGAGCAGTTGCTCAGTCGGGTTGTGCGACTGAGCAACTACTCCGGGATCATGCTATTCGACTAAAGGAAGCTCATCTGCGTTTACGGCGTCCCAGCAGCCTTGAAATTCGCTCCGGACACTGCGTGCGTTTGGCCCGCATAGGCATCAGTCCAAGTATGCGTGGTAGTTCCTGTGCCAGGACCGATGTCGCCGCCCGCTGCTCCCGAATCAATTCCCCATTTGAGCGTCCGATTGGTATACGGAGATATCCAGGTATTGGCCGTAAAGCCGACGCTCGCAGTTAAGTCCCCGGAGTTACTCGTAATCGTCACCGACGTCGCGCTAGCCGGACTGCTGTTGAATGCGGCAAATGTTCCATTGTTTGTGGGCGTCGTCTGGCTAGCCCCGGTGACTGTAATCACTCCGAAATCCGCACTCGCGCTGCCTGTCCAAGAAACTGTAGCTGTTTGTGATCCCGATGGAGGATTGATGAGTTGGAAGATCAACGTGCGACTCGAGGCTGTCGTGCCTGAGTCGGTTCCAGGGATCAACGTGCCCACTACTCCGCCCAAGGTAGCCGTGATGTTGGTGGCGGTGTTCGTAGTCATGGCAACCATGATCATAGCGGCGCGGTTGGAGCCGCTTCCGATGATGAACGCAGGAGTTGTAATACTGGTCACACCGAAAGAAAAGTCGGAAGTTACCTTGTTGTCAAATGCAACGATGGACGGTGCAACCGTACTCACCACGAGCGTGACCGTAGCAGTGTGCGTCAGAGCGCCGCTGGTTCCTGTGATCGTCAGAGGATAGGAACCGATCGGCGTACTGACAGTGGTTGTCACTGAGAGGGTTGAGCTTGAAGTAGCCGGATTGGGACTGAAAGTGCCGCTGGCTCCCGTTGGGAACCCGCTCACGCTCAAGGTTACTTGACCGGTGAAGCCGTTGAGGGCACCTACCGTGGCACCGTATGTAGTTGAGCCGCCAGGTACCACCGTCTGACTGGACGGTGATGCGCTGAGCGTGAAGTTCGGAGCGACAGTCACAATTAACGTCACCGAAGCACTATGCGTCAGGCTCCCGCTGACCCCGGTGAGGGTTAAAGGATAGGTGCCTGTGGGTGTGGTTAAGCTGGTTGTCACCGATAGCGCGGATGTGGATGTCGCCGGATTGGGGCTAAACGTTCCGTTAGCACCGGCCGGTAGTCCACTCACACTGAACGTAACTTGGCCAGTGAAACCGTTAATTGGATTGATGGTGAGGTTGTAGCTGGCCCCATTCCCTTGGAGGACGGTCTGGCTTGACGGTGACGCGCTCAGGCTAAAGTCCAGAGCATTCACGACCAGGGTAACTGTAGTAGTGTGCGTCAGGGCTCCACTGACTCCGGTGATGGTGACTGTGTACGTTCCTGCCGGAGTCGTCGTGCTCGTGGTTACCGAGAGCGCAGCGGTGGAAGTCGCTGGGTTCGGGCTGAACGCGCCGCTGGCGCCGGTAGGTAGTCCGGTTGCGCTCAAGGTGACTTGGCCTGAGAAGCCATTGGTCGGGGTGATCGTGAGATTGTAGCTGGTCCCATTGCCCTGGACGACAGTTTGGCTCGTGGGTGTGCCGGCCAGGCTGAAATCCGGCGCCGTCACGATCAACGTGACAGTGGTGGTGTGTGTCAGACTACCGCTGACCCCGGTGATAGTAACAGTGTACGTTCCAGCTGGTGTGCTCGCGCTGGTTGTCACTGATAGGGCGGAAGTGGAGGTCGCCGGATTGGGGCTGAAGGTGCCGTCGGCCCCTGTCGGCAGTCCACTCAAGCTGAATGTTACTTGGCCGGTGAAGCCGTTAATCGGGTTGATCGTAAAGTTGTAGTTTGTCGGGCTGCCTTGAGGCACGGTCTGGCTGGAGGGCGAAGCGCTCAGGCTGAAATCGGGTGCGGCCACGATCAGGGTCACGGTGGTAGTGTGCGTCAGGCTTCCACTGACTCCGGTGATGGTGACGGCGTACGTTCCGGCGGGAGTCGTAGTGCTGGTTGTTACTGAGAGCGCAGAGGTAGAAGTTGCCGGGTTCGGGCTGAACGTGCCGCTGGCACCGGTCGGTAGCCCGCTTACGCTGAAAGTAACTTGCCCGGCGAATCCGTTGACCGGATTAATGGTCAGGTTGTAGCTCGTCGCACTGCCTTGGACCACGGTCTGGGTGGTCGGCGAGGCGCTCAGGCTGAAGTCCGGAGCCGTCACGACGAGCGTGGCCGTGGTAGTGTGAGTCAAACTTCCGCTGATTCCGGTGATGGTCAGGGTATACGTTCCCACCGGCGTAGTTGTGGCAGTCGTTACCGAGAGGGTACAGGTGGAAGTCGCTGGGTTCGGGCTGAAGGTGCCGCTGACTCCAGTCGGCAGACCGGTTACGCTCAGAGTAACTTGATCGGAGAATCCGTTATTCGGATTGACGGTGAGGTTGTAGCTCGTTGAATTCCCTTGGATGAGCGTTTGGCTCGAGGGCAATACACTCAGACTGAAATCAGGGTTGCTAGCAGCACTGAAATTTGCTCCCGCTACTGCCACAGTCTGCCCTGCGTAGGTATCGGTCCAGGTATGCGTCGTGGTCCCGGTGCCGGGTCCGATGTCCCCACCCGCAACACCGGAATCCAATCCCCACTTCAGGGTCTGATTGGTATACGGACTCTTCCAATTATCGCCGGTGTAGCCAATGCTGGCGGTCAAATCTCCAGGGTTGCCGGTGATCGTCACTGACGTTCCGGCCGTCGGACTGGATTTCGAAGCCGAGAACGTGCCGTGGTTGGTGGGGCTGGACTGGTTCGCGCCGCTGACCGCAATCACTCCCACGTCAGCACTCATGCTGGTGGTCCATGAAACGGTGGCGGTCTGTGCTCCCGAGTGTGGATTGATGACTTGGAAGATCATCGTGCGGACTGTCGAGGTGGTGCCAGAATCGGTCCCAGGAATCAACGTGCCTGCAACACCGCCGAGGCTCGCTGTGATGTTCGTCGCCGTGTTCGCACTCATGGCCACCATAATCATGGCAGCACGATTCGGCAAACTTCCAACCGCGAACGACGGTGTCGTGATCTTTGTGACGCCGAACTGAATGCCGGAGCTTACCTTGTTGTCGAATGCCACTCCAGCAGGTGACACCGTAAGCGTGACGGTCGCCGTGTGGATCAAGGCTCCGCTCGTGCCGGTTATCGTCAGTGTAGAGGTCCCAACCGAGGTGGTGGAGGTGGTGGTTACATTCAGGGTGGAGGTTGCCGTTGCTGGATTTGTAGTGAAGGAACCGATGGCACCAGTAGGCAGTCCGCTCAAGCTGAGCGTAACTTGTCCCGTGAAGCCCAGGATTGGCGTGATCGTCAGGCTGTAGCTTGTTGATTTCGCTTGGGTGACAAGTTGACTTGAAGGGGAAGCGCTCAACGAAAAGTCTGGCATGCTTACAGATAGAGTGACTGTTGTTGTATGCGTCAAGGTCCCACTCACGCCAGTGATCGTCAGCGTGTACGCACCGACCGGTGTGCTGGTGAGCGTTGTCACTAATAGCGTCGATGAGCCGGTAGCCGGATTAGGGTTGAAGCTGCCCTGAGCACCGGCGGGCAACCCGCTCACACTGAGTGTGACTTGACCAGTAAATCCATTGACAGGCGCTACGGTAACACCGAAATTGGTGGAACTACCCTCAACGACTGTCTGGCCCGGCGGCGAAGCGCTCATGCTGAAGTCTGGCGTCCCGCTGACGATGAGCGTGGCGCTGGTCGTCTTTGTGACGGTTCCGCTGATTCCAGTGATAGTGACCGGGTACGTGCCGGGCGCAGTCGTCGAACTCGTGGTAACCGAGAACGTGGACGAGGATGTCGCCGGATTGGGCGCGAAGCTTCCCACGGCACCGCTGGGCAATCCACTCGCGCTAAAGGTTACCTGGCCGGTGAAGCCGCCGCTCGGTGTGATCGTGATGCCATAGCTGGTGCCATTACCTGGCGTGACGGTCTGGCTCGTTGGGGATGCCGCCAATGTGAAATTACCGACCGTCGCGTTGCTGATGAATTGATTGAGAACGTTCGCCGTAGTTTGCTGCAGTCGTGAGTCGACAATACTCAATCCGCTGGGACTGAAGCCATCCAATGCATTGGCCCACTGGACGGTTCCGGATGCAAATACCCAAGCTCCGCTTGGTGCCTGGTAAATGGACGAGTTCGCATAATCCGAAGCGCCGCTGGCCTTAAAAGGCGAGTCAGACAGCAGGGTGTAGGTCCCGGGCACATAGGTCGGTCCGGTATAGTTGCTGAACAAACGATCGGCTTCGTAGCCGACTACTCCCGCTACGGTGTCTCCATTCTTAAATCCGGTTCCAGCGTACACCCAATTGGAGCTGTTGTTGACGACATACGTAGCGTAGTTCCCCTGCGCATTCTGGTCTACGATGTCTGTGTACATGATCCCGATTAATTCCTGTTCCGGACGATTCAGCGGAGGATCACGCCAATTGACGGTGGTCAGGGTGGGATCTGTAGTGGGATCGATGGTAGCGTCTCTATAACAGACGATTACGCGGTTCGGCACGCCGCTGCTAGAGGACTCGTACCGAATCTGCCAGTAGATCGCATTGGCACTGCTGAAAAAAAGATTCACGCCGCCGTCTCGCGCCGCCGTGACATTGTCATACATCGCCTTTGACCAGTACTCGTTGTGGACACCGGAAATGAAACCACGATAGTTCAACAGCGCAGCGCCATTCGTATGCGTGTCAACGTCGGATGAGTACGTTACGTCATAGCCCGATTTTTCCAACCAGTGGATGAACGCCGCGTCTCCGGCTAGTACGCAGTAGCCCCACACTCCGCACTCTCCATCGTAATCGTATGGCCGATCAAACGAGACCTTGACCGCGGCTGTCGTTCCGCCGACAGTTGTTGCACCATAACTATCGAACGAATAAAGGCTCTTGCCAGTTTTTTGGTCGTAGGGATAATCGTTATACGCCTGATATGTATCGTCAGGTAATTGGTACATCAGGGCGGCAACGCGACTATCGTCGCGGACAACAAAATGGGTGTAGTGGTGGTAATTCTGGGAGTTGGTAAGCACGGCGAGATAGACGCCGCTGGTCCACGTAGTCTGAGTCGTCAGCGTGTAACCGGCTGCCCATTGGCACTCAATCATTCCCGTGGTCGGGTCCATTGGGCAGGTGGGTTGCTGCGTGCCGTTCAGGGGACCGATATGCTGCATCAGGCGTCCTCCCAGCCCCTGGTACCAACCAAGCCGATAGACATCGATCGTATAGGTCTGCGAGGGATTGACACTCACATAAAACGTGATGGGCTGCCCTTTATTGACGCTGGTCGCAGACATGTAGCCGCTAATTTGGCCTACGGAATCGGACCCGGTATTACCCTGGATGTACCACGCGTTCGTGCCGGGGTTCTGGTTTTCGAGCACAATCGGATTCTGGGCGGCGGCCGGAATGGGGCGTAGACCGATTGCTAGCATTGCAAGCAGGCAAAATGGGGTGAACAGAGACAAGACCCGCGCGCGCAATACACGGGCGCTATCATCAATTCGCAGCGCTCGAGTGCGTCGACGTGCGGCAATAGTTGCCGACATCAGCCTGCCAGACAAGCTTTCCATTGTTACTCCTATTACTCTCAGATCAGTTGAGCGCGAATATTCCGGGGACGCTTAAGGGGAAGACGGACAACAAATAAAATTTAGTAATTGAAGATCCACGTGTGGGGGGAGACGCTTTCAGTGGAACTGGAACTTCAAAATATGCGACCTGCGCGCCGAACCGCGTCGGTTTGGCGACCTTGATCAGGGATGCTAGGAGACCACTCAGATCATTGTCAAGATGATACTTATTGCAACAGTCGCAAAACGTTGCAACCATCAACGTGTGGCCCCTTCAACGGCACTGAACGTTTTCTTTTTCAGGAGCCCAGTGCGATAGTTGATCAATTCTGAACGACTCTCTGGACAAAAGCTCGCCCCTGATGCAAACTGAGAGAGTTGTACCGCGGATTGTAGTCAAGACCTCCTCAGAATCGTCCCCCCAGAATTTTCTGTGGCCGTACTGCCTGAATGCTGGCGCTATTGGGCTGCAAAGGATCTCGAATACTTTCATCAGTGAAAAACGTTTAGAACTTTACCTGAATAGCGGGCGCAGCCCTACCAGGTGTGGGCCGAAGCGGATCGCATTATGCGCGACGTGCTCAAGAGTTGATTCGTCAAAGATCTTGGCCCTTCCCGCGCAGACTGAATTTCTGGAGGGCTAGCATGTGTGGAATTGTGGGCTATGTTGGAAATAAGCAAGTCGTTCCGGTAATCATCGAAGGTCTGAGACGACTTGAGTACCGAGGCTATGACTCGGCCGGAATTGCGGTCTCCGGGGATGGGGACAAACTGCAGATCTGCCGCGCGGAAGGCAAGCTACGAAACCTTGAAGAAGCAGTTCGTATCAAGCCTCTCCACGGCAGCTACGGCATCGGCCACACTCGTTGGGCAACCCACGGTCGTCCCACAGAAGAAAATGCGCACCCTCATCGCGACTGCACCGGCAAGATCGTGCTGGTGCACAACGGCATTGTCGAAAATTATCTCAGCCTGAAGAGAAAGCTTACCGAAGAAGGCCACAAGTTCTCGACCGAAACTGATACGGAAGTTATCGCCCACCTGATTGAGAACTATCTCTTCAAGACTGGTAACGGTCATCGTCCCAGGCTTGAGGAAGCGGTTCGACGCACACTGAAGGAACTCAGCGGAGTTTTTGCGCTTGGCGTCATGTCTATTGATGAACCGAACAAAATTGTGGCCGCACGCAATGGTCCTCCTTTGGTGATAGGTCTCGGAAATGACGAATACTTTGTCGCATCCGACGTTCCCGCGATTCTCCATCACACTCGGGACATTTTTTTTCTAGCGGACGGTGACCTAGCGGTCGTCACGAGGGCGGGTGTGGAACTAACGGACTTTGAGGGACGGCCCATCCGGCGTCCGGTGCAGCATGTGACTTGGGATCCAATCATGGCGGAAAAGTGTGGCTTTAAGCATTTCATGCTCAAGGAAATCTATGAGCAGCCACGCGCCGTGAGCGATACGACATTGGGTCGGGTGTCGCTCGACACCGGTCACATCTTTCTCGATGAAATGCAAATTAGCGAGGCCCAATTCCGGGCGGCCAAAAAGATCAACATCTTGGCCTGCGGCACCAGTTGGCACGCTGGACAGGCCGGCAAATTTATGATCGAGAGTCTCGCTCGCGTTCCAGTTGAGGTGGATTATGCCAGCGAATGGCGTTACCGCAACCCCATCGTCGACGCCGACACGATTACGCTCGTGATCTCTCAGTCCGGCGAGACTGCAGACACGCTCGCCGCACAACGCGAAGCTAAGGCCAAAGGCTCGCCTGCCTTTGCCATCTGCAATGTGGTTGGCTCCATGATTACTCGCGAAGCCGCCGGAACCATTTACACGCATGCTGGCCCGGAGATCGGAGTGGCATCTACCAAGGCTTTTACTTGCCAGCTTACCGCTCTATATCTGTTCGCTCTCTATCTTGCGCAGACGCGGGGCACAATGACGCCTGTGCAAATCCGCATTGCCGCGCAGGAGCTCACACTCATTCCGGGAAAGCTGGAGACCATCTTTGCCCATGATGAGGCATGCGAGGATCTGGCCAAACGCTTTCAACGTGTTCACGATTTCCTTTTCCTGGGTCGCGGCATTCACTATCCGATTGCGCTCGAAGGCGCATTGAAACTGAAAGAAATTTCTTATATCCATGCTGAGGGATATCCTGCCGGTGAGATGAAGCACGGACCCAACGCTTTGATCGACGAAAACCTGCCCGTAGTGGTCATAGCCACTCGGGACGTGAACGATCCGGAGTCGATGTTGCGCTACGAAAAGACGATATCGAATCTGAAAGAAGTCAAAGCGCGCTCCGGAGTGGTGATTGCGTTAGCGACCGAAGGAGATGTAGAAATTAGGGAATCCGCTGACCACGTTCTCTACGTGCCTGCTGCGCCGGAACAACTATCGCCGATTCTCGAAATTGTGCCGCTGCAGTTGTTGGCTTACCACATTGCGGTGCGGAGAGGATGCGATGTGGATCAACCCAGAAATCTCGCCAAGTCCGTCACTGTCGAGTAGTGCAATTGTAATCAACAGGCCATTTCCGGAGATCGGATAGCGCTGGCCCGCTCTCGACAAGTTGCGCTACATGATTGCGTGCCAGCTGCAGGTAAAACGCTACGCGAATTCTCTCGCGTAGATTCGGGCGACGGAATGTAGTTTTATCTCAACCTCTCCAATGACGACGGTCGAAAAGGTACTCAATTCCGTGTGCTAAAATTGGAATGTTTGATGCACCCATCTTCGATTCCCCCCTGGAAAAATTCATGACAACTTCCTCTGCCGCAGACGCGTCTGTCGATCAACTCAAGACCAGAATTCAGCAGCGCCAGGCTCGCGTGGGAATCATTGGCTTGGGCTATGTCGGGCTTCCGCTGGCTTTGCTGTACAGTGAGCGGAAATTCCAGGTAACGGGTTTCGATATTGACACCCGCAAAGTGGATACCCTGGCCAAGGGCGGTTCCTACATCTACCGCATCGCCGCAGGGGAGGTTCAGGCGGCTAAGAAGCACGGCTTTTCGGCGACCGCCGACTATTCCCAACTCACCGCGATGGATGCCATTATCATCTGCGTTCCCACACCCTTGAATGAATATCACGAGCCCGATCTCAGCTTTATTACCGACACCACGCACTCCATCGCGCCTCATTTGCGCGCGGGGCAATTGGTCGTTCTGGAAAGTACGACCTATCCCGGCACGACCGAAGAAGTAATGATCCCGATCCTTGAAAAGGAAAACAAGGACGGTCTCAAAGCCGCTCGTAGCCATGCTCTGACGGGCGAGGAGTTTTTCGTGGCGTTTTCCCCCGAACGCGAGGATCCAGGCAACATTACGGTGGCGCGCCGTGATATTCCGAAGGTCGTGGGCGGGCTAAGCCCGCAAGCCTCGGAGCTGGCTGGTGCCCTCTACGGTGCCATCTTCAATCGTATCGTCCCCGTATCGTCCCCTGCGGCTGCGGAGATGACCAAGCTGTTGGAGAATATTTACCGCTGCGTCAACATCGCCCTGGTGAACGAACTCAAGCTGTTGTGCCTGCGCATGGGCATCGATATCTGGGAGGTCATCGCGGCCGCATCCACCAAGCCTTTCGGTTTTCATCCCTTCTATCCGGGGCCGGGTCTCGGCGGACACTGTATTCCTGTCGATCCTTTCTATCTCTCGTGGAAGGCGAAAGAGTGGGATTTCCGCACGCGCTTCATCGAACTGGCTGGGGAGATTAACACCAAGATGCCCTACCACGTTCTGTCCTCGGTGGGAGGCGCGTTGAATCGACACAAAAAGTCGGTGAATGGCGCGAGGGTCCTGGTCTTAGGCGTGGCTTACAAGAAAGACATCGACGATCTACGCGAGTCGCCCTCACTCACCATCATCGAACTCCTGCAGAAAGATGGAGCCCAGGTCAGCTACCACGATCCCTATTTCCCGTTCATCGGCAAAGGCCGGAAATACGACCTGCAAATGAAGTGCGCGGAACTGAAAGATCTGGGGCAGTATGACTGCGTGGTCATTGTGACCGACCACTCCGATTACGACTATCGCAGCATCGTTAACGACGCCAAGTTGGTGGTCGACACCCGCAACGCCACACGGGGAATCAAAAGCCCCAAAATCGTGCACTGCTGAGACCGCCGCTCGGGACCATCTGGTTCTGGGAGATGAAATTCGGAAATATGACGGCGGTCTGGCGGCTCGAAAACGAGCGAACCGCTCGGCTCAGCCCGCCGAACTCGATTCGTCGGGTTACTGACCGGAAGACGCCTTAAAGTTTGCTCCCGAAATAACCTCGGTTTGAAAGGCGTACATGTCGGTCCAAGTATGGGTGGTCGTCCCAAGTCCGGTACCGACATCTCCACCTGCCGCTTTCGAATCAACTCCCCACTTAAGCAGCTGATTGGTGAACGGGGTCACCCAACCGTCGGATGTGTAGCCCATTGTCGCAGTCAAATCTCCCGGACTGCTGGTGACGGTCAGCGATGCAGTTTTCGCGGAGTTGACATTGTAAGCCGCCATCGTGCCGTTGATGAGTGGTGTGGTCTGATCCGCTCCACTCACCGTGATCACGCCTACATCCGCGTTCATACTGGTCGTCCAGGACACCACTGCCGTCTGTGAACCCGACGGCGGATTGATCACCTGAAAGATCATGGTGCGGATGGTGGAACTGGTGGCCGAGTCGGTGCCCGGAACTAGTGTGCCAGCGACGCCGCCCAGACTTGCCGTGACGTTGGTGGCCGTATTCTGATTCATGGCAACCATAATCATCGCTGCCCGGTTGGTTCCGGTGCCCACGGTAAATGCGGGAGTAGTAATCTTGGTGACTCCCCAATTGTAGCCCGAGCTTGCCTTGTTGTCGTAGACGACCCCTGCTGGCACTACCGTAAGCGATACGGTGGTTGCATGAGTCAGGGTGCCGGTGACGCCCATGATCATAATCGTATAGGTGCCAGTTGGCGTGCTGCCGGCAACCGTCACCACCAGAGTAGATGTCGCAGTCGCCGGGTTGGGACTGAAAGAACCGCTGGCGCCGCTGGGCAGCCCTGTAGCACTCAGGGTCACTTGCCCGGTGAACCCAAGTATCGGTGTCACGGTGACGCCATAGCTTGCTGAACCGCCCTGGTTTGTCGTTTTGCTCGCCGGTGAAGCACTCAGTGAGAAGTCCGGCGTACCTACCACCAGCGTCACTGTCGCGGTGTGACTCAATGCTCCGCTAACTCCAGTGATCGTCAGCGTATACGAACCTACGGGCGAGGACGAACCAGCCGTCACCGACATGGTCGAGGAGGACGTCGCCGGGTTGGGGGAGAAACTGCTAGTGGCCCCGGCAGGAAGACCAGTGACGCTCAGCGTCACTTGTCCCGAAAAGCCATTCAGCGTGGCAAGAGTCAAACCGTAGCTGGTCGCGCCGCCTTGGATTACTGTCTGACTCGAGGGAGAGGCTGCTAATGTGAAGTCAGGAGGGGCATTCACGACAAGGGTAACTGCAGCGGTGTGCGTTAGCGCGCCGCTTATACCCGTGATGGTAAGAGTGTAGGACCCGACGGGTGTGGTGGAACTGGTCGTCACGGAAAGAGTGGAAGAAGAGCTTCCGGGATTTGGTGTGAAACTCCCACTCGCCCCGGTCGGCAATCCGGCGACTCCGAAGGTTACTTGACCACTGAAGCCATTGGTTGGGTTTATGGTCACATTGTAGCTGGTTGAAGTACCTTGAACGACGGTCTGGCTTGACGGCGACACGCTCAGCCCGAAATCGGGCGCCGGCACAACGAGCGTAACTGTTTTGGTGTGAGTCAGAGAACCGCTGGTACCGGTAATCGTGAGGGTATATGTGCCGGCTGGTGTGGCAGAACCAGCTGTCACCATAAGAATGGACGAAGTCGTCGCCGGATTCGGCACGAAGCTCGCGGTTGCACCCGTGGGCAGTCCGGTCACACTGAAGGTCACGGGACCACTAAAGCCATTAGTCGGCGTGATTATCACGTTATAGCCGGCGGAGTTGCCTTGCGTCACCGTCTGGCTCGCTGGCGACGCATTCACGGTGAAATCGGGTGCGATCACTACTAGGCTCACCGTAGTCGTGTGCGTGAGAGTTCCGTTCGTGCCGGTAATCGTGAGCGTATAGTTCCCCGCTGGTGTGGAAGGATTCGTCGTCACGGACAAGGTAGAGGAACCGGTCACAGGATTAGGAGCGAAGGTGCCGCTCGCCGCGGTGGGTAACCCGCTGACGCTGAGAGTCACGGCGTCGCCGAAACCGTTCGCCGGAATCAACGAGACGTTGTAGCTGGTGGGCGAGCCTTGCATCACAGTTTGGCTCACCGGCGAAGCGCTCAGCGCGAAATCGGGCGCAACTACAATAAGAGTAACCGTTGTAGTATGCGTCAGTGCGCCACTCGTGCCGGTTATTGTGAGGGTATAAGTTCCGGGAGGCGTCGTTGAAGCCGTCGTCGCCGAAAGCGTTGAAGACGTAGTGGCCGGATTCGGCGCGAAGCTGGCGGTCGCACCGGTCGGCAGTCCATTCGCAGTCAACGCGACCGGGCCGGTAAATCCATTTTTTCCGCTGACCGTTAAACCGTAGCTGGTCGCTCCACCCGGTGTAACCGTCTGGCTCGAAGGCGTACCACTCAAGGTGTAGTCGGGCGCCGTCGCTCCCTGGAAGTTTGCCCCTGAGACCGAGAGCGTCTGGAAGGCGTACGTGTCGGTCCATGTGTGCGTCGTTGTTCCGGTTCCTGGGCCGACATCTCCGGCGACTGCGGATGCGTCCACTCCCCACTTAAGCAGTTGATTGGTGAACGGCGTCACCCAACCGTCGGCCGTGTAGCCGATACTTGCCGTTAGGTCACCGGGGTTGCTAGTGATCGTTACCGACCCTGATTGGCTATTGCTCGTATTCGTCGCAAAAAATGTTCCGTGGTTGATGGGAGTGTTGGGATCGGCCCCACTTACAGTGATCACGCCCACATCCGCGTTCATACTGGTCGTCCAGGACACAGTTGCCGTCTGTGAACCCGACGGCGGATTGATCACCTGAAAGATCATCGTGCGGATCGTGGCGCTGGTGCCCGAGTCGGTGCCCGGAACCAGTGCGCCGGCGACGCCGCCCAGACTTGCCGTAACGCTGGTGGCCGTATTCTGACTCATGGCAACCAAAATCATCGCTGCCCGGTTGGTCCCAGTGCCAATTGTGAACGCCGGAGTAGTAATCTTGGTCACTCCCCATTTGTAGCCTGAGCTTACTTTGTTGTCATAATTGATCCCGGCCGACGCTACGGTGAGCGACACCGTGGTCGTGTGCATCAGTGCTCCGCTTACGCCTGTGATCGTGACCGTATAAGTGCCAGGTGGAGTGCTCGAAACAGCCGATACGTTGAGGTTTGAAGTGGCGGTCGCCGGGTTGGGACTGAAAATGCCGCTGGCGCCGACGGGCAAGTCACTTACGCTCAAGGACACTTGGCCGGCAAAACCAAGGAAGGGGCTGATGGTGACGCCATAGCTGACGGAGTGGCCCTGGGTCACTGTGTTGCTGGCTGGCGAGGTACTCAACGAGAAGTCAGGAGTGGCAACGACCAAAGTCACGGTTGCAATGTGGGTGAGCGTCCCGCTAACGCCGGTAATCGTTAGTGTGTACGAGCCGGCCGGTGTGTTGGTAGAACTAGACACGGACAAAGTCGATGCCAACGGCGCTGGGTCCGGTGAGAAGATGCCTATGGCTCCTGCGGGTAATCCGCTGACGCTTAACGTTACCGAACCGTTGAAGGCCACAAGCGGGTTTATCGCGACACTATAGCTGGTCGAGCTGCCTTGAAGGATTGTTTGGGTTGAGGGTGAGGCACCTACTGTAAAATCGGGCGTGCTAACCACCAACGTCAATGTGGCAGTGTGCGTCAGACTGCCGCCCACAGCAGTCACCGTGAGTGTGTAACTGCCCACCGGAGTCACTGATCCGGCATTAACCGTCATGGTCGACGAAGAGGTCGTCGGGTTGGGGCTGAAACTAGCTGTGGCACCCGTCGGCAGTCCGGCAACACTCAGTGCAACGTTGCCCGTGAACGCACCATTAGCTGTGATGCCGATGGAATAGTTGGCCGAAGTTCCGGGCGCGACCGTCTGAGTGGCGGGATCAGCGGTGAGACTAAAATCAGGCTTGGCATCGAGATCCTCGACCGCGCCTTCCAACCAGCCACTGCCCCAACTGTGTATCCGGACGCCCCCCGCCACCCAAGTATGTGGAATCGAAGCTGCAGTCAGTTGCTGATGCAACTGAATCATATCGGCAGTCCAGTCCGACTGGTCGCCGCTAATCCATAAGCGATTCTGTTGTTGAAATGGCGCGGCGTTGCTCGCTACCAGAGCAGGAATGTTATAGAGGTTGTAATTAGCTTGGGTACCAAAATTGAGTGGTAAACCGTCGAACGCTGAGATATCACTCAACTGCGCAGGAGAATCCCAAGCTGCTGCTGCGTCGAAGATCCCTGGATGTCGGAAGATGAGATCGAGTACACCGTTTCCCGACTTACTAAAACCGATGAGAAATCGCTGTGGAACCTCAACGCCCTGTCCAAAGGTGTCTCCGAATGGAACGAGATCGTTAATAATAAAGCTTTCCATTCGCTTCGTTGGATCGGTAACGTTGTCTCCGTACCACGGATCGTAGTTGAAGGATGGCGCGATTAGCACCATGTTGAAGCGGTTGGGAACATCGAGCAGCCGCAGTTGCTCGAGTCCATCGCTCCAAAACGACGAGAGAGTGTCGACCCCGGCATCGACCGGCAACACATACAAAAGTCGTCGCGGCTTTCCGCCTATCGGGTTGGTTGGCTCCAGAACCCGAATAATTTGTTGCTCAGAACCCTGGTACACCGACGTCACAGGGTAACTTTTCACTCCGTTCGCATCGACCGTGGGAATCCCCACGGTCATTGGCGGATTGCTCTGAGCAAGTGCCCCGGGAGCTTCTATAACCGCCAACCACAACAAGCTGACAGCGAAGATCAAAAATCCTGCGAGCCGCACTCTATGCCCGGTGACGGGAGCATCGGAATCTGCGTGGTGGCAGGCTGCGTTTTGACGAGTCACATTACAGGTAGGAATTGATCGTTTAATTAAGCGATTCATCTTGGTTCAAGGAGATAGCTGAAGGGGGGAACGCGAGTATAGCATGCTCTGGCTATCGTGGAACAGAATTTCGGAGTCCCGGTCCGCTGATATTCGTTTCGCACGCGCGACCGCACCCGTCGCCAGGAGGAAGGAAGCATCGGGAGGCGTCCAGAATTAGCCTGCCAGTTTCCTATCTGTTTATGGCATGTGCGTCCTTGAACGGTAATGTAGAGTGCTGTAAGTGACCGTACAACGTACACCTCGCAGGAGGTTTTATTGTCCCCGACCGTGAATTAATGCATTGCACTTGGTGCAGAGCGTAACCAAGTTTTCTTCGGAGTCGCGGCCGGAGTGGCTGCGAAACTGTTTGTGATGAACCTCTAGGTTCGACATTGTGCCGCACGACTGACAGCGCCACCCATCGCGACGTAGTGCCAAGTGCCGCAAACTCTCGTACGCCACCGAATCCAACAGCAAGGCCACCGGCTTCGGGCCAATCGAACTCATGACGCCACTTCGCTCAGGCTTCCGAGAAATGTCCGCCGCTGGACCGAGGCAAATCCGTCGAGTCGGAGCAATGCAGTACCGTTGAAGACGATCTGGCTGATCTTGACTACGCCTTTCACACCTATGAACTGGATCTCGTCTACTTCGTCGCGTCCCAGGAGTTCCGTGTCGTGGCCGAAATCGAGCAAGAACCAATTCAGCTCCTACAGGGCTTTCGGAGTGCAATACAGCCGGCTCGACAGGATGTGGCCACAAAACCGGCTGGGCGCAAGAACGGCCAATGTGAGGGTGTAGTAGGGCTCTTGGGGTTGCCGACGAAACTGAGCGCGTTGCACGCGAACCAGGAAGACTCCGTCAGGGATCTCGTCGGTGGCACAGCGATCGGCGGCGTGCAGGCCGGTAATCTGGCGTTTCACGCAGCGCCTTCTTTCGGGGCGGGATAGCTGTTGAGTTGGCAGAGCAAGGCATTGCGGTCCTCTCGGCCCAACGCGTGACGAAGCTACCGCAGGGGCTTGTGTTTTTTTCACGCCAATCCTAACAAGGCCTCCTGAGTTGGGCCGAATCGGAGGGCGCAGGAATCGTCGACCGTCCTCGGTCGACAGCGTCAATCCTCTGCCCAAGTTGGAAACCGCGACTGCAGTGCGAGACACTGCATCGCAATTGATCGCGGATGTGTATGCGGGCAGACTTCAACCTCGAGTGGCCGCAGGCTTGGCGCCTTTAATGAACTTGCTTCTTCGCGCGATCGAGACCAGCAACTTCGAAGAGCGCATCGCGATCTTGGAAAAGCGGTTGGCGGGAGCTGATACGGTTGAAGGAGAGCACGGCGAACAGACGGCTCTGCTTTCGCCGCAGAGCCACTAGCGATATGCTTTCGCGATGGGCTCGCAAAGCGACCAATAACGGCTCGCAATGGCTTAAGCGGTGAGTGCGTCGAAGCCATCATGAAGTCGCGAAGGATTTTAATGGTTTCTACAAAAAGGTCCTTCTTCCGTGAGCGCAGATTTTGACTTACGGAGCGAAGAATTTGAACGTTGGAAGCGATGTTCGAGGAGCCGCTTTCTTCGTTGCTCGAATTGACAGCCGTCGTGGCGTAGCAGTAGGAGCTGCCGTTTGCGGGATGTCTCGGGAACTATCATCAGCTCTCTTTTCTCGCGAATGATGGTAACTGATAATGAAAGGGGCCAAAGAGTTAAACTGATGCTCGTGCTTGATCAGGGGAACAACCTTTTTCGACGACACTTGTATTTCCTGTTGTTTGCGTTGGCTTCATCTTTTTTTCTATTTTGGGGTCCCTTGCGAAGTCTGGTTCGTTTCGCGTTCACCCACGACTATGATTCCCACATCTTCTTGATCGTTCCCATCAGTGCATATCTCATCTATCGAAAACGGCACGAGATCTTCTCAAACGTGCGCTGGG
>Ga0193751_1000109_pt1 | contig 73436 bp, 69 predicted proteins | sample L1c2metaG_FD_143050 | JGI IMG/M metagenome (GOLD analysis project Ga0193751, IMG submission 143050) | Soil microbial communities from a riparian zone of the East river system, Colorado, United States - L1c2 | ecosystem: Environmental > Terrestrial > Soil > Riparian zone | place: USA: East River...
GAGCTCACCAGTGACTTCGGTAATTGGTCTCGAGTCGCCTTTATTAGCGGTTCTCGCTTGTTTAGGTTTCAGCCGAAAAAATCACCGCTCAGCATTTAGCGACTTTTGCAACACTATCGACCCAAAGCGGACATTCGACCGCCACTTCCAACCTACCAGTTTGGCCTTAGAGCGGTAGGCGAAGTGGCAGATCGTGCTGCGTTCCGCTTGCCGTCAAGGTTTCGTAACATGGCACTCCATCTCGCTCGGAAGCGGTACGATTGATCGCCCAGCACCTTCCGCCAATGAGCGTCGCAAGTTTCGCTTAGCACGGGAGCCATCGAGAGCGGAGGGAAACACAATGCCGGTCTATGACAATCTACGCGATCACTTGCAAAAATGTGATCTCCAATCATTACGGATGTCGTTCATTGAAATAGAAAATCTGATCGGGCGATCATTGCCGCCGATCGCGCGTAAATGGTCTGAATGGTGGGCTAATGGCGCTTGGCAAACCGCAGGTTACGACGCAGAAGTTAACATAACGGAGGAAACGGTCACGTTCCGACGAAAAAAGTCTTAGCGGGTCGGTGCTCTTATTCGCTGTCTTCTTTCGTGATCATCCTACTGCCGATCTTGTTTCTATATAAAGCATGAAGCCAGAAGGACCTATGATGACTATCTAATAGATAAGGACGAGCAAGACCTAATGCATGAAAGGGAAAATTCGCAGGACCATAAATAACGCACCGGGGAGGTCTGCAATGATACAAGCTATAGGGGCGCTCTGTGTGGCCGCTCTCGGCGGTCTGACAATTATTGCCTATCGGCATCCTAAAAAATATCAGAAACTATATCTCGTTCTCACTATTATTATTTTCGTGTCTATGTGGACTATGGTCGCATTTAACATTGGAATTCATTGGGCTCAGTCAGCTATCTGGGATTCAAATGACATCGAGTATGTCAATGCCGCAAAGGCCACTTATGCAATCAGTAATGCAGAAATACCAGACTGGATTATGGCTGTGCTGCCAACGGTGCTTATATGCTATATTGTTTTTCTCTCTACATTCCAATATTTGTTGACAAATCGTTCAAACGGCGCGGGCGCTCGGCATCGAGGTGTCATCAGGCTTGCTCTCCATCGCCGATGAGGTGATCGAATAGCGTCTCTGCCGCAGCGCAGAATGTCCGCTTTGGCCCGTAACCGACGTGCCGCAATATCCGCTCTAAGTCTGTTATCAGGGGCAAACCAGACGTGAGGCGGACATCGGATTTTGTCCGTTGATGACCCAACTGAGACATCGGTGGTCTGGGATTTTTGCAGCGCAAATTGCGCCTTGAAGCCCATTCCGCCCATCGCAAATCCCTGCTGTAATTGCTCGTTGTCAGTGAAAGTCGAACGCAGTCCTGAGCCTTGGGGAAGGCCATGCGACGACGCGATTTCATCAAAGGTATTGTTGGCGCGGCAACGGCCTGGCCGCTCGCTGCGCACGCGCAGCAGCCAGCCAAGCCGGTGATAGGATTCCTCAGGAGCGCTTCGCTCGCTAACGCTGGCCCTCTGGTGACCGCATTCCGGCAAGGCTTGAAAGAGGCAGGCTATGTCGAAGGCCAGAATGTCGTAATCGAATTTCGATCGGCGGAGGGTCACAACGATGAATTACCGAAACTGGTAGCCGAATTGCTTCGCTTGCCGGTCGCTGTAATGGTTTGCAATGTCACCGCCGCGTCTGCTGCGAAGGCAATAACGTCCAGCGTACCCATCGTGTTCGCGACAGGCGATGACCCTGTCGCTGAGGGTCTCGTCGCTAGTCTCAATCGACCAGGCGGTAACGTGACGGGAGTGAGCTTTCTCGGTAATGCGCTGGGGGCTAAGCAGGTGGAATTGCTGCGTCAGCTGGTGCCCAAGGCAACAACAATCGCCGTTCTGGTAGACACGAACTACCAAGGTAGCGTAACAGACCTGAAAGACGTCGAAAGGGCCGCCCATTCAGGCAGAATCTGATCATCTTACGCGCCAGCAACGAACGCGATCTCGAAACTGCTTCCGCGACGCTAGCTCAGCAGCGTGCTGACGCGCTCATTGCCCTTGGCGCTGCGTTCTTCCTCAGTCAGCGCGATCAAATTATCGCCCTGGCAGCGCGGCACCAGCTTCCCGCCATTTATCAGGTGCCGGACTTCGCTGTGGCCGGTGGGCTAATGAGCTATGGCGCGAGCATTAGGGACGCCTATCGGTTGGTTGGCATCTACAGCGGAAAAATTCTTAACGGCGCAAAGCCTGCCGATTTGCCGGTCGAGCAATCGACAAAAGTCGAACTGGTCATCAACCTCAAGACCGCTAAGGCGCTCGGCATCACGCTGCCGCAAAGCATACTAGTAGCGGCGGACGAGGTGATCGAATGAGGCGGCGGGAATTTATCGCTTTGTTTGGTGGGATCGGAATTGCGTGGCCGCTCGCCGCGTGGGCGCAGCAACCCGAGCAGGTGCGGCGAATCGGCGTGCTCATGAACGGGCCCGCGGACGATCCACGAGGTCAGGCCGCTGTCGCGGCGTTCCAGGAAGTCCTGCAACAATTGGGCTGGAGCAACGGCCGCAATGTGCGGATCGATATCCGCTGGGGCGCGAACGATGTCGACCGCGATCGCCGATACGCGGCGGAATTGGTCGCGCTTGCGCCGGACGTCATCCTGGCCAGTGGCACGCTGAGCGTGGCGGCGTTGCAACATGTCAGTCGTACCCTGCCGATCGTGTTCGTGCAGGTCTCCGATCCGGTTGGCGCCGGCCTCGTCGATACGTTAGCTCGGCCGGGCGGCAACACCACCGGCTTTATGATTTTTGAATACAGTTTGAGTGGGAAATGGCTGGAGCTTCTCAGAGAGATCGTGCCGCGGCTCACACATGCTGCAGTCCTTCGAGATGCGGCCAATCCGGCCGGCATCGCCCAGTTTGGCGCCATTCGGACTACGGCATCATCGCTCGGGGTGGATGTAAGTCCGATCGGTGTTCGCGATGCTGGCGAGATCGAACGCGCCGTCGCGGCCTTCGCCCGCTCCGCGAATGGCGGGTTGGTCGTGACAGGGAGCGCGATGGAGGTCCATCACGATCTGATCATCACGCTTGCAGCCCGGTACAAGCTGCCCGCGGTCTACAACGACCGCAACTTTGTCGCCGATGGCGGCCTGATCTCCTACGGGCCAGATCGGATCGACCAATTCCGGCGCGCGGCCGGTTATGTCAATCGCATCCTCAAGGGCGAGAAGCCGGCCGACCTCCCAGTGCAAGCACCGGCCAAGTACGAGTTGGCGATCAATTTGAAGACCGCCAAGGCGCTCGGCCTCGACGTACCGGCGACCGTGCTCGCGCGCGCAGACACGGTGATCGAATAGCGCCTTGTTTGTTGCACTGCATTATGTCGCAGTTTGGCCCATCGCGGACATCAGGGAATGTCCGGTTGATGTCCGCTTACGAGGGCAGGGCGGACATTGGCCGAACCATTGCTCGTTGACCTCAATTTAGGAGTACACGTCCTAGAATTTATCCAGTCGGTGATGCCGGTCATTACTCCGCCGCGAGACGCACTTCCGGCGCTGCGGCGCGGACTTCGGCGTCGACTTGCTTTTCGTATTTCGTGAAATTGTTCTGGAACATGCCGACGAGCTTGCGGGCGGTCGCATCGAATGCCGCTTTGTCCTTCCAGGTCTTCATCGGATAGAGCAGATGCGGCTCGACGCCGGGCACCGAAGTCGGCACGGCGAAGCCGAAATAGGGATCGGTGCGATAGCTCGCGTTCTTTAATGAACCGTCGAGCGCGCCGGTGACGAGCGCGCGCGTCGCTTTGATCGGCATGCGGCGGCCGGTGCCATAGATGCCGCCGGTCCAGCCGGAATTGACCAGCCAGCAATCGACATTGTGCTTCTGGATCTTCTCGCGCAGCATATTGCCGTATTCCGCCGGCGGTCGCGGCAAGAAGGGCGCGGCAAAGCAGGTCGAGAATTCCGGCTCGACGCCAACCAGGCCCTTTTCGGTGCCGGCGACTTTGGCGGTATAGCCGGACAGGAAGTGATACATCGCCTGCGCCGGCGTGAGCTTGGCGATCGGCGGCATCACACCAAACGCATCGGCGGTCAAGAAGACAATGTTTTTCGGCTGCCCGGCGCAGCCGCTACGCGAAGCGAGCGGCATGAACTCGAGCGGATAAGCGGACCGGGTATTTTCCGTCAGCTTGTCGCTGTCGAAATCGCAGATACGCGTTTGCGGATCGAACACGACATTTTCCAGCACCGTGCCGAACCGGTTGGTCGCCGCATAGATTTCCGGCTCGGCTTCGGCGGACAGCTTGATGCATTTGGCGTAGCAACCGCCTTCGAAATTAAAGATGCCGTCCTCGCTCCAGCCGTGCTCGTCGTCGCCGATCAAGGAACGGTTCGGGTCGGCCGACAGCGTTGTCTTGCCGGTGCCCGACAGGCCAAAGAACAGCGCGACATCGCCATCCTTGCCGACATTGGCCGAGCAATGCATCGGTACGACGCCTTGCGCCGGCAGATAGAAATTCAGCGTGGTGAACACCGATTTCTTCATCTCGCCGGCATAAGACGAATTGCCGATCAGAATGATTTTTTTGGTGAAATCGATGGCGATTATGGTGTCGGTGCGCACGCCATGGCGCTTGGGATCGGCTTTGAAGCTCGGCAGGTCGACGATCGTGAGCTCGGGGATGAAATTTGCAAGTTCGGCAACCGGCGGGCGGATCAACAATTGACGAATGAACAGCGAATGCCATGCAAGTTCGGTAAAGACGCGCGTTTTTATCCGGTATTTTGGATCGGCACCGCCATAGAGATCCTGCGCGTATAAAGTCTTGCCGCGCGCATGTGCGATCATGTCGTCGTAAAGCAGCTTGAAATTTTCGGGGGCGAGCTTGCGGTTGCCGTCCCACCAAACGCTATTTTCGGTCAGCGCGTCGGCAACGGTGTATTTGTCTTTCGGGCTGCGGCCGGTATGGACGCCGGTCTCGGCGCAGAAGGCGCCGCCATGTACGAGCGAGCCTTCGCCGTTTCTGATTGCGTGCTCCACCAGAACGGCGTCGAGCAGATTCCAATGAACGCCAACAAGGTCCTTGAAGCCGAATTTATCGGCGCCGTGCGCGCCGTTCCTCACACCCGTTTCCTGCACCCTACCCTCCGCTTTTGCCGCTTGTCGCGGCCGCCTTTTTGACTCTATTGGCCGTTTCTTGGCCCCCGATTTGGCCCCCGATTTGGTCCCCAATTTGGCCCCCGCAGAGCGGCCCGAGCGGCCGCTCCATTTACGCTTAGCTGCCTCGCCGCGGCACGGCGTCCGACCCTATATCCAGCCGTCCTGCCTCTGCCAAGGCTGCTCCACCCCCCATGCATCCCCAAGCCTAACCGGCTCGCCGCTTGCGCGTTCCAACGCTGCAGTGCAGCGAGATCGCCGCGAGCGCGTCGTGGCTTCGTCATCTGGAATTTAGCCTGGATTCTCAGCGACCGCGTGCCACCGCACTAGGACTTCGCGCAATTGCCGGGCCGTGGTGACGCGCTCGCGAAACGGCAACCGCAACAGTGTGTCGCCATGCGCAAGATCGAGCCCGTCCGGGTCGAGTCCGGTCACGCGCCACAATCCTTCTTGGGTGCCGGATTGGGCGCCGAGAAGTTTGGTCGCGTAAAGCTGCACGGCTTCGGCGTGATCCTCGTTCATGTGTGCGATCGCGCTCGCTTCGGCTTCGATCAAATCTTCCGCGTCCGAAATATTGGTGATCACATCCGCGGCGGAAAGATCGGCGGCGCGGGCGAAGCCGGCATTAAGATGTGCCGACGCGATCAGCAATCGCCAGAAAGCAAAATCCGTGAAGCTGGCATAAAGCTCCGCCTTCGGATGGCGCGCCAGAAAGCGCCGGCGCAGGCGCGGTTCGTCAGGTTGGTCAGGCGCGATTTGCACGAACCGGCCGAGCACGGTTAGCCGCGGATGCGCGAGCGGATCGCCTTTGCCGGCCACGGCCAAGAGCACCGATGCACGGCCATCCTTTTCGAGATTGGCGGTATGGGTGGAGAGCCGCGAGACCAGGATCAGCGGCGAACCGTCGCTGTCGGTCGCAACATTAACAAGCGAGCCGAACGGATGGCCGGTGTTGCGGTCGATCGTCGCGAGCGCGCCGGCGCGAACCGAGCGCAGCAACATTTTCGCCGCCGATTTCGCATCGAAATCCGGCGCGGGTGCAGTTTCCGGCAGCCGATCGGGCATCGTGCCGGGCAGCGGTCGCTCGGAACCGGACCGCTGGGTTCCATCGGCTCGATTGGATTGAGCCGAAGGGGTTTCATCTTTGGGTTCCATGTTCCCGGTTTTAGCTTGTTTTAAGGTGTCTTTTGAGGCTTGCGGCTTGAACTCTCGCCACCTTAATTGCCCCGATTTTGCCTTGTCTCGTCACACTTCCGCCCCCACATGGGGCTTCAAAGGCTTATGGGGCCGGGCTGATGCTGCTGCGGCCGACTCATGTTAGAAGGCCGCCATGCCGACAATCGCTCTCGTCGACGACGACCGCAATATCCTCACCTCGGTGTCGATCGCCCTCGAAGCCGAAGGCTATCGCATTACCACCTATACCGATGGCGCCTCGGCGCTCGACGGGTTTAAGACCGCGCCGCCCGACCTCGCCATCCTCGACATCAAGATGCCGCGCATGGACGGCATGGAGACGTTACGCCGGCTGCGGCAGAAATCCGATCTGCCGGTGATCTTCCTGACCTCGAAGGACGAGGAGATCGACGAGCTGTTCGGCCTGAAAATGGGCGCGGACGATTTTATCCGCAAACCGTTTTCACAGCGGTTATTGGTCGAGCGCGTCAAAGCCGTGCTGCGCCGTGCCGCGCCGAAAGACGGCAGCATTCCGAAGGAAGCCGACAGCAAGGTGCTGGAACGCGGACTGCTGCGCATGGATCCGGAGCGCCATACCTGCACCTGGAAGAACGAGCCGGTGACGCTCACGGTGACCGAATTTCTGATTCTGCAGGCGCTGGCGAGCCGGCCGGGCGTGGTGAAAAGCCGCAACGCTTTGATGGATGCGGCTTATGACGACCAAGTCTATGTCGACGATCGCACCATCGACAGTCACATCAAGCGGCTGCGCAAAAAGTTCAAAGCCAGCGATGACGATTTCGACATGATCGAAACCCTGTATGGGGTCGGTTATCGCTTTAAAGAATAAGCGAGCATGATCGGGCAAAACGCCGAGCGTTTTGCGCAAAGCGATCATGCTCAAGACGTGTTGGAGCCTCGGCTGGTAAAGCGGGCAAAGAGGGCTCCTGAACTGGGCTCCTGACAGGGCTCCTGACTGGGCGGCTGACCTGCGGTAGTAATGGCGTCCGGCCTCTCGCTCTTCTCCGCCGCTTCTGGCGGCGGTAGAGGACAGGCGCAAGGCCGATCAAAAACCCTGGCAGACGACGTGCTCGATCGAACTGCAGACCCACAAGCATCGACGGAGGCCGCGGCCGCCGTCGATAATCAAGTCGATAGCCGAGCCGAGAGTACCGGTTTCGACGAGGCGAAAGCGCGCCGCCACGGCTTTGCCGCCGTCGGCGAGTGGCTGGCGCGCGGCTGGCAATTTTTCAGCACGCAAAGCTCATCGAGCCTCACCCGCCGCATTGTCGTCCTCAACGTCACCGGTCTCGTCGCACTCTCGATCGGCATTATCGTGCTGTCGCAATTTCGCGCCGGCCTGATTGATGCGCGTATCCAAAGTTTATTGGTGCAGGGCCAGATCATTGCTGGCGCCATCGCCTCGTCCGCGACGGTGGAAACCGATTCATCGATCACGCTCGATCCCGACAAACTCCTCAATTTGCATCCCGGCGAGAGTTATGGCCCGAACGAGGACGCGCTCTACGGCCTCGATTTCCCGATCAATCCGGAACGGGTGGGGCCGATTTTGCGGCGGCTGGTTTCGCCGACCAAGACGCGCGCGCGTATCTACGACCGCGACGGCGTATTGCTCGTGGACAGCCGCAATCTGTTCGGCCGCGGCGACATCTTGCGTTACGATCTGCCGCCGCCGACCGCGGAGAAGCCCGGCTTTTTCGAACGCGCTTTCATCGCGCTGCGCATGTGGCTTGGGCGCGGCGATCTTCCGCTTTATCACGAACTCGGACCGGACGACGGCAAGACCTATTCGGAAGTCGCGCGCGCGCTGGACGGTCACAACGCCAGCATGGTGCGCATCAACGACCGCGGCGACGTGATCGTCTCGGTCGCGGTGCCGGTGCAGCGTTTCCGCGCGGTGCGCGGCGCGCTGATGCTGTCCACGCAAGGCGCCGACATCGACGACATGGTGGAAGCCGAGCGGCTCGCGGTCCTGAAAGTCTTTCTGATCGCCGCCGCGGTGATGGTAGTGCTTTCAATCCTGTTGGCGGGGACCATCGCCGAGCCGGTACGGCGCCTCGCCGACGCCGCCGAAAGCGTCCGCCGCCGCATCCGTTCACGCGTCGAGATCCCCGATTTTACCAGGCGGCGCGATGAGATCGGGCATCTGTCCGGGACGCTCCGCGACATGACCAATGCGCTCTATAGCCGGATCGAAGCGATCGAAAGCTTTGCCGCCGACGTCGCCCATGAGCTGAAAAATCCGCTGACATCGTTGCGCTCGGCGGTGGAAACCTTGCCGCTCGCCAAATCTGACGAAAGCCGGTCACGTTTGCTCAACGTCATCCATCATGATGTCAAACGGCTCGATCGTTTGATCTCCGATATTTCCGATGCGAGCCGGCTCGATGCCGAATTGCAGCGCCAGGAAACGGCGCCGGTCGACTTTACCAAGCTCCTCAACACTCTGGTCGTGGTCGCCAACGAGGTGAAGCGCGACGATTGCGTCAAAGTCACGCTGCGTTTTGAAGGTGGCATGCACGCCTTTCAGGTGCCGGGTCACGACTCGCGTCTCGGCCAGATCATCGACAATTTGATCGAGAACGCGCGTTCATTCTCGCCGCCTGGCGGTACGGTTCGCGTCAGCTGCCGGCGCCTGCGCCATCACATCGAGATTTTGGTTGATGATGACGGACCGGGCGTGCGAGCCGAAGTTCGCGACAAGATTTTCGAGCGGTTTTACACCGATCGCCCGCACCAGGGCTTCGGGCAGAATTCCGGTCTCGGGCTCTCGATCTCAAAGCAGATCGTCGAGGCCCATGGCGGCGCCATCTGGGTCGAGAACCGCACCGGCGTGCCGGGACCGGACGGTGAGCCCTGCGTTGTCGGTGCGCGCTTCATCGTCCGCCTCCCCGCCCTTTAAATGGCGAAGCCCCGCGAATGACCGCGGCGACCGTCCACGCATCCGCCGTGCTGGTCGCCGCGCGCGCGGTATTGATCCGCGGTCCGTCGGGCGCGGGCAAATCGCGCCTGGCGCTGGAACTGATCGAGGCCGCCCGCAACGGCGCGCTGCTTTTTGCCAAGCTCGTCGGCGACGATCGGGTCCATCTTGAGGCGGCCGGTGGCCGGCTCTTAGTGCGTCCGGCTGATGCGCTGAAAGGGCTCATCGAGCTGCGCGGGGTCGGCATTCTGCGGCGCGATTATGAGGCCTGCGCGGTCGTGGGGCTGGTCGTCGATTTGGCGGCCGATGACGCCGAACGGCTGCCGGAACGGGGCGAAGTTGCAATTGCGGGTATAAAGATACCGCGGCTCGCGGTCGCACCGGGCATGGCGGCCTTGCCCGCGGTGCTCGCCATGGTCACGTCATGCGGTGATATTGGCGTTCCAGAGGCCAGTTATTGCGGTCGAGAGCCCCGGATTGGCGATTGATTAACCATAATTCTGCGAGAGTGGGGCGGCGACCGGCATTCATGCGCGCGCGATTCTGGCGGCTCTGGCTGGACGCCGCGTCGGCAAAGAGCCTCTCTTACTGCGATGCAACAAGCCCTGCAGCATGCCAAGAATGCCCCTTGCGCCGGGGCTTTAGATGGTCATGATGTGCACCCTTTCGTGCGGCGCAACCGGGACGCGCCCGCGGGGAGTTCCATGATCGGTCTTGTGCTGGTGACCCACGGGCGGCTTGCTATCGAGTTCCGCGCCGCGTTGGAACACGTCGTCGGCCCGCAGGCCCAGATTGAGGCCATAACCATCGGCCCCGACGATGACGTCGAGGCCCGCCGCAAGGACATCATTGAAGCGGTGCGGCGGGTCGACAGCGGCGACGGCGTCGCGATCTTAACCGACATGTTCGGCGGCACGCCCTCGAATCTCGCGATTTCGGTGATGAGCCGGCCCAAGGTCGAAGTGCTGGCCGGGATCAACCTTCCGATGCTGGTGAAGCTCGCCAAGGTGCGCGACGAATGCCCGCTCGCCGACGCAGTCGCCGCGGCGCAGGAAGCCGGACGCAAATACGTCACCATCGCCAGCCGAGTCTTGTCCGGCAAATGACCTTGTCCGGCAAATGAACGCCACGGGGCAGAACAGTGCCCGCTTGCCCGAGGCGCAGCCGGCCGCCGCAGAGCCGGTGGTCCGCGCCCTTGTCATCTGCAACAAGAAAGGCCTGCATGCGCGCGCCTCCGCCAAATTCGTGCAGACAGTGGAAAAATTCGACGCCGAGATTCGCGTCACCCGCGGCCACGAGACCGTCGGCGGAACATCGATCATGGGCTTGATGATGCTCGCTGCGGCGCCCGGAACCTCGATCACGATAACTGCGACCGGCCGCGAAGCTGCCCAAGCCGTCGATGCGCTGGAAGCGCTGATTACCTCGCGCTTCGGCGAAGCTGATTGATCGCCCCGGCGATTTAGGATTGGCTGCGTATGCGCAAACCGAAACGCAGTGTGTCGCCGGCAAAGAGCCGCTCCAACAGGAGAAAGCCGATGAGTCCCGAACCGACATCCGCAAGAGGCAGCGCCTCGAATCCCGCCCCTTCCGGTCCCGCCGCACCGACTGGTGCAGCTTCGGCAACTATTCGTTATGTCGACCGCGCCGACATGGTCGAGACTTTCGCGGATTCGGTTACCGGGCTGATCTTCGACGGCCAAACGCTACGCATCGAATTCGGCGTGACACGCTTTGACGACATGAAGCCCAATGCGCCGATCACCGGCCGCCGCTATCCGGCATGCCGCCTGGTGCTGCCGCCGGCCGCGGCCGTCGATCTGATAAATCGCATGCAGCAGATCGCGGCGGCATTGACCCAGGCCGGCGTGGTCAAGGCGGCGCAGCGCCCGCCCGCCGCACCGCCGCCCAAAACACCTTAGATTAGTTCACCGCTTCGGCACGGCTGCTTTACCCGACGCCATGCGCGCCGCTTTCAAGTCGGCGACGAAATCGCGATAGGCCGCGCGTTTGTCGTTGTCATCCTCGATGCGCAGCAGCGCCGAGGGATGCACGGTGACCACCAGTTTGGTTCCATCGGCGAGATCGACCGGCGTGCGGCGCATTTTGGCGCGTTCAAGGCAACTTTCATGGCAGCGCTCATGGTAACGTATAAAGGTATCTTTATGTCTTTATTGCCGTTGCCGCTCGGCCCTGCTAGAAACCGCCCCAGCGCGCCCGCCGGCAAGCTGGATTTCTGCTTCACGCTGCTGCCCGCGAAATGATCGCAAGATAAAGGCACCAGAAAAAGCACCGAAAAGGATCCTCATGACCACGTCCGCGAAACCGAAAGCTCACGCAGCGACTTCCCATGCGACTTCCCCTGTGGGCGCCGATTACGTCGTCAAGGACATCGGGCTTGCGGAGTGGGGCCGCAAAGAAGTCGCCATCGCCGAGACCGAAATGCCGGGGCTGATGGCGACGCGCGAGGAATTCGGGCCGCAACAGCCGCTCCGCGGCGCGCGCATCGCCGGCTCGCTGCATATGACGATCCAGACCGCGGTATTGATCGAAACGCTCAAGGCGCTCGGCGCCGACGTGCGCTGGGCGTCATGCAACATCTATTCGACGCAGGACCACGCCGCCGCTGCGGTCGCCGCCGCCGGCACGCCGGTATTCGCGGTTAAGGGCGAGACGCTGCAGGAATACTGGAACTATACCCATCGCATCTTTGAATGGTCGGACGGTGGTGGTCCCAACATGATCCTCGACGACGGCGGCGATGCGACGTTGCTTCTGCATCTCGGCATGCAGGCCGAGAGCAATCCCGGCGTCATCGCCAAACCGAGCAACGAGGAAGAGGAGGTGCTGTTCGCCGCGATCGCTACGCGGCTCAAGGAACAGCCGGGCTGGTATTCGGCGATCGCGAAAAGCGTCAAGGGCGTCACCGAGGAGACCACCACCGGCGTGCATCGGCTTTATCAGATGGAGAAGGAAGGCCGGTTGTTGTTCCCGGCGATTAACGTCAACGACAGCGTCACCAAATCCAAATTCGACAATCTCTATGGCTGCCGCGAGTCGCTGGTCGACGGCATCCGCCGCGGCACCGACGTGATGATGGCGGGGAAGGTGGCGATGATTGCCGGCTTCGGCGACGTCGGCAAAGGCTCAGCCGCCTCGCTACGCCAGGCCGGCTGCCGCGTCATGGTTTCCGAGGTCGATCCGATCTGCGCGCTGCAGGCGGCGATGGAAGGCTATGAAGTCATCACCATGGAAGACGCGGCGCCGCGCGCCGATATTTTCGTTACCGCCACCGGCAATATCGATGTCATCACCATCGAGCACATGCGCAAGATGAAGCATCGCGCCATTGTCGCCAATATTGGCCATTTCGACAGTGAGATTCAGGTGGCGTCGCTGCGCAATCTGAAATGGCACAATGTCAAGCCGCAGGTCGACGAGATCGAGTTTCCCGACGGCAAGCGCATCATTCTTTTGTCGGAAGGTCGGCTGGTCAACCTCGGCAATGCCATGGGCCATCCGAGCTTCGTGATGTCTTCGTCTTTCACCAATCAGACGCTGGCGCAGATCGAGTTGTGGACCAATCCCGGCAAGTATCAGAAGAAAGTGTATACGCTGCCGAAACAGCTCGACGAGAAAGTGGCGCGGCTGCATCTCGACAAGATCGGCGTCAAGCTGACCACGCTTTCCGACAAGCAGGCAAACTATATCGGCGTGCCGCTGCACGGGCCGTATAAGACCGATCATTATCGGTATTAATGAGATCGCAGGGGATCGTCATGAAACTTCCCCGCCGCAAATTCCTGCGCCTAGCAGCGGGCGCTGCCGCCGTTCCGGCCATCCTTCCGGCCATGCCTCGTCGCGCTTCGGCGCTCGATTATCCGACGCGCCCCGTGCATTTGATCATCGGCTATCCTCCCGGCGGTTCAGCGGACTTGACCGCGCGCCTCACCGGCCAATGGCTATCGGAGCGGCTTGGCCAGCAATTCATCGTCGAAAGTCGTGCCGGCGCGGCCACCAACATCGCCACCGAAACCGTCGTGCGCGCCGTCCCGGACGGCTACACGCTGTTGCTGGCCGCACCGGCGAACGCGACCAACGTTGCCCTGTTCGCTCAGCTCAACTTCGATTTCATGCGCGACATTGCGCCGGTTGCAGGGTTCATTCGTTTTCCCGACGTCGTGGAGGTCAACCCATCGGTGCCGGTGCACACGGTTCCCGAGCTGATCGCCTACGACAAGGCCAATCCGGGCAAGCTCAACTTTGCCTCGTCGGGCATCGGCTCCACGCTCCATGTCGCCGGCGAACTGTTCAAGATGATGGCCGGCGTGGACATTATTCACGTGCCGTATCGCGGCGGCGGGCCGGCATTGGTCGATCTGATGAGCGGGCGCGTGCAACTGATGTTCGACAACGTTTCGACCTCCCTCGAATTCATCAAAGCAGGCAAGCTGCGGCCGTTGGCGGTCACCACGCTGGCGCGTTCCGAGGTGCTGCCGGATTTGCCGACCGTGGCCGATTTCGTGCCGGGCTACGAGGCGAGCGCCTGGTACGGCATCGGCGCCCCGAAGGGAACGCCCGTTGAAATCATCGACAAGCTCAACGCGGCGATCAATGCCATGCTCGCGGATCCGCAGGCGAAAGGGCGGTTTACCGAACTCGGCGCCTCGCTGCTTCCGGGCTCATCCGCCGACTTCGCTAAGCTGATCGCCGCTGAAACCGAGAAGTGGGGAAAGGTGATCAAGTTCGCCGGCATCAAACCCGAGTGATCCGACTCGATGCACCCTAGCGGGGCGGAATGATCGCGATCTGGTAATCGACCGGCGTATCAGATGTGCCGAAAAACTTCCGCGCCAGGGTTACGTCCTCGACCTTGCCGCCGTAGCGCGCCGCATAGGCGTTGAGTTCCTTGACGCAGCCCGGCTCAACGCGCGGACACACGATGGCGATGCCCTCGCGCCCGATGCGCGCTGGATCGACCCACGGCGTGCGCGGCGGCTCATTGATTATAAACGTCGCCGGCGGCTCGGCGAAATAAAAATTGCTGCCATCGACCACCGGCCGGTTGCCGCCGACGATGCGCAACGGCTTGTCGCTTTGCGCGCGCCACGCCTGTTCGACGGCCTGCGCGATCAGCCGGTAATGGCTGGCGTAATTCGGCACGCCTTGGCGGTGAATGACGAGCGCGATCACCGGCGAAGCTGCGAGCATCACCAGCGGCAACACAATCGCCAAAGCCAAGACGTTTACGGCCGCGGTGCAGTTCACGCTGAGCAATGGCGACGAGAACAAGACAACCGGCAGCAAGGTCATCGCGGACATCGACCATAGCGGATCGAGGTCAGCCCGCGCCGCGACCGCGACCAGCGCCGCCAGCAAGAGCGGCGCGGCAAACGCAATGAGCAGTGTGCGCCGCTCCGGCCCGACCGGCGCCAATGTGTCCTTGATCGCCGCGACGCTCGGCAGCGTCGCCAGCGCGCCGAGCACAATCGGCGCGGCGATATAACCGAGCACGCTTAACAGGAAATACAGCGATCCTGCCGCCGCGCGCGCCAGGCTCGTCGCATGCGCGGTGAAGGCAAAATCCACGGTGGTGAAGCCGTGCGTCGCGATCCAAAAAATATGCGGCGCCAACACCGCGGCGCCGGCTGCGATCGTCAGCCAGGGCGCGCCCGAACGGAAATAGGCGCCACGGCGCGGATCCGTCAGTGCCGCCAGGCCGAGACCCGCGAGCAGAAAAATCGACCAATATTTGCCGAGCATGGCGGCACCGGCGGCAAATCCGGCGAGCGCTGCGAAGCTTGAACGTCGCGTTTCAAACGAAAGGAGAAACCACCAGGTGGTCGCCGCCCAGAACGGCGTGAGCACCGAACTGGCATTGTATTTCAACGCGTGAAAATTATAGAACGGCAGCAAGCTCAATAGCGCCACACCGAGCACGCGCTTTTCCGGCGGCAGATAGCGGCCGGCAATCCGCCAGGCGATCCACAGCGCCACGGTCGCAACCAAGATTGCCAACAGATAAAACGCCCAGCCCTGCGCCGGCATGACGCCGAACCAAAGCCGCACGAGCCAGGCGCCGAGCGGCGGGTGGGTCGGCGCGCTCAAGCCGATCTGATGCGACCAGGCGAACATTTCGCCGATATCGAAATGAAGGTCCTGGCTGCTCTTGGCGATCGCACCATAGGCCGACCAAGCCACGACATAGCCGGCGAGCAGCCACAGCATGGTGCGCTCGCAGCGCGCCGGATCGACCAGCGCGGCAAAAAGCCGTTCGAACGGATTGCGAGTCCGCCGCGTGGTCTCGATCGCGGTCATGAGGCGGCAGGTAGATGGCTGAACGCGCTCCTCCCCCTGAAAGGGGGAGGTCGGCGGCCGCGGGCCGCCGGGTGGGGGTCAATACAGCGAGTCAGGTGATTTAAAATCATGTGCTTTGAATCGACGCCGCCGGCGTCACCACGGCGCTCGCACGGCGCGGTTCGGCGAGCACCTCGGCGACCGCGGCATAGACCTCGTCCACTGCGATCGCACGCATGCAGACATTATCGGTGCAGGCGGTCTTGCGATGATTGTGCGCCGTAACGCAGGGCGAACAAGCGAGCCCGGCATAGATCGCGCGCGACGTGCCGAGCGGCTGGTAGAGTTTCGGCGTCTCCGGCCCGAACAGCACGATGGTCGGAAGCCCACTCGCTGCGGAAAAATGCGCCGGACCGGAATCGTTCGTCACCATCAGCGCGGCATTGGCATAGAGCGCCGGCAGGTCCGTCAAACTCGATTGTCCGGCAAACGACACCGACCGCGGACCGTTGGCACTGGCGAGTTCCTCCGCTCTGGCACGCTCTTCGGGCGCGCCGGTAATCAACACCACCACGTCGGCATAGGCGGCCAAGATGCGGCCGATCAGTTCGGCAAAGCGTTCCGGCATCCAGCGCCGGTGCGGCAGCAGCTCGCTGGCGTTCGGATTGATCAGCACCAGGCGCTGGCGCGACGGATCGAACGGCACCAGCGCCCGAATGCGCTCGAGCATTCGCGCGCGGGCTTGGTCGCTCGGCGGCGCAATGGCGACCTTGATCTGGTCGTCGCCGATCACAGTCTTGGAATAAGGCACCGTCGGCGCCGCCGCGAGCAGCGCATCGATCAGCGCGATGAGGTTCTTGGCGATATGGATGTGCGCATTATAGGCGACACGATGCGTCAGCATCTCGCCGCGGTAGAGTCCTTCGTTGTGAAAGCGATGAAACCCGACGCGCCGGTCGGCGCCCGACAAGCCGCTTAACAGCGCGGTGAAGCGCGAGAACAATTCCAGATCGACGACGGTGTCGATCTGTTTGCGCCGGCACCAGCGCAGAAACGCGAGCGTGTCGCGCGCCAGCGCAAACAGCGATTTGTCGGAAATGGTAAAGACATTCTCGGGCGGAAAGGTGCCGAGAAGTTCAAGCGAGCCGACATTGCGCTCGAAGATCACGAAGAACAGCTCGGCGGATAACGCGGCGCGCGCCTTGCGCATCGCGGGCTCGGCAAGCAGCGTCGTGCCCATTTCCGACAGTTCGATGAAAAGCATCCGCCGTAACGGCCGGCGCGCAGGACGAAGCCAATCGCGCAAGCGCACAAACAGCGTGGCGATGGCGCATAGCGGCACGCCGGCCAGATGATCGATGCGGCGCATGGTGTCGACATTCATCGCAATTGCTCGTTCTGCCGCGCGACAAGCGCCTTACTGGCGGGCAATAAGTGGCTTGGTAAGTGCCTTCCTACGTGGATTCGTAAGTGCTTTGGCCGCCACACCGGCAGTTTTACCGCGTTCGCCTTCGCTTTGGGAACCGTAGCGCCTTGCCGCTTGCGGACGCGGATGTTATCTGCGCGGCCATGAGCGCGGTAGCCATCGAAAATATCCGCAACTTCGCCATCATCGCCCATATCGACCACGGCAAATCGACGCTCGCAGACCGCCTGATCCAGCTCACCGGCGGGCTGGAAGCGCGCGAAATGGTCGAACAGGTGCTCGATTCCATGGATATCGAGCGCGAGCGCGGCATCACCATCAAGGCGCAGACCGTGCGGCTCAATTACCGGGCGCGCAACGGCAAAGATTACGTGCTCAACCTCATCGACACGCCCGGCCATGTCGATTTCGCCTACGAGGTCAACCGTTCGCTCGCCGCCTGCGAAGGCTCGCTGTTGGTGGTCGACGCCTCGCAAGGCGTCGAGGCGCAGACGCTCGCCAACGTCTATCAGGCGATCGACAACAACCACGAGATTGTTCCGGTACTCAACAAGGTCGATTTGCCGGCTGCCGAACCGGACAAGGTCAGGCAGCAGATCGAGGACGTGATCGGGCTTGATGCCAGTAACGCGATCCTGATCTCGGCAAAAACCGGCGAGAATGTGCCGGAAGTCCTGGAAGCGATCGTGCACCGGTTGCCGCCGCCCAAAGGCGACGCTGCGGCGCCGCTCAAGGCGCTGCTCGTCGACAGCTGGTACGATTCCTATCTCGGCGTCGTCGTGCTGTTCCGAGTCGTCGACGGCGTCCTGAAAAAAGGCCAGCGCATCCGCATGATGGGCACCGACGCCGCTTATGAGGTCGATCGCGTCGGCGTGTTCACGCCCAAGCGCGTCGAGCTCGACGAGCTCGGCCCCGGCGAGATCGGTTTTCTCACCGCCTCGATCAAAGAGGTCGCCGATACCCGCGTCGGCGATACGATCACTGATGAGCGGAAGCCAGTGGCCGCGCCGCTGCCCGGCTTTCGCCCGGCGATCCCGGTGGTGTTTTGCGGGCTGTTTCCGGTCGACGCCGCCGATTTTGAGGCGCTGCGCGCCGCTATGGGCAGGCTCCGGCTCAACGACGCGAGCTTTTCCTACGAGATGGAAACCTCCGCCGCGCTCGGCTTCGGCTTCCGCTGCGGCTTTCTCGGCCTGTTGCATCTGGAAATCATCCAGGAGCGGCTTGAGCGCGAATTCAATCTCAATCTGATCGCGACCGCGCCGTCGGTGATCTACAAGATCAAGCTGCGGACCGGTCAGGAATTGGAGATCCACAATCCGGTCGATATGCCGGACCCAAACCACATCGAGGAAATGCAGGAGCCGTGGATCGAGGCGACGATCCTCACGCCTGACGAATATCTCGGCGCCGTGCTCAAACTGTGCCAGGACCGTCGCGGCGAGCAAAAAGAGCTCACCTATGTCGGCAACCGCGCACTCGTGAAATACAACCTGCCGCTCAACGAAGTGGTTTTCGATTTTTACGACCGACTCAAATCGGTGTCGCGCGGCTACGCCTCGTTCGATTATCACCTGACCGATTATCGCCCCTCCGAGCTGGTCAAGCTGCAGATGCTGGTCAACGGCGAGCCGGTCGACGCGCTGGCGATGCTGGTGCATCGCACCCGCGCCGAGAGCCGCGGCCGCGCCATGGCGGAAAAGCTCAAGGAGCTGATCCCGCCGCATATGTTCCAGGTGCCAATCCAGGCCGCGATCGGCGGCAAGATCATCGCGCGCGAGACGGTGCGCGCGTTTAGGAAGGACGTCACCGCGAAATGCTACGGCGGCGACGTGACGCGCAAGCGCAAGCTTCTGGATAAGCAGAAGGAAGGTAAGAAGCGCATGCGCCAGTTCGGCAAGGTCGACATCCCGCAGGAAGCCTTTATCGCGGCATTAAAGGTGGACGTCTGACGCTTCGCGTCAAACTATGGCCGCGCTGAAGGTTGATGTGTGAGGCGTGACCGCCCGCACTGAATCCGACGGCCGTCCCGCCCCGTGTCTCGTCACCACCGGGCTTGACCCGGTGGTCCATGCTGACTCGCCGCAGGCTCGTCGCTCCGCGCCGAGCACCTCAGGATAACGGAAATAACGCTGTTAGTGACGAGGTGGGACCCTACTGAATCACGATCGTGGTCGCCGCTATCCCTTCGTGTTGCACCAGGCCGAACAGGATTGCGGCGTTGCTAGGATCGAGCCGCACGCAGCCGTGCGAGGCCGGGCGGCCGAGATGCGAAATTTCGTAGCTGCCGTGAATGGCGAAGCCGCCGTAGAAGAAGATCGAATGCGGCATCGGCGAATTGTAATATTTGCGGGAGAACCAGCGCCGCGCCAGCATTTCCGGGTGGTAGGTGCCGGGCGGGGTGATGTAGCCGCGCCGCGCTGTCGAGACGCGCCAATTGTAGCGCGGCGCGCCGTCGACGATCACCGCCATGCGCTGTCCCGCGCGGTCGATTTGCACGACGATGGCGGCGTCCGCGCCGGTCGACAGCGCAATAAGCAGCAGCGCGGCGAGAATGCAGGACCAAACACGCATGGCATGCCCCGGCAGCCCAAACAGACCAGAAACACTACCGGGTCAGTACGTAGCTTGCAGACCTTGTAAAGACGTTACCGGCCGGCGTGCGAATTGGAGAAGGCGCGATTCAAATTTCTGCGGCAATATTGAGCTAACCATGATGAGCGAACCATGACGGCATTCGACCTGTTGACCATCGGGCATTCCAATATTCTGGCAGCGCGCTTCACCGCGATGCTGCGCGCGGCCGGCGCCGATACCATTGCCGACGTGCGCTCGATGCCAGTGTCGCGGTTTTGCCCCTGGTTTTCGGCGAAGAACCTGGCGCCGCTATTGGCCGGCGAAGACATGAGCTATCTGTTCTTCGGCGAAGAGCTCGGCGGGCGGCCGCGCGATCCGTCGCTCTATTGCGAAGGCACCGCCGGTTACGACGTCGCCGATTACGAAGCCATGGCGCGGCAGCCGAGCTTCCAGGCCGGTCTCGAGCGTTTGCTGCACGATGCCGGGCGGCATCGTCTTTGCCTGATGTGTTCCGAGCGCGAGCCGCTCGATTGTCATCGCTGCCTTCTAGTGGCGCGTGCGCTCGCCGTGCGCGGTGCGAAGATCGGCCACATCCTTTACGACGGTTCGATCGAGCCGCATGCAACAACCGAACAGCGGCTCCTGCGACTCGCAGATGCGGATAACCACCTGTTCGCGTCTGGACAGCACGCGCGACTCGCGGCAGCGTATCGCCGCCGCTCGCGCGCCGTCGCCTATCGCATCAAAAAGGCCGCCAACGCGGCGACTATGCGCAAAGAAAAGTCTCGCTGATGCTCGCCACTCTGCGCTGTCTTCTTGTCCTCCTCCTCGCGGTTGGCTCTGTCGCCGCGCAGGACAAGCCTGCGCAAAATTTATCGCCCGATCCGACGCCGCCTGGCTCGCTTCATCCCGAACCGCTGCCGCCGCTGCAACATGCGGACGCCGCAACGCCGGCCAAGGAGTTTTTCGCGCGCAAGCCGACGCCGTTTCCCGGCCCGCCGCGCTCGATCGGCACCTATTCGGACGGCTGCCTTGCCGGTGCCGTGCCGCTGCCGACCGAGGGCCCGTCGTGGCAAGTGATGCGGCTGTCGCGCAACCGCAATTGGGGCAATCCGCATCTCGTCCAATTCATCAAAAGGCTCGGCAAAAACGCCAAGAAAGCCGGCTGGAACGGGCTTATGGTCGGCGACATGGCGCAGCCGCGCGGCGGCCCCATGCTCAGCGGCCATACCAGCCATCAGGTCGGACTCGACGTCGATATCTGGTTCACGCCAATGCCGAATCACGTGCAAAGCCGCGAGGAGCGCGAATTCGCCTCGGCGACCAATGTGGTCGCGCCGGATCTGCTCGACGTCGATCCGAACGTGTGGACGCATACGTACACCGAACTCATCCGCACCGCGGCGCAGGATGCGGCGGTGACCCGCATTTTCGTCAATGCGGCGATTAAGAAAGCGCTGTGCCGCGAGGCTGGAGCAGACCGCGATTGGCTGGCGAAGGTGCGGCCATGGTGGGGCCACGCCGAGCACTTTCATGCCCGTATTGCTTGTCCGACCGACAGTCCCGAGTGCCAGCCGCAACCGCCGCCCGAGGCGAGCGACGGCTGCGGTCACGAACTCGACTTCTGGTTTAAGGAATCGACGCTGCATCCGACGCCGCCGCTCATTCCGCCCAAGCCAAAGCCGCCGCTGACGCTGTCCGGCTTGCCGGCGGCTTGCAAACGCGTCGTCGAAGCGCCGTGAGTTCTCGTCACCCTGAGGTGGCCGCCAACGGGTCCGGCCCGAAGTGGCCGGCCCGATGACAAGCTCCGCGGCCCTCGAAGGGTGAGGGCAAGTGTCTGCCGTCATCCTTCGAGGCTCGCTGCACTCGCACCTCAGGATGACGTCGGCGTCATAGCCCCGGCGTGCCGAACAGCATGCGTTGCGCGAGCGCGATGGCATAGAGCATCGCGCCGGCGCAAACGACAATCACGGCGGCGAAATTGGCGGCTTGTTGTTCGGGCACTTTCATTAATCGCGGGATGCCGAGCCAGAGCAGATAAATGCTGTAACAGCCGGTGAGCAGCAGAAAACGCAAACCGGGGAGAATGAGAAATATGCCGGCGAGCCATAGCGGCGTGAACGAAAAAACCGCGAGCTTGAACGCGTCCTCGAAATCGCGGCGGCCGCCGAATGTCGGCGCCAAGAGATCGATGATGAGCCCGAGGATGAGCACCATCACGCAGCTCATGGCGTAGCTGAAGATCGCGCCGAACAGTCCGTCGACCAGGCCGGCGCGGATTATACCGCCGCCAGGCGCGATCACGCCGATCAGCGTCGCGCCGACAAAGCTCGCGAGCGCTGGGATAAGCGCCAGTAGCGCGACGTAGCGGCTAAGCACGTAAGCCGGATCGCCGATGTCTTTTTCGATCACGGCCCAGGCGGCGACCGGATCGAACAATATGGCCCTGACGCGCGCTACCGCGTTCATGCTGCCAACGCCTTGGCGTCCGCGGCCAACAGCACGGCGCCTTTTTCGGCGATCATCATGGTCGGTGCGTTGGTATTGCCCGACGTGATGGTCGGCATCACCGACGCGTCGATCACGCGAAGCCGATCGATCCCGGTCACACGCAGCCGGTCATCGACCACGGCCAGCGGATCGCTGGGAAGTCCCATTTTCGCGGTGCCGACCGGGTGGAAGATCGTAGTGCCGATATCGCCGGCGGCTTTGACCAGACCCGTTTCGTCGTCGTCGCGGACGGCGGAGCCGGGCAAATATTCGTCGGGATGGAACGGCGCCAGCGCCGGTTGCGCTGCAATCCGCCGCGTAAGCCGGATTGCGCTCGCCGCGATACGGCGATCCTCGTCGGTCGAGAGGTATTTCGGCGCGATGATCGGCGCCTCGGCGGCGTCGCGCGAGCGCAACCGCACGGTACCGCGGCTGGTCGGCCGCAGATTACAGACGCTCGCGGTGAAGGCCGGGAATTTGTGCAGCGGTTCGCCGAAGCGATCAAGCGACAGCGGTTGGATATGATACTGCAGATTGGCGCGCGCCTGATCGCGATCGGAACGGGTGAACAGGCCAAGCTGCGACGGCGCCATCGTCAACGGACCGCGCCGCAACAGCGCGTATTCGGCCAGCATGCGGGGAAAGCCGAGCGGTGCATGATAGCGTTCGTTGAGCGTGGCGATGCCCTGAACTTTAAAGATCATGCGCAGCTGCAGATGATCCTGCAGGTTGGCGCCGACGCCCGCGCGATCGAGCACAACCTCGATACCGTGTTGGCGCAAATGCTCGGCCGGTCCGATGCCGGACAGCATCAGGATCTGGGGCGAACCGATCGCGCCGGCGGCGAGCACGACCTCGCCACGGCAGCGTGCGCTGCGCATAACGCCGCTTTTGTCGCCACCATTGTGAGCCCCTTGCCGCCAGCGCACGCCGACGGCGCGCCGGCCCTCGAAGATTAGGCCGTCGACCAGGCAGCCGGTCTCGAGCCGCAGATTGGGGCGCTTGAGTGCCGGCTTGAGAAATGCGCGCGCCGTCGACACGCGTCGGCCGCGCTTCTGATTGACGTGGAAGACGCAGCAGCCTTCGTTGTCGCCGCAATTGAAATCGGCAATGGATTTGATGCCAGCCTGTTCGGCGGCGGCGCGGAACGCATCCAACAGATCCCAGCGCACCCGCGGTGCCTCGATGTGCCATTCGCCGCCACTGGCATGGGCCGCGCTTTCGCCCATGAAATGATTTTCGTGGCGCCTGAAGAACGGCAGCACGTCATCCCAGGCCCAGCCGGCCAAACCGAGCTGCCGCCAGTGGTCATAGTCCGCCGCTTGGCCGCGCATATAGATCATGGCGTTGATCGCCGATGAGCCGCCGATCACCTTGCCGCGAGGATAATTGAGGCTGCGGCCGTTTAATCCAGGCTCCGGCTCGGTCTTGAAACACCAGTCCGAGCGTGGATTGCCGATCGCGAACAGATAGCCGACCGGAATGTGAAGCCAGATCCAATTGTCGTTGCCGCCGGCTTCGAGGATGAGCACGCGCTTTCCGGGATCGGCGGACAGCCGGTTGGCAAGCAGGCAGCCGGCCGAGCCTGCGCCGACGATGATGTAGTCGTACTCGCCTTCGATTGGCTGTCCAATTGTCTGCTCGATTGTCCGCCCTAGGCTCACTGCTCTTGCCTCACCGCATGCTCCCGAAACGTTCGCCGGCAACATAGCAGCGTCCGCCGCAGTGGAAAGAGGCCGGCTGCCGGATTTGGCCGTCGCTTGTCCGTTCCGGCCGGCGGCACTATCATCGCTTCGCGGCCGACGGCGCGCCGTGCGCGCGCCGGATCACAGCCTGGAACGACGGTTCCCGCAAGCGCCGCAATCCTTGCCGGCATTCGCGTGATGGCGCGTTGTTGCGCGCGTAATTCGCATTGGAGACCGTCGTGGCGCAGAGAAGCACTTTTATTGCGGCGCTTGCCGCCTTCGCGCTTGCCGCTTTGCCGTTTGTCGCGCAGGCGCAAGAGAAGGCGCAACAGAAGGCGCAAGAAAAATCCTCAGACGAATCCATCTTAGTCTTCGCCGCCGCCTCGATGAAGAACGCGCTCGACGAGGTCGATTCCGCCTTCGCCAAGCAAAGCGGAATCAATGTCGTCGCCAGCTATGACGCGAGCTCGGCGCTGATGAAGCAGATCGAACAGGGCGCGCCGGCGGACGTTTACATTTCCGCCGATCAGCAATGGATGGATTACGGTTCACAGCAGAAATTGATCGACGACTCCACGCGCGTCAATTTGCTCGGCAACAAGCTTGTTCTGATCGCCGGCAAGGAATCCAAACTCAGCGATGTCACGATCGGTCCCGGCCCCGACCTCGCCAAGCTCGCCGGTGACGGCCGGATCGCAACAGGCGATGTGCGCGCCGTGCCGGTTGGAATCTATGCCAAGACTACGTTGCAGAAGCTCGGATTATGGGATTCAACTGCGCCGAAGCTGGCGATGGTCGGCAATGTGCGCGCCGCACTGGTCCTGGTCGCGCGCGGCGAGGCGCCGCTTGGCATCGTCTATGCGACCGACGCCAAGGTCGAGCCGGCGGTGAAAATTATCGGGGTGTTTCCCGACGATTCGCATGATCCGATTATCTATCCCGCGGCGGCGACCGTCGGCGCAAAGCCTGCGGCCAAGCTTTATCTTGATTTCCTTCGCTCTGCGGCGGCGCGATCGATCTTCGAGCGCTTCGGCTTTAGCTTTCTGATCAAGCCGAGTTCGTGAGCAGCGCTAGTGCGGTGGATTTGAAGTTCCTACAGTTCAGTCGGGAGCTCTCATAGGAACTTCAAATCCAAAAACCGCACTAGAATTATATATTTGGTAGTGTCCCTTTGATTCCGAAGTTCGCATGAGGGCGTGCAGGCAAAGCGTGCGAACTTCGGAATCAGGACACTAGCGATGCTTGAACTTTCCCCCAGCGAATGGACCGCGGTCGAACTGTCGCTGCGCATTGCGGTTGTCGCGACCGCATGGGCGCTGCCGTTCGGAATAGCGATTGGCTGGCTGTTGGCGCGCGGCAAGTTCTGGGGCAAGACAGTGCTGGACGGTATTGTTCATTTGCCTCTGGTTCTGCCGCCGGTTGTCACAGGTTACCTGCTGCTCATCTGGTTTGGCCGCAAGGGACCGGTCGGCGCCTTTCTCTACGATCATTTCGGCATCGTCTTCGCGTTCCGCTGGACTGGCGCTGCGCTTGCGTCGGGCGTCATGGGATTTCCGCTGCTGGTGCGGCCGATCCGGCTCGCACTCGAAACAATCGACCGGCGGCTCGAACATGCGGCGGCAACTTTGGGCGCCAATGCCGTCCTGGTGTTCTTTACCGTCACTCTGCCGCTCGCGCTCCCCGGCATCATCGCCGGCGTGCTGTTGTGTTTTGCCCGCGCGCTTGGCGAATTTGGCGCCACCATCACATTCGTCTCCAATATTCCGGGTGAGACGCAAACAATTTCGGCTGCGATCTACACCTTCCTGCAAATTCCGCTGGGCGACGCAGCAGCAGGCCGGCTTGTGCTCGTTGCGATCGTGTTGTCGCTCGCGGCGCTGATCGCCGCCGAATGGCTCGGCCGGCGCGCGACCACGCGCTTTCATGGGGAATGATCGTGCTGGCGGTCGACGTGGAAAAACAGCTCGGCGCTTTGCAGCTTGCCGTGCGATTTAAGGCCGCCGGCGGCGCTACTGCATTGTTCGGACCGTCGGGAGCCGGGAAAACCTCCGTGGTCAATATGATCGCCGGCTTGCTGACGCCGGATCGCGGCTTCATCACGCTCGATGACACCATCTTGTTCGAAACGGACAAGCGCATCGATGTGCCGCCGCATCGGCGCTGCATCGGCTACGTGTTTCAAGAAGGCCGGCTGTTCCCGCATTTTAACGTACGGCAAAATCTCGATTACGGGCGGCGCATGAGCCGACGGCCGCGCGACACGGGCGAATTCGAGCGCATCGTCGCCTTGCTCGGCATTGCGCATCTGCTCCATCGCCGGCCACGGATGCTCTCGGGCGGCGAACGCCAGCGTGTCGCCATTGGCCGCGCGTTGCTGATGCGGCCGCGGCTTTTGCTGCTCGATGAGCCGCTCGCTTCGCTCGACGCTGGTCACAAGGGCGAAATTCTGCCTTATCTCGTGCGCCTGCGCGATGAGGGCGGCATTCCGATGGTTTATGTCAGCCATATCGCTGCGGAGGTGCATCAAATCGCGACCGATGTGGTGCGACTCGACGAGGGCCGCGTCACTGCCGCGGGCGGGCTCGAGCTCCTTGCCGGCACTAGCTGATTTTTTGAACCCAGGTTTTTTTGAACCAAGCCATGGCAAGCGCCCCTTCGCCAACTGCAAAATACGCAACTGCAAGACACGCAACGGCGCTGGGCGTCGCGTGCGGCGCCGGCGCGGCTCTATTCTGGGCGTTGGGCTTTGTCGCCGCCCGGCAAGGCGTCACGTCAGGCCTGTCGCCACTGGTCATAGCGCTGCACCGTTTCGCTTGGCCGGGTCTGGCGCTGCTGCCGCTGGTCGCGAAAAATAATTTCGCCGATCTGCGCATCCTCGGGCTGCCCCGTGCTGCGGCGCTCGCGGTGTTTGGCGGCTTGCCCATCGCGCTGTTGAGCTATGTCGGCTATGTGCTTGTGCCGCTCGGTCACGGCGCCGTTATTCAGCCATCATGCGCCGCGCTTGGCGGCCTTGTTCTGGCGCGTTTGGTCCTCAAAGAGCCGCTGCCGCCGCGCCGGATTCTCGGCGCCGCCGCCATCGTCGCCGGTTTGCTGGTGATCGGCGCGGAGGCGCTGCAGACAATCGGCGCGCATGGTCTCTTCGGCGATTTCCTGTTTGTCGCGGCGGGAAGCTTTTTCGCGGTGTTTGGCGTGCTGCTGCGGCGCTGGCGAATAGGCGCGATCCGGGCTGCGGCAGTGACTAGCGTGCTGTCGCTCGCTGGATTGCCGATCCTTTTGTTCAGCTTCGGCAGCATGCTTGCCGCCGGCTTCTACGAAAATGCGATGCAGGCGCTGGTGCAGGGCGTGCTCGCCGGCGCCGGTGCGATTTATTTATTCACGCGGGCTGTTGTTTTGCTTGGCGCGAGCCGCGCCGTGCTGTTTCCGTCCTTGGTGCCGCCGTTCACGCTGCTGATCGGCTATCTAACGATCGGCGAGGCGCCGAGCGCCGCGCAGCTCGCCGGCCTTGTCATTGTCATTGTCGGCTTTCGGCTGACACAGCGGGCGTAGAGCGTTACGCCGCTTTGCGCGATGCCAGGAACTCGCCGATTCGGTTCAGCGCCTTCAAGATGTTTTCCGTCGAATTGGCGTAGGAGACGCGCACATAGCCCTCGCCGAGAATGCCGAAATCCGGGCCGCCGATCAGTGCGACGCCGGCATCTTCGAGGAGTGCTGAAGCTAACGCCTTGGCCTTCCAGCCGGTGCGCTTGACGTTGGGGAACGCGTAAAACGCGCCCTTTGGCGTGGCGCAGGAAATTCCCGGCAGCTTGTTCAAGCCGGCAACGACGACTTTGCGGCGCCTGTCGAATTCGGCGACCATTTTCGCCGGCTCATCTTGCGGGCCGGTCAGCGCGGCGAGCCCGGCATATTGCGCCGAAGCATTGACGCAGGAGTGCAGGTTGACCGCAAGCTTGCGCGCATATTCATAAAGTTTCCCCGGCCACACCGCGTAGCCAAGCCGCCAGCCCGTCATGGCATAGGTTTTCGACCAGCCGTTGAGCAGGATCAGCCGATCGCGGATCGAGGGATAGGCGAGCAAACAAACGTGCTGTTCGCCGTCATAGACCATGTGGTCGTAGATTTCGTCCGACATGACGGCGACGTCGGGAAAACGCTCAAGGCCGGCGACAAGCTTGTCTATTTCACCTTTTGGTGTGACGCCGCCCGTCGGATTGGCCGGCGAATTAAGAATGAGAAGCCGCGTGCGCGGCGTGATCAGTTTCAGTGTTTCCTCGGCGGAAAAAGCGAAATTGTTCTCCTCGCGGATCGGCACTGGAATTGGCCGCGCGCCGGTATATTCGATCATCGACCGGTAGATCGGAAATCCGGGATCGGGATAGAGAATCTCGGCGCCCGGCTCGCCGAACATCAAAACCGACATGAACATGGTCGGCTTGCCGCCCGGCATGATCATGACTTCATCTGGCGAGACCTTTACGTTGAAGCGTTTGCCGAGATCGGCCGCCACCGCTTCGCGCAGCGGCAGAATGCCGACCGCCGGCGTGTAGCCGTGATGGCCGTCGCGCAAGGCCTTGATTGCCGTCTCGACGATAAAATCCGGCGTGCGGAAATCCGGCTGCCCGATGCCGAGATTGACGATGTCGCGGCCTTGCGCGGCGAGTTGCATGGCGCGCGCCAGCACCGCGAAGGCATTCTCCTCGCCAATACGGTCGAAGGCGGCGACAGTCTTCAGCATGGCAGTCCCCCCGGACGATTTTGCGCGGCAGTTCAACCCAATCGCCGGTCAAATGCAAACACCAGTTAGGCGCTGCAAGCCGCAAGCGCAAAGAAGAAGCCCCGGATTTGATCCGGGGCTTCTGACGCAATTAAAGCCGCGTGTTTTGCAGGTTAGGAGCCGTTGCGCACGTTAAATTCAGCGCCGGACTGGTACGACTGCTGGGTTCCGCTCTTCAACGAGCCATTCGGATATTGCGAGGCGAATGCCGGCGTTGCCAGCGTGGCAATGACGAGCGCCGATAAAACCAATTTCTTTTTCAGAGAGGTCACTTACGAATCTCCGTTTGGCAGCCGCCCTTGGTCGCTAGCTAACCTATTTTTTGCGTCGCACAATGTCGATCAGCGCCACTTAATATCAAGATATTGTGATAGAGATCAATGTCTTAACGGCAAATCTACGTCATGATTTTTGACGGTACGCTGCATTGCAAAATATGCATTCCAAAAGCCGTTTTGTGTCAGTGCATTAAACCCGGCGCCGGCACACCACTCGGTTCGCAACGTGCCCGTGCGCAATCGCGGAAACGCGATATATCTACAGAACCAACGATCGTGGTCCCGTGAAAATTGCATTGCAGGCATTTACGACGGTGCGCGATTGAGCCGCGCGAATTGAGCGGAGAAGGCGATGCCGAGAGACAACAGCGCACGAGGCGGATCGCAGGCGCGTTTGCGGTCGCAATTATGGTTCGACAATCCTGACAATCCGGGAATGACGGCGCTCTATCTCGAGCGCTATCTCAATTACGGGCTCACGCGCGCCGAATTGACCTCGGGCCGCCCGATCATCGGCATTGCCCAAACCGGCTCGGACCTCAGTCCGTGCAATCGCCATCATCTTGAACTGGCGCAGCGCGTGCGCGCCGGCATTCGCGATGCGGGCGGCATCGCGATCGAATTCCCGGTGCATCCAATTCAAGAAACCGGCAAGCGTCCAACCGCGGCGCTCGACCGCAATCTCGCTTATCTCGGCCTGGTCGAAGTGCTGTACGGCTATCCGCTGGACGGCGCCGTGCTGATGACCGGCTGCGATAAAACCACGCCGGCCTGCCTGATGGCCGCGGCCACGGTGAACACGCCGGCGATCGTGCTCTCAGGCGGCCCGATGCTCAATCACGTGCAGGACGGCAAGCTCATGGGCTCCGGCACGTTAATCTGGCAAGCGCGCCAGGATCAGGCGGCGGGCAAGATCGGCTACAAGGAATTCATCGACATCGTCGCCGCCTCGGCGCCGTCCGCCGGCCATTGCAACACGATGGGCACCGCCTCGACCATGAACGCGATGGCCGAAGCACTCGGCATGTCGCTGCCGGGTTGCGCCGCCATTCCCGCGCCATACCGCGAGCGCGGCCAGATTGCTTACGAAACCGGCCTGCGCGCGGTCGAAATCGTGCGCGAAGATCTCAAGCCCTCGGATATTCTCACCCGCGCGGCGTTCGAGAACGCGATTGTGGCCTGTTCGGCGATCGGCGGCTCGACCAACGCGCCGATCCACATCAACGCGATCGCGCGGCACATCGGCGTCGACCTTGCGATCGATGACTGGGAAAAGATCGGTTATGACGTGCCGCTGCTCGTCAATATCCAGCCGGCCGGCGAATATCTGGGCGAAGATTATTATCGCGCCGGCGGACTGCCGGCGGTGATGCGCGAACTCCATGCGGCCGGCCGGCTGCACGGCGATGCGCTCACGATCAACGGCAAGACGGCAGCCGAAAATGTCGCGACGGCGAAGATCTGTAACGCCGAAGTCATACGACCTTACGATCGGCCGCTGAAAACGACCGCCGGATTCAAAGTACTGCGCGGCAATCTGTTCGATTCCGCCATCATGAAGACAAGCGTGATCTCCGACGAGTTCCGCGAACGCTATCTCGCCAATCCCAAGGCTCCGAATGCCTTCGAGGGCCGCGCGGTCGTGTTCGACGGGCCGGAGGATTATCACCGGCGCATCGACGATGCGGCGCTCGGCATCGACGAGCACACGATTCTGTTTATGCGCGGCGCCGGCCCGATCGGTTATCCGGGCTCGGCCGAGGTCGTGAACATGCAGCCGCCGGCCGCGCTGATCAAAAAAGGCGTCACTTCGCTCGCCTGCATCGGCGACGGCCGGCAGTCCGGAACGTCCGGTTCGCCATCGATCCTCAACGCTTCGCCCGAAGCGGCGGCAGGCGGCGGTCTCGCGCTCCTCAAGACAGGCGATCGGGTGCGCATCGACCTCAACAAAGGCAGCGCCGATATCCTCATTTCAGCGAATGAATTGGCAGCGCGCCGCGCGGCTTTGGAAAAGAATGGCGGCTACCATTACCCGCCCAGCCAGACGCCGTGGCAGGAAATCCAACGCGGCATGGTCGATCAGCTCGGCAGCGGTATGGTCTTGCAACCGGCGGTGAAATATCAGCGCGTCGCGCAAAAATCGGTGCCGCGGGATAACCACTAAAGCACGATCCCGAAAAGAAAAGAGGCCGCCGTGGCTCGTCCATCAAACGCGGAGAAACGCAGAACTTTCCGGAAGCTCCACGAAAGTGGCTGCTTCGTCATTCCCAATCCGTGGAATGTCGGCAGCGCGCGTTACCTGCAAGGCTTGGGGTTCAACGCGCTGGCGACGACGAGTTCGGGCTATGCGCATTCGCAGGGCTATGCCGACGGCGCGCTCGGCCGAGACGCCGTGCTTGCACATTTCGGCGAGCTCGCGGCAGCCACCGATGTGCCGCTGAATGCGGATTTCGAAGACGGCCTGGCCGACGATCTCGACGGCCTTGCTGAAAATGTGACGCGCTGCGTCGCGACCGGCATTGCCGGCTTGTCGATTGAAGACTCGCCCAACGATGGCAGCGTCCCGCTTTATCCGCTCGATGTCGCGGTCGCGCGGGTAAAAACCGCGCGCGCAGCGATCGATCGCGCCGGCGGTGATGTCGTGTTCACCGGGCGCGCCGAAGGTTTCATCCGCGGCGTGCCCGATCTGGACGACGTCATTCGCCGGCTGCGCGCCTATAAGGATGCCGGCGCGGATTGTCTCTATGCGCCTGGCATCAAGACGCGCGAACAGATCGAAGCGGTGGTGAAAGCAGTGGCGCCGAAACCCGTCAATTTCCTCAACAGCGGCGCCTTTGGCTTCACGGTCGACGATCTTGCGGCGATGGGCGTGCGCCGGATCAGCGTGGGCGGTTCGCTCGCGCGTGTCGCGATGCACGCCTTCATCCAGGTCGCGACGGAAATCGCGCGAGACGGCAAATTCGACGGCTTCGCCGGCCTGATCAGCAATCCTGAACTGAACAAATTCTTCAGCGCCGATCGGAAAAAAGACGCGTCGCCGTGACCACATCCGAACTCCACCCGATAACCGGTCAACCGGTCGGGTTGCCCGTCGACAAAACCGGGCCGGCGCCGCGTCCAGGTCCAGTCACGTTGAAAGGACATTACGGCCGGCTGGAAAAACTGCGTCCCGACCATTGGTCCGATCTGTGGAAGGTCTTTGCCGGGCACGATCAGGTCTGGACCTACATCGGCGCGGACGGACCGTTCGCCGAAGCGGCGGAATTTTCCGCCTGCATCGCCAGGCGCGCGGCGGCCGACGATCCCTATGCCTATGCGATTATTGATCGGCAGGATCACGCCGTCGGTTATGTCACGCTAATGCGAATAAACCCGCCGATGCGGGTGATCGAAGTGGGCCATGTGCTCTATTCACCGGCCTTGCAGCGCACCCCGCTCGGCACCGAAACCCAGTATCTCTTGGCGCGTTACGTGTTCGAGACGCTTGGCTATCGCCGTTATGAATGGAAATGCGATTCGTTTAACGCCCCATCGCGCCGGGCGGCGCTGCGTTATGGTTTCGTCTACGAGGGCACCTTTCGCCAGAACATGATCGCCAAAGGCCGCAATCGCGACGATGCCTGGTTTTCGATGCTCGATGGCGAGTGGCCGGTGCGCAAGCGCAATTTCGAACGCTGGCTGCAGCCCGATAATTTCGACGACGACGGCGTGCAAAAACTCAGCCTCGCAGCGTTGAACGCCGCAGGAGGACAGGATGAGCAACAGGCTAGAAGGTAAAGTCGCGCTGGTCACCGCAGCCGGGCAGGGCATCGGCCGCGCCATCGCCGAGGCCTTCGGCAAGGAAGGCGGCAAAGTGATCGCCACCGATGTCGCCGAAGACAAGGTCCGCGATGTTACGGCAGCGAAGCGGCTCAAGCTCGACGTGCGGGCGCAGGACAATGTCGACGCCGTCGCCAAGATGGTCGCGAGCGAATTCGGCGCACTGGATATTCTGGTGAACTGCGCCGGCTATGTGCATAACGGCAGCATTCTCGATTGCGGCGATAAGGACTGGGATTTTTCGTTCGACCTCAACGTCAAATCCATGCACCGCACCATTAAGGCCTTTCTTCCCGGAATGCTGCAGAAAAAATCCGGCTCGATCGTGAACATTTCCTCGGCGGTGTCCTCGATCCGCGGCGTTCCGAACCGTTACGTCTACGGCGCGACTAAGGCGGCGGTTATCGGCCTGACCAAGGCGGTCGCCGCCGATTTCATCAAACAAGGCATTCGCTGCAACGCGATTTGCCCCGGCACGATCGAATCGCCGTCGCTGGAAGACCGTATCGCCACACTGTCGAAGGAAACCGGGCGCTCGCTTGACGCGGTGCGGCAGTCCTTTGTCGATCGCCAGCCAATGGGGCGGCTCGGCACCGCGCTGGAGGTGGCCGCACTCGCCCTCTTTCTCGCCAGCGACGAGGCAAGTTACATTACCGGGCAGCCGCACCTCGTCGACGGCGGCATGGCCTTATAAGACGCGCTGTAAGTCGCCGTTGTAAGACACGCGAAACTGGCTGGGACAATGCACATTCTGGTTATCGGCGCCGCCGGCATGATCGGGCGCAAGTTGACGGCGCGGCTGGTCGATGACGGCGCGCTTAATGCCCGGCCGATCGGCAAACTCACCCTCGTCGATGTGAACGCGCCGGCAAAGCCGGACAAGTTCGGCGGCACGGTCGAGTCCGTCGCTGCCGACATCGCGAACCCCGCGGCAGTGCGTGGGATCATCGGCGCCAGGCCCGACGTGATTTTTCATCTCGCCGCCGTGGTTTCTGCCGAAGCCGAACTCGATTTCGAGAAAGGGATGCGCATCAATCTCGACGGTTCGCGCGCGCTGCTCGAAGCTATACGCGCGATTGGCGATGGCTATCGTCCGCGGCTCGTCTTCACTTCGTCGATCGCAGTTTTCGGCGCGCCGTTTCCCGAAGCTATTGCCGATGATTTCCAGCTCACACCGCTGACCTCGTACGGCACACAAAAAGCCATCGTCGAGCTCCTGCTCGCCGATTATACGCGGCGCGGCTTTGTCGATGGCATTGGCATTCGGCTGCCGAGCGTCGTGGTGCGGCCCGGCCGGCCCAACAAAGCGGCTTCCGGTTTCTTTTCGTCGATCATTCGCGAACCGCTCGCCGGACAGGAAGCGGTGCTGCCGGTCGAGGACAGCGTGCTGCATTGGCACGCCAGTCCGCGCGCCGCTGTCGGATTCCTTGTCCATGCCGCAGGCCTCGACGCCGGCGAGCTCGGCCCGCGCGTCAATATCACGATGCCCGGCGTATGCTGCACGGTCGCCGAGCAGATCGCGGCGTTGCGCCGGATCGGCGGCGACAAGGTGGCGGCCCGCATTCGCCGCGAGCCCGACCCGCTTGTCGCCCGCATTGTTGCCGGCTGGCCGCGACGGTTCGATCCGCGCCGCGCGCTGGCGCTCGGGTTTCGCGGCGAAGCCTCGTTCGACGACATCATTCGCGTCCATATCGACGACGAATTGGGCGGCAAGATCGTGAATTGATGCGACGGCCGCATTCGCTTGCGTTGCCGTCACCGATGCTTACATTGGAGCCCTAAGCCTCCACGATATCCCGACACGCCATCCGACACGCCATGACTTATGTCGATGCAGCCTGTGCGCCGCTGCGCAAAACCGGGCAGATCAAGATTCACGGTCCCGATGCTTTCGCGGGCATGCGCAAGGCTGGGCGGCTTGCGGCCGAGTGCCTCGACATGCTGGTGGCCGAAATCAAGCCCGGGGTGACGACGGAGCATATCGATCGTCGCGTGTATGAATTCGGCATGGATAAGGGCGCGCTGCCGGCGACCTTGATGTATCGCGGCTATCGCAAGGCGACCTGCACGTCGGTCAATCACGTGGTCTGCCACGGCATTCCGTCCGACAAGCCGCTGCGCGAGGGCGACATCGTCAATGTCGACGTCACTCTCATTCTCGAGCAATGGCACGGCGATTCCAGCCGCATGTATGCGGTCGGCGAGATTCCCCGTCGCGCCGAGCGGCTGATCGAAGTCACCTATGACGGCATGATGCGCGGCATCGCCGCGATCAGGCCGGGCGGCACCACCGGCGATATCGGCCACGCCATCCAGTCTTACGTCGAAGCTCAGCATATGAGCGTGGTGCGCGATTTTTGCGGCCATGGCGTGGGCCGGCTGTTCCACGACGAGCCGAATGTCGTGCATATCGGCCGTCCGGGCGAGGGCATCGTGCTCAAGCCCGGCATGTTCTTCACCGTCGAGCCAATGATCAATCTCGGCCGGCCGCATGTGAAGGTGTTGTCCGACGGTTGGACCGCGGTGACGCGCGACCGCTCGCTGTCCGCCCAGTTCGAGCACTCGGTGGGCGTGACTGAGAGCGGCGTCGAGATCTTCACGCTTTCGCCGCAGCACTTCGACAAGCCGCCGTATCGGCAGTAAGCAATTAGGCTATCGGCTTCGGCGCGCGATAACGCCGATTGCAAAATTCCGCGGTCCGGTCAGCGAAGAACAGCGCTGACCGGTCTGCAGTGCTTTCATGCTGGCGCAGCGGCCGATCCTCGTTCAGTGATTTCGCCGAGCCTTGCTCGATATCCGGGTGGTTAAATCATCAATTTTGGAGAGGAAAGTTTTCAGAATTGGGGACGTGTTGGCCTTGTGATACCCGATGACGAAATCGATGGTCGGCGTCTCGCCTTTCAGGGGACGGCTGACGACAGACCACGGCAAGAAATGCTCTGCAGAGACCGGTAGCAAAGCCACACCGCGGGTCGAGGCAACCAGAGAAATGGCCATCGCAAAATTATCGATCTCGAGATGCGGCTTGAGTTCGATTCCAGTTCGCTTCAGATAAGCATCTATAACAGCACGCAGCACGCGCGGGATTTCTGATATCCCGATAAAGGTTTCACCGACAAGATCGTGCGGATCGATGGCCTTGTGCTCGGCGAGCGGATGATCGCTCGGCAGCATCACGACAAGCGGCTCCTTCGCTACCATTTTGTATTCGAGATCGGGTTGCTGTTCCCTGCGGAGGAAAGCGATATCAAGCTTCCCGCGCTGCAGGTCGTCTGCGAGCGTTGTCGAGTGGTCGCTCGAAACCCTGATTTCGATATTGAGCAATTCGTCGCGAAGAACGCCCGTCGCCCGAGGCAGCCAATCGACTTCCTGCCCGGTTAGGAAGCCCATGGCGAAAGTCGGTTTGCTAGGTTGCGCGGCACGCCGCGCCGCTTCGGCGGCTGCCTCTGCCTGAGTGAGCGCCAACCGTGCATGGTCGAGGAAGGCCCGGCCGGCAGCGGTCAATTCGATGCCGTGCACGCTTCGATTCATCAGCGGAACGCCGACCTCATATTCGAGATCGCGGATTTGGCGGCTCAGCGAAGGCTGCGCCGTGTGCAGCTTTTTCTCGGCCGCGACCGTCAGGCTGCCCGCATCCGCGACCGCCACGAAATAGCGAAGGTGCCGTAGCTCCATGGCGGCCTTCCATATCTGCCAGGTATGCCCCTCAGCTTACAAAGTCTTTCTCAAGGGTGCCAGGGGCACCTATGTAGATGCTCAGCGGCAGGACGCATGGGGCCAGTCTGCGGTCTCTAGGCCGCTGCCGAGTTTCCATTCGGCCATGCTCTGCCGGTAAGGGCGGAGCAAATCGTGAGGATTAGAATATGAGCAACCCAGTCGTCTTGATCACTGGCGCGCTGACCGGCATCGGTCGCGCCACCGCTGCCGCCTTTGCCAAGGACGGCGCCCAAATCGTCGTCTCCGGCCGCCACGAGCCCGAGGGAAAAGCGCTTGCCGCCGAGCTTCGCAGCACGGGTGCCGAGGCGGAATTCATCGCGGCGGATGTGCGCCGCGAGGACGACGTCCGCGACCTGATCGATCGCACGGTGGCGCGCTTTGGCCGTATCGATGCCGCCGTCAATGCCGCTGGCACCGAAGGTCAACCGGGACCGGTCACCGATCAGACCGCCGAGAGCTTTGCCGCCACCTTCGACACCAATGTGCTCGGCACGCTTTTGAGTATGAAGCATGAGCTGCGCGTGATGCAGCCGCAAGCGCACGGCAGCATCGTCAACATATCCTCGACCTACGGGCACGAAGGGGCGCGCGGCGCTTCGGTCTATGCGGCGAGCAAACACGCCGTGGAAGGCTTGACGAAGTCCGCGGCGCTCGAAGCGGCCGGCTCCGGCGTGCGTATCAATGCCGTCGCTCCTGGTCCGACCGAGACCGGCATGCTCGCCCGCTTCACCGGAACGGCGGAACGAAAAGCCGCGCTCACCAAGACCGTGCCGCTCGGCCGCGTCGGGCGACCGGACGAGATCGCGCGCGCCGCCATCTTTCTCGCGTCCGACCAGGCCTCATTCGTCACCGGACAGATTCTGACTGCCGACGGCGGCAAGACCGCTGGCTGAAAGCTTGCCTATTCACGTCATCTACAGGGTTTCCGCAGGGAGTCAGTCATGACGACGCACACGCATCAGACCGCGCCGACGCAGTTTGTCCAGACGAACGGAATTCGCTTCGCCTATCGCCGCTTCGGCAAGGCCGGCGACGTGCCTATCGTGTTCAACCTGCACTACATGGGCACCATGGATTACTGGGACCCGGCGGTGACGGATGGCTTGGCTCGCGACCGTGAGGTGATCTTGTTCGACAACGCAGGCGTCTCCAGCAGCTCCGGCCAGGTCCCGACCACGTTCGAACAGATGGGCGCCGACGCGGTCGCCTTCAGCCGAGCACTTGGTTTGAACAAGGTGGATGTGCTCGGCTTCTCGATTGGCGGCATGGTCGCGCAGGAAATCACGCTGCAGGCGCCCAATCTCGTCCGCAAGCTGATCCTAGTGGGCACCGGTCCGCGCGGCGGTCAGGGAATGGAGTCGCTGACCCAGGTCGCACAGCGGATCTTCGGCGCCGCCTATGATCCGCCCGAGCATCTGTGGCTCACGGTCCTCTTCAGTCCCTCCGAGGCGGCCCAAGCGGCGGGACTGGAATTCCTGAAGCGCAAGCATCTTCGTCAGCAGGGGCGCGATCCCGAGGTGAACGACAAGGTTTCGCCCGCCCAGATTGAAGCGATGGACAAGTGGGGCGTCCAGCAAGACGGGTCCTACGGCTATCTGAAAACGATCAAGCAGCCAACGCTCGTCGTGAACGGCAGCAACGACGTAATCATGCCCACGATCAACTCCTTCATCATGGAGCAAAACATCCCGAATGCGCAGCTAATCATCTACCGCGATTCCAATCACGGGTCGCAGTTTCAATATCCCGAGCTGTTTGTGCGGCACACCTCGCTGTTCCTGGACGGATAACGTCCGTCACGTCGGACTTCACCGGCACATAAGGGCGCGACCGAAATGATTCATTCCCACGAGAGCGGGCCGACGCACTTCGTCGAGGCCAACGGCATCCGCTTCGCCTGTCCGCCGCAGCAACAATAAGGACGATGATCATGCCTACTCTGACTGGCAAAACTGCTCTCGTTACCGGCGCATCGCGCGGCATGGGCCGTGCCAGTGCGCTTGCGCTCGCCGCGGCCGGTGCCCAGGTTCTCGTCCACTACGGCCGCGGTGCTAATGAAGCCGACGCTGTTGTCGCCGAGATCCGCAAAGCCGGCGGCCGTGCCGATGCCGTAGCGGTTGATCTCGCCGCTGCGGACGGCGCGCATAAGCTTGCCAAGCAGGTCCGCGGCATCATCGGAGATCGCCTCGACATTCTGGTCGCCAATGCAGGGATCTCGAAAGCTGCGACCATCGAGGAAACGACGGTCGAGGATTTCGACAAGCTCTTCGCGGTCAACGTCCGCGCGCCGTATTTTCTAGTGCAGCAGTTACTTCCGATACTAGGTGAGGGCAGCAGCGTAATTCTCGTCTCTTCCCTCGGGGCGCACGCCGCCGTCGGCACCCTGTCGGCCTATGCGGCGACGAAAGGCGCCATCGACACGCTGGTGAAGTACTTTGCGGCGGCGCTCGGGCCGCGCGGCATCCGCGTTAATGCGGTCGCGCCGGGCGTGATCGACACGGACATGTCGAATCTCGTCAAGACCGACGAGGGCAAGTCCTTCGTTCTCGGCATGCAGGCGCTCAAGCGCATCGGCCAACCCGATGATGTCGGTTCGGTTGTGGCATTCCTCGCCTCGCAAGACGCGCGTTGGATCACCGGCGACACCATCCGCGTCGATGGCGGGTCGAAGCTCTGAGTTTGGGGCGTTAGCCCGGTCCGCCGCATCGTCGGCAAGGATGGTCACGCCAGTCTCAAAGGGCTGAAGCTGGTGCGGGATTCCGGCGCGCGGTGCGGCCGATTGCAAAATTTCCGGGGTCCGGTCATCCTTGGCGGGCGGCAGAAGGGGCCGTCCGATCAGGGTTTCGTCCGGAGTTTCAAGCTGCAAAAGAAGCGCGACGGCGATGGCGGCCTTGTCGAGGCCGCGCCGCATTATCATGGCCATCGCGAACGGTTGCGCGGGCGCTTTCGCGACGCCGGTCCCGACGCCTTATCCGATTACGAACTGTTGGAATTGCTGCTATTCCGGGCGCTGCCGCGCCGCGACGTCAAGCCGCTCGCCAAAAATTTGCTGGCGAAGTTCGGCTCATTTGCGGAAGTGATCGCCGCGCCGCAGGCGCGGCTGGCCGAGGTGAAGGGGCTCGGCGCCGCCGGCATCACCGAATTGAAGGTCGTGCAGGCCGCGGCCAGCCGGCTGTTGCGCGGCGCCGTGAAAAAACGCCCGGTGCTGTCGTCGTGGTCGACCGTGCTTGACTATTGCCGCACCGCGCAGGGCTTCGCCGATCGCGAGCAGTTTCGGGTGCTGTTTCTCGACAAACGCAATCAACTTATCGCCGATGAGCTGCAGCAGGTCGGCACCGTCGATCACACCCCGGTCTATCCGCGCGAAGTCGTCAAGCGCGCGCTCGAACTGTCGGCGAGTGCGATCATTCTGGTGCACAATCATCCATCCGGCGACCCGACACCGTCGCATGCCGACATCCAGATGACGCAGCAGATCATTGCGGTGGCAAACCCGCTCGGCATCTCGGTCCACGATCACATCATCGTTGGCAAGGACGGGCATGCCAGCCTCAAGGGGCTGCGGCTGATTTGACACATCGGTTATTGGAGGGGATGGGATGAAAAAGCTGACGATTGGCGATGTGACCATTACCAGTATTATCGAGCGCGACGGACCGTGGCGTCGGCCGGAAGAAATGTTTCCCGCTTACGATCCGGAAATCGGCCGGCGGCATCTCGCCGAACTCGATCCCGAGGTGTTCGATCCAGCCTCGGGCAAGATGGTGATTACCTATCAGACCTATGTGGTGCGCACGCCCAAGCACACCATCCTGATCGACACCTGCACCGGCGAGGACAAAGGCCATCCGCCGCCGATGGATTTTCCAAAAAAGCCTTGGCTGGATGGTTTCGCCGCCGAGAGCCTGCGTTTCGAGGACATCGACTACGTCTTTTGCACGCATCTGCACATCGACCACAGCGGCTGGAACACGGTGCTGCGCAACGGCCGCTGGGTGCCGACCTTCCCGAAGGCGAAATATATCTTTCACAAACGCGAATACGCCGCCTGGGAGGAATCGACCAAGCGCGGTGAAACGCGAGCCGGAGGCGGCGGCAATGTTTGGCGGTTCAACTGCGAGCCGGTGGTCGCGGCCGGTCAGGCTTTGCTCGTCGACGATGATTTTGCGCTCGACGACACGTTCTGGCTCACGCCGACGCCGGGCCATTCACCGTGCCATTGCTGCGTCAATATCCGCTCGCGCGGGCAGCACGCGGTGGTCATCGGCGACCTCATGCATCATGCCTTGCAATGCCGCGAGCCCGGCTGGTCGACGGTCTTCGACTGGGACGCGGAAGAGGCAGCGCGATCGCGCCAGCGCTTTCTCGGCAAAGTCGCCGGAACCGGCACCTTTGTCCTGCCGATCCATTTCCCGCATCCGACCACGGGACGCGTCGAGGCCGACGGCGCGCGATTTCGCTACAACTTCGTGCGTTAAAGCGAAGGCTGGCCAACGGGCGCCAGCGCCAATTATAGCCGACGCAATCTATGCGATCCGACGCCGTCGCATGCCGACATCCAGATGACGCAGCAGATCATCGCGGTGGCAAACCCGCTCGGCATTTCGGTGCACGATCACATCATCGTCGGCAAGGACGGCCATGCGAGCCTCAAGGGGCTGCGGCTGATCTAATCCTCGTCGCAGGAGCGATGCGCGATGGGGGCCGAGCGATCGGCTCAAGCTCCTGCTCAGCGCCGCTCGTTTCTATCCCGGTCCTTGACGAAGACATGATAGACGACGCTGTCCCAAGCGTTGTGAATGCCGACGAACAGCAACAGCAGTGCCGCGCCGCCGACCCCAAACAACGCCACTCGCGTGACGGAAGGCGCCCCGAATGCCGACAGCAACAGTGTTGCGTACGCTGCGATGGGCAGCAGAGCATGAAATACCCAGTCCTCAAATTGTGTTTGGTACACGCTTTGCACCCGCATGCGGCGAATGACGATCATTGCGTAAACCGTTCCGCTGAATCCGATAACGCCCCAAAGCGCTGCGACGAAGGTGATCGTTGGCCATGGGGCGCGCAGCAGCGCCGACAACAGCAAGACGGTGCCAAGATGAACGATTGTCGGCGTGCCAAAGGCAGCGCCGCCTTCTAGCGCAGGCGAAGTCGGCTTTTGGGCAATGAGCGTTATAACGACGAACTGCAATCCAATCAGCGCGCCGGCTGCCGAGCCGACGATCACATAGAAGCTGTCCCATTCAACGAGCTCTGGCATATGAGCACCTGAGGTTCAGATCGCGAGGAGTAAAACTCCACACGCAACAAGTGCGATCGTCCAGACCAGATCGAGATTGATCCAGCCGCGGCGCAGGAAAGCGACGCCGACCCATTTGTAGACGACGATGGAAACAATTCCGATGGTCGCCAGCATCGCCGCAGTGTGCACGCCGAGTGCGGCGACCGCGATCGGCAAAGAGGTACCTACCGTCAAGGCGTGCGTCGGCGAAGCCGCGAGGCAAAGTGGGATCACCGCCGGAATCAACATCAGCCCCGCGCCGTGTGCATTCGCCATCAGGAATGACCACAGGAATAAACCGCCAAGCCCGACCTGCATGCCAAACCGCACTTTATGACGCCGCCCGTAAAGCGCATGCCAGGCAGCCCAGCCGAACAGCATCGCGGCAGCGAGCGGCCGCAACAGGCCGGGGTCAAGCACGAGCCCGAGCGCCAGCACGAGAAAGAGAACGAGCGCAATAGCCAGCGCATGGCCAAGCCCGATTGGCAACAGCGACAGCCAGACGATCCGCTCGCTGCGGCGGTTGAGCCCAAGCGCGACGGCAAACAGCCAGCCCATCGCCGGGTTGATGCCGTGAAACAGACCGAGCCCCGCGATCGCAAGCCAGAGCCAGATATCGCTCGATATGGCCGGCGTGCTCACAGGCCGTAGGCCGTCACGGGTAGCAGTAGGAATCCGAGGAGCAATCGCCGCCCTGCAGGCGGACCTGGTGTGGACGCTGTCCCTTTGGCCAGTCGATAAAGAATTTCGGATCGAAGGCGACGCCGCCGTCTGACTTGGCATCGAGCTTCACCATCCAGCCGTCGATTCCCTCGGGATAGAATTGCGGATCGATGGCGCCATAAAGCGAGTTTGTGAAGTAGACCCGCCGGCCGTCGCGGCTCACTTCCACCATCTGCGGGCCGCCATTGAGCTTGCCATTCTTGGCGCCGTTCTTGGCGCCCGGATGGCTCGCGCGCGCTACGATGCCGCCGATGCGCACCTTACCGGTGAGTTTGGGATTGAACGGATCCGAGACGTCGTATTGCTGCAGGTCGCCGGTGCCCCAGCAGGCCACGTAGAGAAAGCGGTCGTCCATCGATAGATCGATATCGGTGACGAGCGGCGGCACCGCCTTGAAACCCTTGAGAACGGGCGGCAGGAGATCGGGGTCGGCCGGCTCGGCGGGAATGGAAATGATTTTCTTCACCGCCCATTTGTCGCCGTCGCGATACCAGGTCCAGATCGACGACGATAAATCCTTCAAGCTGATGACGCAGTTGACGAAACCATACGGCTTGGTCGGGTCGTGCGCCGGCCGCAATTCGAAAACCAGCTGGTGCTCTTCGCCGAAATCGATTGTCTGCAGGTGCTTGCGCTTGGTGAAATCCCAGAAATGCAAGCGGCGGCCATATTTGCTGCCCAACAGAATCTCCGGCACCAGGCCATTCTCGAATGTCTCGGGCGCGCCCCATTCGCTGGTGACCATGGTGTCGAAGCCAAGATGCCACCAGGCGTCGTAGGCGAGCTGCTGGGGGCCGCGATCCACTTCCCAGCGGCCGAGCGGTTCGAAACTCTCGTGGTCCATCACAAAGACGCCGCCCGGCGCTTTGCCGTCCTTGTTGCCGAGCGCGGCGACATAGATGCCGCCCGGTCCGCAATGCACCGTGTGCGGCCGCGTGTAGCCGGTTTTTTCCGCGATTTCCTGCGGCTCAATCACCTTTACGATCTGCGGCCGGCGCGGATCGGGTTTGGTGTCGAGAATGTAGATGCGCGATGAACGCAGCCCGGGAACGACCAGATAGCGCCGCTCGATATGGGGATGCGGCGCATTGGGACACAGACAGGACGAGCAGGCGTTCCAGCCGAAATGGTGAAATTCGTCGCCGGCATGGGTGGCCGCAACGGTGCCGATAATGCTCGAATAGGACGGCGAACTCGGATCGAGATCGACGACCGCGATACTGTCCGGTGACTTTCGCGCCGGGTCGAAAGCCGCCACGTAAGCAAGCTGTTCTGGCGGCGCTTTCGCCGCCAAACGGGGCGACGGATAGAAGCTCGGATCGGGCTGCCAGGTAGCCATCGCGTCCTCCCCTTCGTTCAGCGCGTTACGCCATGGCGGCAAGGATAACAGCGGGTTCGCGGGAGTCGATAGCAAAGCCCCGGGGGCAGCGTGAGGCGCCGCCGCCGCCCGCGATCTTTTCAGACGGAACAATCCGCTCCGGGCATGAGAGGGTCGGCGCTTTACTCCAATGGAATTATTTTGCGCGCTTCTCGTGCCTGGCGATTTGGGCGATCGCGCGCATAACTCTTCGCTAACTTTCCGGCGCACATACTGGCTTTGATCGGGCGGGGTTGGTCGCATCGTCGAGCACTAAGACTGCTGCCGGGCAACGGGCGGCCCCTCTGTTGCAGGACAATCGTTGCAGGATAATCGCGCTTTTTGAGGGGACGAGGACGCGTTGATCGGAATTCTGAGAAAGCCGTGGTGGGTTGGACCGTTGGTCGCCGGCGTATCCTACAGCCACTACAGTGGCGGCAAGCCACCGGAGCCGCCGGCCGTCAGTGGCTATGAGGTCGTCCATAATCGCGCAAACCTGCCGCGCAACGGCCGGCTTGTCGTCGTTGCAACCTGTCCCGCCGGCAAACGCGCCATCAGCGGCGGCTATTCGACGCCGAGTCCGGTCGATACGACGGATTTTTCCAATCCGGAGGGCAACAACGGCTGGAAGGTCAGCTTTAAGAGTAATGGCGGCAGCGGTAATGCTTCTGTCTACGCGGTCTGCGTCAACGCCAACTAGCGCGCACTAAGCGATCCGCACAGCGCAGCTGAAGACCTTGCGATCGCGGCGAACGTTCTTTGCGCAGCCCTAAGCCCGACCCGCTTGCTGGTATTTTATGTTCACCGACGACAGATGCTCGCCGAAATGGCGATCGAGCCAGCCGAGAAAGGAAGACAATAGCCGCGCTTCATCGCCGCGATCCGGCGATTTGATGACCGCCTCCACGCCCTCGGATTCACCCGGCTCCAAGTTGATCGATCCTTTATAGCGAACATGCGTCCATTTTACGCCGTTGCGCCGGCGCGCTCGCGCTCGTGAGAATGTTCCGCGTCCGCTGCGGCGGATTTCGGCTTGCTTCCTGATCATCGCGCTGTAAAGACGCGTACGGTCGCTAGGGACAATCTCAAGTAATTTCATGGCCAGCTCCATGATTCGCTGCCGCTGGCCAGCATCGCACGCCGAGGCGCAATTGTTGAGCATTGTTTGATCGCTTATCAGCAAATAAGCCGTTCTATCGCCATAGCTGAAATCGGCGGGCTACCACCCGTCGGGCGCACATCTGACCGGCGAATTCGGGTTGCGCGGATCGCATTGGACGTAACCGCCACCCGGCGGGTTGGCGAAACTGACTGTCGCCGCGCTCGCCAGCAAGGCCAGGACCAGAATCGTTTTTTTGAAAATTACTCTAACGCTGCCGTGGCGCATGACACTCGTCCTTTGTTTTATCGTTGCCTTCACATGACCTGACCGACGAGCCCGACATTTATTCCCGAGGCCGCACAAGCCGTTTATCACGCTGACCTTTCCGATCGCGTGCTAGTGATTTGGCGAGTAGCGATGTTGCGTCGGCGGGCGGCGCGTCGCCGGCCCAGGCGATATAACGATCCGGACGCACCAGGATGAGTTTGGCTTCATAGGCGCGGCGGCCTTGGTCATAGCTGTCGCACACGATTTTCAATGGCAGTTGCAGCGTCTTGGCCGCTTGCGCGAAGGCCGCCGCGGTCGCGTGCTGCGCATCGAACGCGAGCAGCGTGAACTCGTTACCGAGTTCCGCAAAAACATTGCGGCCAGACGATAGAAGCTGCGGCGGCAGATGATGGCCGGCGCGTGCTTTGAACGTGTGCGAGCCACGGGCGCTGCTCACGCCGCCAGGCGGGCCGCAGACGATCGGCGATCCTTCGTAATGCGGCTCGTAGGTCAAAACATTCGGCGCACTGGCATTGGTATGTTCCTGCCATGCTCGCGCAAATTCTACCGGATCGCGCTCCGGGCTGTAGCGGCGGAGGAATTCGCGGTCGCGGCGGATCCCGGCCTCGATGAAGTCTTCCGCAGTCTCCTTGAAAACCGGCCGCCGCTCCTCGCTGTAGCTCGCGAGCAGCGCCTCGCTGCCCCAGCCGTTGAGCGCCGCCGTAAGCTTCCAACCGAGATTGACGACATCGTCGAGCCCATTGTTGAGGCCATAGGCGCCATAAGGCGGATGCGAATGCGCGGCATCGCCAGCGATGAAGACGCGACCCGCCTGGTAAGTCTCGGCGACCGCGATGCGCAAATCCCAGAAACTGACATAGTCGAAATGACAGGCGAACGGAAAGCCGGCAGCTTTCTGCAGCAAAGCATGAAAATTGTAATTATCGCGTGTCGTGTTGGCCGGCACCGGCGAATGGAAGAACCAGCTTTCGCCGACATCGACTCGGCCGAAGAATTGCCAATAGCCGTTGAGATCGGGATGAATGACGCGATAGGTCGAGCGTGGCGGAAAGCGCTTGAGCTTGTCGTGCAGCTCGGGCGAGCGGAACAGCGCCAGCACCATCAATTGCTCAAAGTTGGCGCCGCCGCGCGCTATGCCGGCTTGTTCACGGACGATGGAATGCGCACCATCGCAGCCAACCGCGTAATCGGCTTGCAACAGCTCCCGTCCAGGGCCGCCGTCTTCGGCAATCGCGACTTCGACGCCGGCCGCATCCTGGCTGATGGATTCGGCAGTCCAGCCGAACCGGGCCTCCACATTCTTGAACTGGGTCAGCCGCATGCGCAAAACGTATTCCGCCTGGTATTGCGGCAGCCGCTCATTCTCCTGGAAATAATAGGGATTGACGATTTCGCGCAGCGGCGGTGCGGACCAATATTCGTTGTTGAGATCGCGGTAGGCGACAATCCCGCTCATTGGATATGACGGCGGCAGAATTCGCGCGGCCCGCAACGCATCCGCAACGCCCCAAAAGTAAAAGTGCTCCACCGAGCGTTGCGTGAGATTTTGCCCCTTGGGGATACGCTGCGGTTCGCGCCGCCGCTCGATGAGCGCGCAGGCAATCCCGCGCTGGCCGAGTTCGACCGCAAGCGCCACGCCGACAGGCCCGCCGCCGATAATGACGACCTGATATCGGTTTTTCATTTGAGCGAAAGAGCTGTCAGTTACTGCCGCACCAGCATAATCGGATCAGCCGATTCTGGCACCCGCTGCCAGGTGTTGGGCTCACTCTCCTCAAATTGCCAGGATTGCCCGCGCGCCGACAGCAGCACCAGCTCGCCTTGGTCCATGCGCCACGCGCTTGGATTAAAGCGCGTGACCAACGGGTCGCAGCCCGCCTTCAAGCGCAGCGCCAAGGCGTCAACGCCGGCCGGACTGTTCGCCAGCGTTAGCGTGCAGATCGGCTTTCCTGAGCCACGCGCAATGACCCAATCGCCGACCATGTCTTCGGCCGAGCGCATCGGGGCCGCGGCGGCGCTCTGGAGAATGAAGCGGCCTTCGCCGGGCGTGAAGCCGTCGTACATGCCGCTTTCGGCTTCGGTAAGCTCGATGACCGCTTCGCCTTGTTTGTCGAGCAGACGCAAATCGCCGTAATTGTCGAGCGTCCAGCCCAAAATATCCTTGGTCGACGGAAATAGGCCAGCGCAGTTCTTGTCGACGTCGACCCGCCGGCCGCCAGTAGCCGCCTCTGTGCGGAAGGTAAAGCGGCAGACCTTGTTGTGGTCGGCGTTGGAGAATTCCCAAACGCCGATCATCACGTTCACGGCGTCTTCCGCACTGGAGCGCGACGGCGCATTCTGGCCTTGCGGATTTTCCGCTGCTGAACCTTCCAGGGTTTGGTTCTGTTCGGTTGTTGGTTGCGTGTTTTGCGCAGCACTTTGCGCCACGGCTTGCGCGATGCCTTGCGCAAAAGCCGCGCCACCGAACAGGCTCGCCGCAAAAGCCGCAACGATCGCGAATTTATCGGCGTTCATATACGTCACGCTAGCACGGGTGTGACACGGCGTCATGCGCCGGCACAATTTCCGCTGCGGGTCCTGCCAAGCATCCTGCCAAGCCGCAAGACTCAATTCTTCCAAGATGTGAATGGCGTTTCCGGCACCGGTGTCAGCGGCGGCTTACCTGCGGCCCAGGCGGCAATGTTGTCGACGACAAGCTGATCCATCCGGTCGCGGGTGTAAACCGAGGCCGATCCGAGATGCGGAAACAGTATGACGTTCTCCATCGCGATCAGCTCCTGCGGCACCTCCGGCTCCTTTGCGAAGACATCCAAACCCGCCGCCATGATGCGCTTTTCCATCAGCGCCTTGCCCAAAGCCGGCTCATCGACGACCGAGCCGCGGGCCATATTGATGAGGACGCCGTTTGGCCCGAGTGCGTCCAGCACTTCGGCATTGATCATGTTCGCGGTCGCGGCGCCGCCCGGCACGATCACCATAAGCGTGTCGACGTCGCGCGCCATGTCGAGAAGCTTGGGATAATAGCGATGACCGGCCTCGTGCCGCTGGCGGCGGGCGTGATAGACGACGGGAACGCCGAACGCGTCGAGCCGCCGTGCAATCGCTTTCCCAATGGCGCCCATGCCGACGATGCCGACCGTGCGGTTGCGCAGCGTCGCCTTGGTCAGCGGATATGGTTTTTGCAGCCATTTGCCGGCGCGCAAGTAGCGTTCGGCCTGCGGAAATTCCCGCACCGTGCACAACAGCAATGCAATCGCCGTGTCGGCCACTTCCTCGGTCAATACTTTGGGCGTGTTGGTCACGATGACGCCGCGCGCCGCCGCTGCTTTGGCATCGATGTGGTCGTAGCCGACGCCGAAGCTCGAAATGATTTGCAATTGCGGAAAGCGTTTCATGAACGGCTCGCCGAGCAGTTCGGTCGTGGCGCTGCAGGCGATCGCCCGGACATTGGCATGCGAGGCACAGAAAGCATCGGCATCTCTCGCTTCCGCCGTTTTGTGCACGGTGCCGACCGCGTCGAGTCCTTTGACGATAAGTGGCTTCAACGGGCCGATAAGAATGATTTCGCGATTATGAGCGTTCATTATAATCCTCACACCAGCATCGTGACCGGGGCCTCGATCAATCGCTTGATTGCTGCCAAAAGCTCTGCCCCTAACGCGCCGTCCACCACGCGATGGTCACATGACAGCGTTAGGCTCAGTATGCTTGCGAAGGCGACGCCGCCATCGTTTGTCTCGACTGCCTGTCGTCGCGCCGCTCCCACGGCAAGGATCGTCGCTTGCGGCGGATTGATGATCGCCGAGAATTCCCGCACCCCATACATGCCGAGATTGGAAATCGCCGCCGCACCGCCCTGAAATTCGGCAGGCTTCAGCTTCTTGGCGCGGGCGCGCGCCGTGAGGTCCTTCATCTCAGCCGAGATCGCGCTGAGCGGCTTGGTTTCGGCGTGGCGGATAACCGGTGTTATGAGACCACCCTCGAGTGCAACCGCCACGCCGATATCGGAGTGCGAAAAGCGCAGGATCCGATCGCCGGCCCATACCGCGTTGGCGGTGGGCACGGCCTGCAAAGCGAGCGCAAGCGCGCGGATGATAAAATCATTGACCGAAAGCTTGAACGCCGGATTGCCGTCGCGGTCCTTGGGCGCGGCGTTGTTCGCGTCCTCGCGCAAGGCGATGAGGCGGCCGATATCAACGTCTGTGGTGAGGTAGAAGTGCGGAATTGTTTGCGCGGCCTGCGTCAATCGCGCCGCGATCGTGCGGCGCATGCCATCAAGCGGCACCTCCTGATAGCTTCCCGCTTCGTAAAGCGCCTTGATCTCAGTTGCGCCGGCACCTCCGGCCGGCGGTTCATGCCGCGCGTGCGGTGCGCCGGCAATATCGCGCGCCACGATCCGGCCGCGCGGCCCCGAGCCGCGAAGCTGCGATAGATCGATGCCAGCTTCGCCGGCTAAGCGACGCGCCAACGGCGTGACCGTCGCGCCGCCCGGCAATCGCGCCGGCCCGTAATTGCGCTCCGGCGTGCGCACTTCGAGAAACGGATCGAGCGCAACCCGCGATGGCTCGGGCTCACTAATGACGGCCGACGCTGCGCTGTGCGAGACCGGCAGGGATTTCGGTAAAGAGTTTGGCAAATCAGCAGACCGACCCGCCGCCACCTTTGGCGGAGTTGCGGTTCCGCCAGTGCGGTCGGCAATCACGCCAACAACGGCGCCAACCGGCGCCACCTCGCCAGCCGGCACGCGGATTTCGGCGAGCACGCCCGCCGCGATCGACGGCACTTCCATCGAGACTTTATCGGTTTCGATCTCGAACAGATTGTCGCCCGGCTTTACTTGTTCGCCGGCGGACTTGAACCATTTGGTGATCTTGCCCTCGGAGACGGTTTCGCCGAGTTGCGGCATCAAGACGTCCATCACTTGATCCGTTCCCAAGTGACTTCGAGCGTCGAATTTAGTGCGCGCAATACCAGCCGGTCGTCGATGAATTCATAGCGCCGCACCAGGTCGTCGGTGTCGCCGGGCTGCAGACTGTCCTGCCAATGATGCGTGACGGTGCCGGCCTGTTGGTCGACCGTATAGGTGCCGAAATATGCGATATAGTCTTTTACCGCGGTAAATGCCTCTTGCGGCGTCATGACCGCGCCGGCGCGCGCGCGCTTGACGTCCGGCGCGATCTGCACCGCCATCTCGCCGTGCGGCCCGTAGTAGATCATGCCCTTCGGATTGGCGCCGCGATCCCAACTGCTGCCATTGATCCGCGTGCCGATGTATCGCCACGCGCCGAGCAGCTTGTTGGCCGCCTTAGCTTCGGTCATCGTGCGTTCGCTCGCTCACCAAGTCACCGAAATGTATTGCGTCTCCGTGAACTCCATGAGCCCTTCGTGCGCCCCCTCGCGGCCGAGGCCGGATTGCTTGACACCGCCGAACGGCGCCGCGGGATCGGAGACGAGCCCACGATTGAGCCCGACCATGCCGAAGTCGAGTTTTTCCGACACGCGCAAGCCGCGGCTTAAGTCCTTGGTGTAGAGATAAGCGACCAGACCGTATTCGGTGTTGTTGGCGCGCGTGATCACTTCGTCCTCCGATTTGAAGGACTGGATCGAAGCGACCGGCCCAAAGATCTCCTCGTTGAGCATTTTCGCATTGTCGGAGACATTCGCGAGTACCGTTGCCGGGTAGAAATAACCGGGCCCGCCCGGCGCCTTGCCGCCGGTGAGCACTTTGGCGCCCTTTTTCACCGCGTCGTCGACCAACTCGATCACCTTGTCGAGGCCGTCTTGATTGACCAGCGGCCCAAGCGCGGTCCCGTCGTCGAGTCCATTGCCCATTTTCAGGCCGCCCATCTTCGCGGTCAGCTTCCGGGCAAACTCGTCATGCACTTTCTCATGCACGTAGAAACGATTGGCGGCGGTGCAGGCCTCGCCCATATTGCGCATCTTGGCGATCATGGCGCCGTCGATGGCCGCGTCGATGTCGGCGTCGTCAAAGACGATAAAGGGCGCATTGCCGCCCAGCTCCATCGCCGGCTTGACGACGCAGTCAGCAGCTTCGTGCAGCAGCTTGCGGCCGACCTCAGTCGAGCCGGTAAACGATACCACCCGGACGCGCGGATCGTGCAGCATGGCGCTGACCACTCTGCCGGATGAGCGCGAGGGAATGACGTTGACGACGCCGGCGGGCACGCCGGCTTCTTCGAGGATCGGCATCAGCGCCAGCATGGTCAACGGCGTGTCGGAGGCTGGCTTGAGCACTACGGTGCAGCCGGCGGCCAGCGCCGGGCCGATCTTGCGGGTGGCCATCGCCGCCGGGAAATTCCACGGCGTGACCAGCACGGCTACGCCCGCCGGCTTGTGATGGACGAAAATGCGCGCACCGGATGACGGTGCGACCGAATTCTGGCCGACATTGCGCACCGCTTCCTCGGCATACCAGCGGAAGAATTCGGCGGCATAGGCGACTTCGCCGCGCGAATCGGACAGCGCCTTGCCGTTCTCGATGGTGATGAGTTTCGCCAGCCGCTCGGCGTCGCGCATGATCAGTTCATAAGACTTGCGCAACACTTCGGCGCGTTCGCGCGGCTTCTTGCCGGCCCAGGCGGCAAACGCGCCACTTGCCGCATCAAGGGCGGCCATGGCGTCCTCGACCGTCGCGCTCGCAACCGAAGCGACTTTGTTCTCCGTTGCCGGATCGATGACGTCGAAGCGCCCGCCATCCGAAGATTTGCGCCACTTGCCGCCGATCCACAGATCGGTCGGGACGTTGGCGAGAAGATTGTCGTACATGGCCATTGCTTTGCCCTTCCGCATTTCCCGGACGCCGCGCAGCGTAAGACGGCGCCCTGCAGACCGGGAGGGTTTGAGTTCCTAAATATCCCGGCTCAGCGGGCAGAGCTACGCGTTGCGCCGCATTCCGAGAGCGTTAATTTCAGTTCTCCATCGCGCTTTTCACGCGCTCAACGATCCGCTCGACACTCGGCAGCGCAAGGTCCTCCAGAATGTCGGCGGCGGGCAGCGGAATATGTGGCGTAGTGATCCGCACCGGCGGCCCGTCGAGTTCGTAGAACGCCTCGTCGGCGACGATCGAAACGATCTCCGCGCCCCAGCCGCACAACCGCGGATTCTCCTCGACGGTGAACAGCCGATGCGTGCGCGCCACCGAGCCGAGGATAGTCCGGGTATCGAGTGGGACGAGCGAGCGCACGTCGATGACTTCGCAGTCGATGCCGTGCTCGGATTTAAGCTTCTCGGCTGCCGCAAGCGCCCGCGGCACCATCAGCGCCAATGCGACGATGGTGGCGTCCTTGCCCGGCCGCACGATGCTAGCGGTGCCCAGGCGATCGACGATTTCGCCGTCGGGCACGTCGCCTTTGACCGGATAAAGCGATTTATGCTCGAGAAAAATCACCGGATCGGGATCGCGCACCGCCGCAGCCATTAGGCCGATCACATCGCGCGGCGTGGAAGGCGCCACCACTTTCAGTCCGGGAATCATCATGCACCAGTTCTCTACGCTTTGCGAATGCTGCGCGCCGAATCGCGAGCCGGCGCCGTTGCCCGTGCGCACAACGAGCGGGCATTTGACCTGACCGTTCGACATATAGCGGCTCTTGGCGAACTCGTTGGCGATGTAATCGAAGCAGACCGCGAAGAAATCCGAAAACATAATTTCCGCAATCGGCTTCAATCCGGTCATCGCCGCGCCCATCGCCGCGCCCAAGATCGCCTGCTCGGAAATCGGGGTGTCGCGCACGCGCAATGGACCGAATTGTTCGTATAATCCCACGGTCGCCTTGAACACGCCGCCGGCCTTGCCGATATCCTCGCCGAGAAAGACCACGTCCGGATCGCGTGCCATCTCCTGAGCGATGCCGCGGGCCACGGCTTCGCGGTAGGTCAATTCCGCCATGCGAAGCCTCCATCGGCATAGACATCGGTCGTGAGAATTTCGACCGCCGGCGCCGGAGCCGCCTTGCATTTTTCGGTCGCCTCGTCGACGCGGCGCCGCGCATAGGTTTCGATAGCGTCGATGATGTCCTCACTGACACCGAATTGCTTTAACCGCTCACGATAGATTTTTATTGGGTCGCGCTCTTTCCATTTTTCCAGCTCGCCTTCGGGTCGGTACTTGGCCGGATCGGCGCGAGAATGTCCGCTGTATCGGTAGGTGAGGCACTCAATCAGCGACGGGCCGCCTCCGGCGCGCGCCTTCTCATAAGCCGCCGCTGCCGTGCGATAGACAATGTCGGCGTCATTGCCGTCGATCACGATGCGCGGCAGGCCGTAGGCGGCGGCGCGATCAGCCGCAGGATGCGGCACGGCAGTGACATCGCCGATCGGCGTATATTCCATGTACAGGTTGTTTTCGCAGACGAAGATCACCGGCAGTTTCCACACCGCCGCGAAGTTAAGCGCTTCATGAAAAGCGCCGATATTCGTCGTGCCGTCGCCGAAGAAGCAAACCGATACGTCCTTCTGTCCTTTATATTGGGCGCGCCAAGCCGCGCCGCAGGCGATCGGCAAATGCGCGCCAATGATTGCGTAGGAGCCCATCACGCCGTGGTCAACGGAGGTGAGATGCATGGAGCCGCCTTTGCCGCGCATGAGGCCGTTGTCGCGCTGCATCAGTTCCCCCAGCACCTTCTCGATCGGAACGCCGCGCGCCAGCGTATGCGCATGACCACGGTAGGTGCAGAACGAAAGGTCGCCGGGTTTCATGGCCGCTGCGCAGCCAGCGGCGACTGCCTCTTGGCCGAGCGAAAGATGGCTCGTACCCTTGACCAGATTCTGCAGGAACAGATCATACGCCCGCTGCTCGGCTTCGCGAATTTCCACTTGCATGCGGTACATGCGAAGCCGCGTCTCCTCGCCGATATCGTCATTAAGGCTCGCATTCGGGGCGAGCGCGCGGTCTTCAATCTTGGCCATGAAAGTCCTCGGAACGCGCTATAGATAAAGAGCGGGACGCAACTTAGCGCCAGTGGTGAAGGTGAGGCAATGCATGGCCAATGCCGGTACACGGCTCGCCAGGCGCGGCTTGCGGCAGGCTCAGCGAAGGCTTAATTGACGCTCTGGAGGGTTCGATGACTCAATCGCTCGATTCGCGGACATCCCAGCCCTTCATTTACCGTTTCTTTGGCGGCCCGCCCTTGGCGGTGATCGGCCGGCTGATCCTGCTCTCGATCCTGGTCGGCGTCATACTGGCGGCAATCGGGCTCGATCCCTGGAATGTCATCGAGTCCGTAGAGCGCCTAATCGAACACATCTGGAACATGGGTTTCGATGCAGTGCGCTGGCTGTGGCGCTATTTCCTGCTCGGCGCCGTAATAGTCCTGCCGATTTGGCTTTTAGCGCGCTTGGCCAAGGCGCCGCGTGGATTGTAGCGGTCAAAAAAGGCCGGGCTAATGCCCGGCCGTTTTTCTACTTCGAGCTGATTACTCGTCGCCGGAAGGCGAGCCAGACGGTGGTCCATCATCATCGCCCTGGACCGAATGATCCATGGTTTGATGATCGCGCGGTCCGCCGCCGCGATGGCGCCGCCGCCGCCGGTGCAGCGGAAAGCGATCTGCCGGCCCGTCATAGCCGTTCGGCCCATTTTGCCCGTTCGGGACATTGCCGCCCTGGCTGCCCTGGCTGCCTTGGTTGCCCTGGCCGTGCTGCGGCTGCTGCTGCGGCTGACCGCCGGTAATGAACGACGGCAGCCGATCGACGCCGCCTTCGTTTTCCGAAGCCGAATGCTGGGGACGCGGCTGATACTGCTGCGAGTGCGGCTGCTGCTGCGGTTGATAGTTCTGCTGTTGATTGTGGTGGGGTTGCTCGCGCGGATAATATTGCTGCGGCTCGCGCGGGGCGAATGGCTCGCCGCCGACATGCGGTTGCTCGTTGTCAGCCTCGTCATAACCCTCATCGGCGCCGCGGAGCTCGCCAGGCTGCTGCGGCTGTTGTTGGTAGTACGACGGCTGACTCTGCCGAAGCTGCTCCTGGGCCGCGGCGATCAGCCGAAAATAATGCTCGGCGTGCTGGTAATAGTTTTCCGCTGCAATTGGATCGCCCGAGCTTTGCGCGTCGCGCGCCAGTTGGAGATATTTTTCCCCAACGTGGGATGCCGTTCCGCGAATTTTTATGTCCGGTCCATTGGACTCGTACATTCGGGATAATGGATTTTGATGTTGATGATGATGATGCCCACCTTTGCGGTTACGACCGCGCATACGTTTGTTTTGACCGTTTCTCATGGTTTGCTGTTCCGCCAACCCCTTTTACCTGCAACGGCACGTTTGCCGCCGCTTCTTTTCCATTCACCGGAAGTCCATCACATCGGCTGAGCGCCGCACTAAATTTCCCGTCTCAATGTTCGGTCTCGATGTTTAGTCTCGATTCTCGCTCTCGCCGTCACCACTCCGGCAAACCAAGCTTTTCCCCGGCAGTTTTAGCCGCGGCGTTCAAAACTCTTCGCGGCGCGCCACGATTGCCTACGCGCCGAACCCATGAAACGTCACGATCTGAGCACGATCTGAATCTGGCGATCCTGTATGCCGTCCAATCCGGCGTTCGCTATTCAGCTTCGCTTTTATGCCTGACCTGCGTTGCCGACCTCTTGGAGCCGACTATTATGCTCCGGGCGTTCAAGGCAACGCGGCACCCTCATCCAAGGGCGATTCCGTGACGCGCAAGCTAGTCGGTTCCGGCCGATATTCCAAGCGTTTTTTTATCGCCGCCGCTGTATTGCCCAGCCTGTAATGTTGTGCGTCATAGGTCGTGCACACGACGTTCGGCCACCAAAGCGCGCGGGACACCACTAAGATCGGGGTGCAAGCCGCCCGACGCAAGACTGGCTGTGGCAAATATTGCGGCGACGGGTTCCGCTTGATCCCTGCCAAGTTCAACAACCATGATTCCATTCTCCGCCAGCAACCGCGTTGCGGTCGCGGCAAGCGGTCGATAGTACTGAAGTCCATCGGATCCGCCGTCGAGCGCATCCTGCGGATCGAATAGGCGCACTTCCGGCGGCAGCTGGTCGATGTCGGCGGTGGCGACATAGGGCGGATTCGACACAATAAGATCGAAGGGTCCTGCCAGCGCGGACGCCATGTCGCAGACGAGAAAAGCCGCGCGGGCCACGCCTGCACGCTTGGCATTGTCGCGGGCGATCGCGAGCGCCGCTGCACTGATATCGGTGCCGATGCCGAACGTGTTGGGTAATTCACTCAGAAGCGCCAGCAGGATCGCGCCGCAGCCGGTACCGAGATCGGCGATGCGCCAGGAGCGCGACCGCGGACCGCGTTTATCGAGCGCCGCCAGCGCCGCCTCGACGACAGTTTCGGTCTCCGGTCGAGGTACCAGCGTGGCCTCGTTGACGCGAAGCCGTAGCGTCCAAAATTCCTTGGTTCCGGTAATCCGCGCCACCGGTTCGTCGCCAAGTCGGCGGCGTGCCAGCGCGGCAATCGCGCTTTGTTGTTGTGGCGTAAGCACCTGCCCCGCGCGCGCCGCCAGTGCCGCGTGGTCAAGACCCAGCGCATGGCTGACGAGCACGCGCGCATCGAGTTCGGCCGTGTCGATGCCGACGGCACGGAATTCCGTCGCCCACACCCGCCGCGAATCGGCAACCGTAAGATGTCTCCCTGCAGCGGGAACAGCGATCTGTCGCATGTTCAGCGGATCTGAATTCAAGCGCACCCCACCAAGTTCATCCCCGCCTCAAGCATCCTGCGCCGCAAGCTGCGCCGCTTGGTTCTCGGCCACCAGCGCGTCGATGATTTCGCCGAGCGCTTCGCCCTCGAGGATCTGCGGCAGCTTATAAAGCGTCAGGTTGATCCGATGGTCGGAAACGCGTCCTTGCGGGTAGTTGTAGGTACGGATGCGTTCGGAACGGTCGCCGGTTCCTACTTGGCCGCGCCGTTCTGCGGCGCGCGCTGCGTCCTGTTTCTGACGTTGCAGATCGTATAGCCGCGTCCGCAGCACGGCGAACGCCTTGGCGCGGTTGCGATGCTGCGAACGGTCCTCCTGCATCATGACAATGATACCTGAAGGAATATGCGTCACCCGCACTGCCGATTCGGTCTTGTTGACATGCTGTCCGCCAGCGCCGCTCGAACGCAGCGTATCGATCTTGAGATCGGTATCGTTGATCGCGACATCGACGTCCTCTGCCTCGGGCAAGACCGCAACCGTGGCGGTTGAGGTGTGGATGCGGCCCGAGGCTTCGGTGTCGGGCACGCGCTGTACGCGGTGAACGCCGGATTCAAATTTCAGCTTGGCAAAAGCGCCGCGGCCGCGGATTTCGGCAACGATCTCCTTATAGCCGCCCATCGAGCCCTCGCTCGCGGCGACGATTTCGACTTTCCAGCCCTGCTTGGCGGCATAGCGCTCGTACATGCGGAACAGATTGCCGGCAAACAAAGCGGCCTCGTCGCCGCCGGTGCCGGCACGAATTTCGAGTATGACGTTACGCTCGTCCATCGCATCTTTGGGCACGAGCGCTAATCGCAATTGGCGTTCGAGTTCAACACGCTGCGCCTCCACTTGCGGCTTTTCCGCTTCGGCGATCGACCGCATTTCCGGATCGGTCGTCGGGTCGGCGATCAGGCTCATGAGGTCGTCCAATTCGCGCTGCACGGCGCGATAGGATCGGACCGCTTCGACCACGGGAGCAAGCTCGGCAAATTCCCGCGACAGCTTGACATAAATCTCGGCCGGCAGGGCGGCGGCGAGATCGCGTTCTAGTGCGGCGTGCCGTATGACGAGGGCATCGAGTTTCTGGTCGGGTAACATTTCGGTCTAGTGTCCCGATTCCGAAGTTCGCAAGTGTTTGCGGCGCCTCTGATGCGAACTTCGGAATCAAAGGGACACTAGCAAATTTATGATTCTAGTATGGTTTTGGATTTGAAGTTCCTATCCGAGCCAGCCGCTTGATCGTAGGAACTTCAAATCCACCACACTAGCCACGCCTGGGATCTGCAAAATACTTGTACATCATCAGTTCTAGGTAAAAGACGCGCTGCCCCGGCACAATGCCCGCGCGCAAAATTAACGTAGCTTTATCGCGGCCTGCGGGTGCGGCGGCCGGACTGTGGCGGCTTTAAACCTGCAAGCCGTTTTCGGCGGCGAACTTTTCCAATTGCGCGCGAATTGGAATGCCGCCGGACGGTTTCTCAATCAAGGGCGAAAGAAAGGCCGCGACCTTGCGGCAATGGAGATCGAGGAGCATCGCCTTGACCGGCCCGACCGCAGAAGGCGTCAGCGACAATGAGCGGTAGCCGATGGCGACGAGCGCGAGCGCGCCGATCGGCTGCGACGCCAGCTCTCCGCAAACCGTGGCCGGCTTACGATGAGCACGAGCCTTGTCGGCAATGTCCTTCAACGCACGCAGGACCGGCGCCGACAATGCATCGAACCGACCGGAGACGCGCGGATTGCCGCGGTCGATCGCATAAAGGAACTGCACCAAATCGTTCGAGCCGATTGAGAGAAAGTCGGCTCGCTCGAGCAATTCGTCGAGCTGATAAAGCAGCGAGGGGACTTCCACCATGCTGCCCACTTCGACTTCGTCGGGCAATTTGTGGCCGTGGCGGCGAAGGTGCGTCAGTTCGCGTTCAACGAATTCCTTGGCCTGATCGAACTCCTGCACGGCCGAGATCATCGGAAACATGATTTTCAGCGCGCGCCCGCTGCCGGCCCGAAGCAGCGCCCGCAATTGGGTGCGCAGCAAACCGGGGCGGTCGAGCCCGAGCCGGATGGCGCGCCACCCCAGTGCGGGATTTTCCTCTTCAAGGTTGCGCATGTAAGGCAGCAGCTTGTCGCCGCCGATGTCGAGTGTGCGGAAGGTCACAGGCTTGCTGCCGGCGGCGTCCAGAACCGCGCGGTACAGCGCATATTGTTCGCTGCTTCTTGGAAAGCTTGGCGCGACCATGAACTGAAGTTCGGTACGGAACAGGCCGATACCGCACGCGCCGGTATCGTCAATATGCGGCAGGTCGACGCTCAACCCGGCATTAAGCAGCAAGGCTATTTCCTCGCCGTCCTTGGTTATGCACGGTTTGTCGCGCAGTGCGGCGTATTGCTGTTGCCGCCGCGCGCGCAGGCGGACGCGCTCGACATAGGCCGCTTCCATGTCAGGCAACGGCCGGATCTGTAAATCACCGGCGGAACCGTCGACGATGATGGCATCGCCGGGATCGACAATGCCGGTGGCATTCTCGATCTCGCCGACGGCAGGAATGCCGAGCGCCCGCGCTACGATAGCGACATGCGAATGCGGACCACCTTCCTCCAGCACCAGGCCGCGCAACCGCTTGCGGTCATAATCGAGCAGTGCCGCCGGCCCCATCGAGCGGGCGACCAGGATGGCGTTCTCCGGCAGGCTTTCGCGCGACGGCGCGTGATCGCGGCCGGTAAGCTGGCGCATCAACCGGTTGGCGAGGTCGTCGAGATCGTGCAATCGCTCGCGCAGAAATGGATCGGTCTGCCGCAACATTCGCGCGCGCGTGTCGGATTGCACGCGCTCTACCGCGGCTTCAGCCGTGAGCCCGGTCAGCACAGCTTCTTCCAGCTTGTGCGCCCAGCCGCGGTCGTACGCGAACATCCGATAGGCTTCCAGCACGTCCCGGTGCTCGCCGCCCTCGACCACGTCGCCGTGTTCGAGCATTTCATCGAGGTTGGTGCGCAGGCTGTCCACTGCCGACGTCAAGCGCGCCACTTCCTTCTGCACGTCCTCGGCAATGAAATTGGTTACGACCACACGCGGCTCGTGCAGCACGACGTGTCCGAGCGCGATGCCTTCGCTCAACGGCGAGCCCTTGAGATGGACAGAACGCCGGGCGGCAGGCTCGGCGCCGGGCAGTGCCAACGCGGACAGCTCGCCCGAGGCGATCATTTCCGCCAGCACCATCGCGGTGGTTTGCAGCGCCTCGACTTCTTCCTCGGAATAGGTGCGGCGTGCGCGATTCTGCACGACCAGCACGCCAAGGGTGTTGCCGGCGCGCAAGATCGGCACCCCAAGGAATGAGTGGTAAATTTCCTCGCCGGTTTCCGGCCGGTACGAGAAGGCCGGATGCGCCTGCGCGTTCGACAGGTTGATTGCGCTTGCTTGGCTGGCAACCAAGCCGACCAAGCCCTCGTCGGAGCGCATTACCGTGCGGTGCACGGCGTCGCGATTGAGGCCTTCGGTTGCATAGAGTTCGAGCGTGGAATCGACGCGCAGCACATAAACCGAGCAGACCTCCGCAACCATGTTGGCGGCGATCAGCACCACAATCTTGTCGAGGCGTTCCTGCGCGCTGACCGGCTCCGCCATCACTTCGCGAAGCCGACGCAACAGCACGCGCGGACCACCTAGCGCGCCACGCATGGCGTGAGGTCCCTCGGGCCTGGCTATGACCGGAGCGGAGCCCGCGCCTCGCGCCCCCGGTCATGATCAAAGAGGAATTCGCCCGGATTGCGGTCCGCAGCGAATGTCCTAAAGCCTATATCGAATGCGGCATGCAAACCGCAAGCCAAGACAGCGATGTGACGATGCAGGACTATTGTGCGCCGCAACCCAAAGGTCGCGGCTTATGCCGCTTTATCGAGACCATACAGCGAATGCAGCGTGCGCACCGCAAGTTCGGTGAAGGCGGCGTCGATGAGGAGCGAAAACTTGATCTCCGAGGTGGTGATGGCGCGGATATTGATTGACCGCGCGGCAAGAGCCTTGAACGCTTCTGCCGCGACGCCGGCATGGCTGCGCATCCCGATGCCGATCACCGATACTTTCGCGACATCGGTGGCGCCATCGAGCCGCGCATAGCCGATCGCGCGCTTTGCTTTCCCGATCACATCCAGCGAGCGTTGATAATCCGACGCCGGCACCGTGAAAGTGATGTCGGTCGTTTTGCCGTCGCCCGAGACGTTCTGGACGATCATGTCGACGTTGACGTTGGCTTCCGCAAGCGGTCCGAAAATAGCCGCCGCAACGCCGGGCTTGTCCAAAACTTCGCGGACCGAGATTTGCGCTTCGTCCCTCGAGAAGGCGATGCCGGTAACGGTATGCTGTTCCATGATTTCACCCTCGTCGCAGATCAGTGTTCCAGGCGGGCTGTCGTGCGGATCGATTTTCTCCGGCGGGTCGAAACTCGAGCGTACGAAAATACGTACGTTATGCATCATGGCAAGTTCAACCGAGCGGACCTGCATGACCTTGGCGCCAAGCGAAGCGAGCTCCAGCATTTCCTCGAAAGCCACACGCGCGAGCCGCCGCGCGCGCGGCACAACACGCGGATCGGTGGTGTAGACACCATCAACGTCGGTGTAGATGTCGCAGCGGTCGGCGCGGATTGCGGCTGCGATCGCCACCGCCGATGTGTCGGATCCGCCACGGCCGAGCGTGGCGATGCGGCCGCTCTCCCGGTGAATGCCCTGGAATCCCGTGATCACCGCGACTTCCTTGCCCTCGGCGAAACGCCGGACCAATTCCTCGCCATTGATGTCGAGGATTCGCGCCGAGCCGTGCGCTTCCGAAGTTGCGATCGGCACCTGCCAGCCCTGCCAGGACCGGGCATTGATGTCGAGGTCCTGGAGCGCGATAGCCAGAAGGCCGGCGGTGACCTGCTCGCCCGTCGCAACCACGGCGTCGTATTCGCGCGCGTCAAAGATGCGGCGCCGTCTGAGAGTCTCCTCGCACCAGGTGACGAGCTGGTCGGTCGTGCCGGACATCGCCGAGACCACGACGGCAACCTCATGGCCGGCATCGACCTCGCGCTTGACGTGGCGCGCGACATTGCGGATGCGGTCGACATTGGCGACCGAGGTTCCGCCGAATTTCATGACGAGGCGAGCCATGAGTCTAAACCATGAGCCTAAACTATGAACCTAAACAATCGCTGGATGTGTGCCGCGCGCCGATGCAATTGCGCCGGCCGGCATGTCGTCACCGGACCGGCGCGAAATCGCGCGTATACATACCGGGGGGGTCTGCGATCCGCAATATAGCGAGGCGCCGGTGCATGGCGTCTTGGCGTCGGCGAGAATGGAAATTAACGATAAGGCAACGTCGCGGTGGCGCCTAACAGCCGCAAGCACCGCAGCGTCTCGTCATCAGCGCGTCGCTAAGCACCGGCCGAGTCACCGCCATCACGCTTGTCAATCGGCGGCTGCCGTGACATCTCACCGAAGCATGCGGCAGTCGCCATAAGCGAAGACCAAAAAGCGACCCACAGCAGGGCAGGCATGACCGTTTCCTCCTCTGCGGAATGGGTCACCGGGAACGCCTTCATTTAACGTTTTTGCGTGAGTGCAGTTCCGGCAATTTGTTTGCTCGAGGAAACGATGAACGAACATACTCAACTAAAAATCGGCGTGGTCGGTGGCGGCCTGATGGGTCACGGCATCGCCTATCTGTTCGCTGCGGCAGGTCATCACGTCAATGTGTTTGAACCATCCGCCGAAGTGCGTTCTTCGCTGCCGCGCCGCTTGAAGGCCATCGTGGAGCTGCTTGAGGATGATCCGAGTCTGCTCCAGCGCATTGCATCGCACGGATCGCTCGATAAGGCGATGAACGGAGCGGACTGGGTTTTTGAGGCCGCGCCGGAGAAGCTGCCGCTGAAGCAGCAGATCTTCGCCGAGCTTGAGAAACTCGTCGCGCCGTCGACCGTGCTCGCCAGCAACAGTTCGGCCATTCTATCGACTGAAATTGGCCGGCATCTCGTTCATCGCGAACGGGTGGTCGGCACGCATTTCTGGAATCCGCCGCATCTGGTGCCGCTGGTCGAAGTGACCCAAAACGAAAAGACCAGTGATGAGGTCGTACAGCGGACATTGGAACTGTTGCGCAGAGCCGGCAAAGTGCCGGTGCACGTGCGCCAGGACATTCCGGGATTTGTCGGCAACCGACTTCAGCACGCGATGAAGCGCGAAGCGATCGCGCTCGTTGCGGCGGGTGTCTGCGATGCCGAGACGATCGACATTGTGGTGCGCGAAGGATTCGGTGCGCGTACTGCCGTGCTGGGTCCCATGGAGCAGTCCGACCTGGTCGGCTTGGACCTCGCGCTCGACATAGCGGAGGTGCTTTATCAACATCTCGACCGCACAGCCGGGCCACATGCATTCCTGCGCGATAAGGTCAAAGCCGGCAAGCTCGGCATGAAGACCGGGGAGGGCCTTCGGAAGTGGACGGCGCAGGAGGCCGACGCGGTCCGCACCCGCCTGTCGCGCTTTCTCGCCGAGCAGGCCAAGGCGCGGAAGAAGAACGCGGCTCACACGGGCCGCGAGCGGACCCTATAGATCGGCGCGGCTCCTTGTTTCTTGACCGTGCTGCAAGCCGGGTAGAAGATATTTGCCCTAAAGCGCGCTGCGGATTTGATCGGGACGCGCCGCTCGTGCGAAGTTAAAGTGAAGTTCGCGGCAACCTAGCGAGAACGAACAACACAAAGAAGCTCGACCAGGGAGAATTCGATATGTCGAAGATGACAATGCCGGTACGCCGCCGCACCGTTATCCAGGCGGGGATTGCGCTCGGCGCCAGTCAGGTTTTTGGCGCGCCGTTCGTCATCGCCGCTCGCGGCGACGAGCCGGTCAAGATCGGAATGGTCAATCCGCTGACCGGCGTGCTGGCAGCCTTGGCGCAAAGCGAAGTCGATGGCGCCAAATATGCCGAAGCCGAAATCAACAAAAAGGGCGGAATCCTTGGCCGTCCAGTCCAGCTTCTAGTCGAAGATTCGGCCAATGACGTCGGCACCGGGGTGCAGAAGACGCGCAAATTGATCGACCGCGACAATGTCAATGTGATCCTCGGCGACGTGAATTCCGGCATTGCTTATGCGATGTCGCAAGTCACCAATGAAAAGAAGGTCTTTCACATCGTGCCGGGCGGGCATACCGATCCGATCACCGGCACCAATTGCAAATGGAATGTGTTCCGCGTCTGCAATACCACCTCGATGGAGGCCAACGCGGTGACGCCCGAGCTGGTCAAGCGCTTCGGCAAGAAATGGTTCTTCATCACGCCGGATTATGCCTATGGCCACACGTTGCAGGACGCTTTCGTCAAAGCGCTGATCAAGGCCGGCGGCAGTTATGACGGCGACATGCTGCCGATCAACAACACCGAATTCTCCGGCACGCTGATCAAGGCCAAGGCCTACAAGCCCAATGTGCTGCTCAATAATATGGGCGGCCTGACTCAAATTAATTGCATGAAGCAGTTCACGCAGTTCGGCATGCAGAATGAGATGGCGCTCGGCGGCGGGCTGTTTGAATTGGAAAGCATCAAAGGCTGCCCGCCGGAGGCGCAGACCGGTTGGTGGGACATGGAATGGTGGTGGAATCAGCCCAATGTGCCGGAAGTCGTAAGCTTCGTCGCAGATTATCGTGCGACAATGAAAAAGACGCCGTCTGCCCGCGACTGGTTCGGTTATGTCTCCATGCACTCGTTCCGGCTTGCCGCCGAAAAGGCAAAATCACTCGACGGTCCGAAGCTCGCCGCAGCGCTGGAGGATCTCGAGCTGCCGCCCGATGTCGCCTTGCAGCCCGGGCACGTGCGCTACCGCGCCGGCGATCACGAGCTGATGCCGAACATCTTTGTCGGCAACGTCCATCCGTCTAAAGGCGCCGCCGCCGAGGACCTGTTCACGGTCGCTGCTCTGGTGCCCGGTGAGGAAGCCGCCGGTGCGGTTGCGGAGACGGGCTGCAAGATGGTGCAGCCGACTTGAGCTCTCGACTTGCGGCGAAATCCCTTTCGTCGCGGTCGAACAAACGAAGTGGCGAAGCAATCCGATCGGAGGGGAGTCGGGTTGCTTCGCTTTGTTGTGATCATGCGTGACGCAAAGAGCGGCGGATGGCGCAAGTCATATTGTTCAACGTCACCAACGGCCTGATCATCGGCGCTTTCTACGTGCTGATGGCGCTCGGCCTGTCGCTGATCCTGAATTTAAGCAATGTCATCAATTTCGCGCATGGCAACTTCCTGGCGCTCGGCGGCTATCTCGCTTTCACTTTGTCGCCGGTAGTGGGCTATTGGGGTGCGCTTTTGATCTCGCCGTTGCTCACTGCGCTCATTGGCGTCGTGGTCGAGCGGCTGATGATCCGCAGAATCTATAATCGCGACCCGGTCTATAGCCTGCTGTTGACCTTCGGGTTAGCCTTCGTGCTGCAAGACGGTGCACGTTATATCTGGGGCCCGAACGGTCTGCCGATGGGCCTGCCGGCTGTCTTGGCGCAACCGATCACTTCAACCTTGTTCTTCATCACCTGGTACCGTGTGTTCATGGTGGTGATCGTCATCGTGACGGTGGTCGGCCTGTTCGCTTTCCTGCGCTATTCCCGGATCGGTCTGCGCATCCGCGCCGGGACCTTCGACCTGGAAACTGTGGCGACGCTCGGCGTCAACGTACGGCATCTGCGAACCTTCAATTTCGCGGTTGGCTGTCTGTTGGCTGGACTGAGTGGTGTTCTGGCTGCCGGACAGATCGGGCTTAATCCGAACATGGGCGATGAACTGCTGATGCCGAGTTTCATCGCCATCATTGTCGGCGGGGTCGGCAGCCTGATCGGCACTTTGTTCGGCGGTTTGTTAATCGGCATGGCGGCGGCCTTGACCACGGCTGTCTATCCGGCCGCCAGCGAGGCGGTGATCTATGCGATCATGATGGCGGTGCTGCTGCTGCGTCCGCGCGGGCTCATTGGCGAAGAAGGCATGATGTCATGAGCACCGCCGTGGTCGCCGCAAGCGAGGGCCGCGCAATTAGCCGGCGTGTTTTGGCTCCAATCGCAATATGGGCGGTGCTGCTTACAGTTCCACTTTGGTTGCCGCTACTCGGTGGTTATACCGCGCTGGCGGCACGCGTCCTGGTGTTCGGGCTGGCCGCGATGGGCCTTAATATACTGCTCGGTTTCACCGGCGTGTTGAGTTTCGGCCACGCCGCGTATTTTGGTCTCGGCGCCTATGGCGCGGGGCTCACGCTGCGTTACCTGGTGCATTCGACGCCGGCGGCGATCGTGGCGGGCACGCTGCTCGGCGGCTTGGCTGGTACTTTATTCGGCCTGCTGATCGTGCGACGACGCGGCGTCTATTTCGCGATGTGCACGATCGCTTTCGGACAGCTTTGGTACTATCTCGCCTATAGCTGGAACAGCGTTACCGGCGGTTTCGACGGCTTGCGCGATTTCCATCGCGAACCGATCGGACTAGGCCCGCTCACGCTCGATATTAGCCAGGGCGGCACCGCTTTCTATTATTTCCTGCTGGCGATCTTTGCCATCGCGGTCGGACTGATGGGCTTTCTGCTGCGCTCGCCGTTCGGACGGACTCTCTTGGCGATCCGCGAGAATGAGCGTCGCGCACGCTTTCTGGGCATTCCGGTCGAGCGCCATATCTGGCTATCGTTCTCGATCTCCTGTTTTTTCACTGCGCTTGCCGGCACGCTCTATGCGCTGCTTAACAACTTCGCCGATCCGCTGACGCTGCATTACTCGTTGTCGGGATATTTCGTCGTGATGACCGTCATTGGCGGCATGCGCACATTCTGGGGCCCGCTCCTTGGAGCGGCGGTGTTCGTGATGCTACAGGACTACATCTCATCCATGACGGTGAACTGGATGTCGTTCGTTGGCGTGATCTTCATTCTGGTCGTGCTGTTTTTTCCGCGCGGCTTGCTGGGAATGATGCGGCGTCGCATTGCCGCGTGATCGCCAAGCGACGCGATCAGCGCGGTCGCGTAAGCGTGCAGGGTTGAGCAATCTCGCTAATAAGGTAGCCCGACGTAATTTTCGGCAAACGCGGTCGCTGCCGCTTTCGAACGGAACAGATAATCAAGCTCGGCAAGCTGCAGCTGATGGTCGAACGGGTTGTCGGATATTCGGTGCAGCGTCATGGTCATCCACCACGAAAAGCGCTCCGCCTTCCATACCCGAGCGAGCGCCTGCGCCGAGTAGTGCTCAAGCCCGGCGTCCGATTTCTCCTCGTAATGTTCGATCAGCGCGCGCGCTAAGTAGCGCACGTCGCTCGCCGCGAGATTAAGCCCTTTGGCGCCGGTCGGCGGCACAATGTGGGCGGCGTCGCCGACAAGAAAGAGACGGCCGAAGCGCATCGGCTCGGCCACGAAGCTGCGCAGCGGCGCGATACTCTTTTCGATGGACGGCCCGGTGACCAAGCGATCGCGCGCTTCGTCGTCGAGTCGTGGCTTGAGTTCCTCCCAGAACCGCTCGTTCGGCCATGAATCAAGGTCTTCGGCGAGACTGCATTGCAGGTAGTAGCGACTGCGCGTCGGCGAGCGCATCGAGCACAATGCAAATCCGAGCGGATGCCGCACATAGATCAATTCCTCGGAAACCGGCGGCGTATCGGCCAGGATGCCGAGCCAGCCTAGCGGATAGACCCGCTCGTAAGTATTGATCGCGCGGGCGGGCACGCTCTTGCGGCTAATGCCGTGGAAGCCATCGCAGCCGGCGACGAAATCGCAGACGATCTCGTGCGTTTTGCCGCCGGCGCGATAGCTCACGCGCGGCCGATCGCCGGAAATGTCATGCGGGGTTACGTCCTGGGCGGAATAGATGCTTGGCACATCCGCGGCGGCGCGGCCGTCCATGAGATCTTTGGTGATTTCGGTCTGGCCGTAGACCATCACCGTCTTGCCGGTCAGTTCTTTGAACGAGAGGCGGTGGCGCGTGCCGTCGACGCAAATCTGTACGCCCTCGTGGATGAGGCCGTCGGCATGCATCCGCGCGCCGACGCCGGCCTCGTCCAAGAGATCCATCGTGACCTGTTCGATGACGCCGGCGCGGACGCGGCCGAGGACGTGCTCCGCGGTCTGCCGTTCAAGAATGATGTTGGCAATGCCGCGTTTGTGCAGCAGCTGCCCCAGCAACAGCCCGGCAGGACCGGCGCCGATAATGACGACTTGAGTTCTCATGAAGGGAGACTTGCCTTGCTCGAACCGACGGAGATTCCGTCAAAATACCACACGAGCCGGTTCCAGAAGCAGATCGTACTTTCGCCACCTTTGGGCGAGCAGGTGTTGGCGCGATGCTTCCGCTGGAGCTTAAATGCATCCACCGGCGGTGATTTCGCCGGCGTCTTTCGTTGTCGGCAAGAACAGTCACCAACAGAGTCGCCAATTGAAGTCACTAACCCCGGGGAATACATCATGCGGATCGTTCACTTGGCTTGCACGCTTATCCTGCTCGCGGCCGTCCTGTTTTATCGTATCGACGGCGCGGCCGCCCAGGGTAGTGACGCCGTCCGCCAAGCATGCACCCCCGACGCCATGCGGCTTTGTTCCGATGTTATTCCGGACGTGCCGAAGGTTACCGCCTGCATGAAAGCCAAGTCCTCGCAGCTCAGCGAAGCCTGCCGCGTGGCAATGCGCGGCGAGAGCAGGACCACGCGGGTGCGTCACCATCGCGGCCATTACCACCACTATCGGCATTGTCACCACTGCGGCTGACGTTGCTGCGCGGGCAGTCAGTCTTTTCCTGCGCCTGCGACCGGGCGTCGCGATTGAAAGCGGCCGCTTGAGCGGCCGCGCCGGAAAGTGCCATTGTGCCGCCGACGTGTAGGCGGCCGGCGCAGATCGGCAATTCGCGGGGGTGAGGAGATGCGTCGGGCCAGGCGGTTCGGCAGCCGGCGAGCTGTGCGATGTCTCGGCTTGGCGCTACTGGCGGTGAGCCTGGCGACCGTAGTTCTCGTCCAAACGCGGGCGCAAACTGTCGCTGGCGAGGACCCCGCGTTACTGGCCGCCGATACAGCGCTCAACGATGCGATGCGGGGCGCCGATAGATCTGTCGCGCGCCGGCTGCTCTCACTGCAATTCACCTACATCGATGAGGGCGGCAGGGCCTATTCGCGCAAAGATTTTCTCGCTGACTTGAAAAACTTGTCGGCTGGGCCGCCGAGCGACCGAAAGGTAGCGATGTACGGCCTGGTCGCTGCGGTTACGGGCGAGCGCAAGCCCGTGCAAGGGAACCCGAGCTTCTTTCTCGATATCTGGGTCAGGCAAAAAGGCGCTTGGCGCGCCCTAGCGATGCAGAATGTCGTGCTCGCGGAGACTAACGCACCCGCCGCGTCGGCAGCGCGTGGCGAAGAAATTAAGCCCGGCGAATGCAAGAATCCGTGTCAAACCATGCCGTATCGGGTGCGCTCGCCGGCCGAGCAAGAGGTCCTCAATTCGTTTCTCGCAATTGAGAAGGCGAGCATTGCCCACGACGCACAGGAATGGTCAAAGCACGTGGCCGACGAATTCGTGCTCTACCGGTCCGGCCAGTCTCCCATCAGCAAGATGGCGCGCATTGCGACGATCGAGCGGCAGAAAGAGGCTGGCAGCCCGGTGATAGTTGGCGAACTTCAGGCCGTGCGCCTTGCGGTCTATGGCGATGCGGCGGCGATGATCGCAACAGAGATGGTTCCGGATAATTCACGCCCGCCTTATCGCGCGGCGCGAGTATGGGTGCGGCGCAACGGCCAATGGCTGATGGCGATCAGCGTTCAGACCGACATCCAGACTCCGTAGCTCTAGTCCTGCGGCAGCTCGGCAACGCCGAGCTCTTTCGCGAATGCCGCAACTTGAGCGCGTTGCTCTTCGGTCGATTTGGCAAATTCTTCCGGCCCGCCGACATTGAGAATCTGCCCGGACGTGATCAAGCGCTGTTTGATCGTGTCATCGGCGACTGCGCGGATGTCGGCGGCGATCCGCTGGCGCAGCGCGAGCGGCATGCCGTTCGGTCCGAACAAGCCGACCAGGCCATCGATCGCAAGCGCCGGTTGGCCGGCTTCCTGCACCGTCGGCACATTGGGTTCGCTCGGCGCGCGCACGGAATTGGTTACGCAAAGCAGCCTGATTTTGCCGGACTGCAGTTGCGGCCGCACGATCGCCAGCGCCGCTTCGTAGACTTGCACGCGGCCCTCGGCGAGATCGTTGGCGGCATCGACAGGATTTTTGTAAGCGACCTTCGCGATGTCCAGTCCTTCGCGCTTGAGCCATCCGGCGAAGATGAAATCAAGCGCGCCAGTGACGCCGGCCCAGTTCAGCTTGCCCGGTTGCGCGCGGGCGAGCGCGATCAATTGATCAAGCGAATTGACGTTCAAGCTCGACGGGGCGGAAATCGCGATGACGGTGTTGGAGATGCGTGCAATCGGCAACAAATCACTCGTCCGGTACGGCAGGTGATCGTGCAGGAACGGATGCGCAGTGAAAGAGGAGGTCGGCGAAAACAACAATTGATGATCGTCATGCGCGCCGACGAATGCATTGATAGCGACGATACCATCGCCGCCAGGCCGATTCTCCACCACGACCGGCTGCCCCCAGCGTTGGGCGAGGCGATCAGCGAATAGCCGCGCACCGATGTCGGAACCGCTGCCGGGACCGAGCGTGAGAATGAATTTCACCGGCCGCGTCGGCCACGCTTGATCGGCGCGCGCCGTGGAGGACGAAAGCGGCGCGCCAAGCATCAGCGCAGCCAAGAGGACGACACGGGAACCAAATGCAAAAACCCGGCGCAACTTCACAGTCCGATCTCCCTCCGCTTCGCAATTTGCTTTTTTGCTTGCTCGCCCTCAGCTTTCCAATCCGGTCGGCACGTTTTTGTTTTCACTCGTGAGCTTCATGCCGGCCGCAAGCGCCATAGTTTCGGCAAGCGCGGCGAAATCCTTCTGCAGATAGTCTTGCGGGTCCTTTTGCAGCATCGCGGCGCCGAAGTGGCTCTGCAACACTTCCCGCGCCGCCGCCGTGACCGGCATCGGTACGTCCATGCCGCGGCCGAGTTCCAGGCCGAGATCGAGATCCTTGCGCAGGAGCTCCGGCGTGAACGTTGTCGTCCAGTCGAGATTGACGAGCGCCGGCGATTTGTAACGGGTGAACATCGAGCCCATCACCCCATTATTGAGGAACGCGAGGAAGGCGTGGCGCGGCACGCCCATCTTGTTGGTAAGAAGCGTGATCTCGATCAGATTTTCCATTACCACCCCGAGCATCACGTTGTGCGCGATTTTGCAGACGCGCGCCAGTTCACCTTCACCCACATACGACACGCCGCGCGGGGCGAACACCTCGATCAGAGGCATAGCGATCTTGCAGGCCGCTTCGGCGCCCGAGACCACCGCCGAGAGCTGGCCGGCTTTGATCACTTTGGCGTTGCCGCTCACCGGCGCGGCGACGAAATCGGCGCCGAGCGCCTTGAGCCGTTGACGGATTGCCGCGGATTCCTCGACCGCAATGGTCGAGCAATCGACGACCACCGGTGGCATTTTGCTGCCGCCGCCGGCCACGCCGTGCTCGCCGTACAGCACGTCCGCCACGTCGTTGCCGGTGGCGACGATCGAGAACAGCACATCGACCGATTTCAAATCCGATAGGCGATCGACGACCTTGCCGCCGATCTTGGCAAGCGGCTCCGCCTTGGAGCGGGTGCGATTCCAGATCGACACATCGTGGCCCGCTTTGATCAGCCGTTCGGCCATGGGAAAGCCCATGCGGCCCATGCCGATCCAGCCGATTTTCTGCGTGTTACTCGGTGCCATCGCCAACTCCTTCACGTTCCATGATGTCCTAGCACAGCGCGCAACTGCTGCAACGGTGACAGCGGAAGAATGCTTGTCCGCCGGTCCAGGCTCACATTATCCTGTGAACGCCATGCACGATGTCGTGGAACATGGAAAATTCGGCGCCGCTCCGGCGATCGACGAGCGTCGTCTTTTCTTGCGCGCCTGGCGCAACGCCTATCCGTTCGTCGTGGTCGGCGCATTGTGGGAGGCCATCGCGCATCTCGGACTTTTGCCCGTTCAGTTCTTCCCGCCTTTGGAGGCGATCGCCGCAACTTTCGCGCGGCTGACCGCGAATGGCGTTCTGCCACATCACGCCTTGGACACGCTCGTACGGTTGATCGTCGGCTTTACGCTGGCGGCCTGCGCGGGAATTGCGGCGGGCGTCCTCATGGGCCGTTCGCGCCGGGCCGAAGATATTTTGCTGCCGCTGGTGAGCATCGGCGCGCCAATTCCGGGTCTCGCTTATGCTCCGCTCTTCTTGCTGTGGTTCGGCGCCGGCAACATTCCCGCGGTGGCGCTAGTCGCTTTCGTTTCCGCTTTTCCGATCATCTACAATTCCTGGACCGGCGTGAAAGCGGTCAAGGAGATCTGGCTGCGTTCGGCGCAGGTCATGGGCGCGGACGATCGCCGGCTGTTTCGGCACGTCGTTCTGCCCGGCGCGCTGCCTTACGTCGTCACCGGCCTTCGGCTCGGCTTGGCACAGGCATGGCGTATTCTAGTCGCGGTCGAAATGCTCGCCGCCGTTCCGTGGGGATTGGGCTGGCTGATTTTCGGCGCGCAAGAATTCCTCAACACCGATGTGATGTTGGCAGGGATCACGGTGATCGCGATCATCGGACTCGCGCTGGAGAAATTCGTGTTTGCGCCCCTGGAGAATTTCACCGTGGTGCGATGGGGCATGATGACATGACGGACAAACGCGCATCGCCGGTCCGGTCGGACTCATTGCGGCGCGGCGCGCTGACCCTCGTTGTGGCCGCCGCGCTCTATGAAGTGGTTGCGCGCAGCGGCTACTTCCCGCCGGCATTGACACCGACCCTTGGTTCAATCGCGCACACGCTGTTTGCTTCGTTGCTCGACGGCACCATGCTCTTTCATGCGGCGGCGACGCTCTATCGGGTGGTGGTCGGTTTTGGCTGTGCGATCGCCATCGGCCTGCCTTTGGGCGTGATGATGGGCCGTTTCCGGCCGGTGGAAAATTTCGTCCTGCCGCTCACCAGCGCGCTGATGCCGATTCCGTCGCTTGCCTGGGTACCGGTTTTCATCCTCTGGTTCGGTCTCGGAAATACTGTAAGCGTGCTCATTGTTTTTTATGCCGCGCTGTTTCCGATGCTGCTCAATACCTGGTCCGGCGTGCGCTCGGTCAACCCGATCTGGCTGCGCGCCGCGGGCGCCATGGGCGCCAACGAACACGCACTATTCTGGAAAGTCATTATTCCCGGCGCGTCGCCGTTCATCATTGCCGGCTTGCGCCAATCGTTCCTGCGCTCCTGGATCGCGGTGATCGGCGCCGAAATGCTGGCGGGTTCGGATTGGGGATTGGGCTGGGTCATCTTCGACGCCAAGCAATTTCTCGATACCGATATGATGCTGGCATCGCTTCTCGTCATCGGCGGTATCGGCTTTGCGACCGAGCGCTTGGTGTTCGGCTCGGTCGAGCGCGCCACGATCTACCGCTGGGGCATGGCGCAGTCGGCGCGGGGCTAGTGTGGTGGATTTGAAGTTCCTACGATTAAGCGGCTGGCTCGGATAGGAACTTCAAATCCAAAAACCACACTAGAATCGTAAATTTGCTAGTGTCCCTTTGATTCCGAAGTTCGCATCAGAGGC
>Ga0193751_1000110_pt1 | contig 73031 bp, 62 predicted proteins | sample L1c2metaG_FD_143050 | JGI IMG/M metagenome (GOLD analysis project Ga0193751, IMG submission 143050) | Soil microbial communities from a riparian zone of the East river system, Colorado, United States - L1c2 | ecosystem: Environmental > Terrestrial > Soil > Riparian zone | place: USA: East River...
GGTCGCTGACCCGGCCGCCACCGAACGTCACCGCCGAACCTCTTCACCGAATCTCACGGGAGACCCCAACGATGCTCGTGCCCATGGTCATCGAATCCTCCAGCCGGGGGGAGCGCGCCTACGACATCTACTCGCGCCTGCTGAAGGAGCGAATCATCTTCATCGGCGACGTCATCGAGGATCACCTCGCGAACCTCGTGATTGCCCAGCTGCTGTTCCTCGAGTCGGAGGATCCGGAGAAGGACATCAGCCTCTACATCAACTCGCCCGGCGGAGTCGTCACGGCGGGCCTCGCGATCTACGACACGATGCAGTACCTCCGGGCGCCGGTGAGCACGATCTGCCTGGGCCAGGCAGCCTCGATGGCGTCGGTGCTCCTCGCGTCCGGTCGGAAGGGCAAGCGCTACGCCCTGCCGCACAGCCGGATCATGATTCACCAGGGCTCGGGCGGGTTCCGCGGCAACGCCCCGGACGCAGTCATCCAGATGAAGGAGTGGGAGCTCCTGGTGCGGATGAACAACGAGATCCTGGCTCGCCACACGGAGCAACCGATCGAGCGGGTCGAGAAGGACACCGATCGCGATCGCTTCATGTCGCCTGAAGAGGCTAAGGACTATGGCATCATCGACGCCGTCTACACGGTGCCCGGTGCGTCGCTGATCGCCAAGGCGCACGATGCCGGGCTTGCCGGCGGCGAGGGGGCGAGCCTCCCGGGCGTCACCGAGGCGGCCGAGGAACCCGCTCCTCCGGCGAAGAAGGACAAGGGCTGAGGCGAGATTCGGTGAGCACCACGACGGGCAGCAAGAGCACCAAGGTCCCGTATCGCTGCTCGTTCTGCGGCAAGAGCCAGGAGCAGGTCCGCAAGCTGATCGCGGGCCAGGGCGTCTACATCTGCGACGAGTGCATCAACCTCTGCCAGGAGATCATCGAGGAGGAGATGCTCGAGCAGCCGAAGATCCGGCCTTCGGTCGCCAAGCTCCCGAACCCGCGCCAGATCAAGTTCGCCCTGGACCAGTACGTCATCAGCCAGGACAAGGCCAAGAAGGTCCTCTCGGTCGCGGTCTACAACCACTACAAGCGGGTCAACGCCGGCCACGCGGTCGACGAGGTCGAGCTCCAGAAGTCGAACGTCCTGCTCGTCGGCCCGACCGGCTCCGGCAAGACCCTCCTCGCGCAGACGCTCGCCCGCGTCCTGGACGTGCCGTTCTGCATCGCCGACGCGACCTCGCTCACCGAGGCGGGCTACGTCGGCGAGGACGTCGAGAACATCCTGCTGCGGCTCATCCAGGCGGCCGATTTCGACGTCGCCCGGGCCCAGCGCGGGATCATCTACATCGACGAGATTGACAAGATCGCCCGCAAGGCGGACAACCCCTCGATCACCCGCGACGTGTCCGGCGAGGGCGTCCAGCAGGCACTCCTGAAGATCCTCGAGGGCACGGTCGCGAACGTCCCGCCCCAGGGCGGGCGCAAGCATCCCCACCAGGATTTCATCCAGATCGACACGACCAACGTGCTGTTCATCTGCGGCGGCGCCTTCGACGGCCTCGAGCGGATCGTCGAAGAGCGGGTCGGCCGACGCGCGATCGGATTCGGGTCCGAGTCGCCGACGACGCCGGTGGAGCGCGGCAAGCTGCTCGAGAAGCTCATGCCGGAGGACCTCCTGAAGTTCGGGCTCATCCCGGAGTTCGTCGGCCGGTTGCCGGTCATCGTGACGCTCTCCGCGTTGACGGCCGCGGACCTGGTCCGAGTGCTCACCGAGCCCAAGAACGCGGTCGCGAAGCAGTTCCAGAAGTTCCTCCAGCTCGACAAGGTCGAGCTGGTGTTCACGCCCGGCGCGCTCCAGGCCGCGGCCGACGTCGCGCTGGACCGGAAGACCGGCGCGCGGGCCCTCCGATCGATCGTCGAGGAGGCGCTCCTCGAGGTCATGTACGACATCCCGGAACGGGCCGAAGTCCGGAAATGCATCATCACCGAGGAAACGATCCGGTCCGGCCGCCTGCCGCTGCTCCTCACGAAGACCGACGTCGACCACGGCGTCGACGAGACGAACTACGAGGAGTGGCTCGCGGCCCAGCCCGCCAGCGCGTAAGCCCCGTGCGGGCGCGCGCGGACGCCAGCCCGGCAGCGCCCCAGCGCTTGTGGCTTCGTCACATGTCGCTGTCACCGACACGGTCCGCGAGAAACCGCCGCCGGGGCGTCAGAAGTCGTCCCGCCGAGACTCCTGGCGGCAGGGCAAGTCTGCCGAGTCGCTGGCAGCGACTTCTGACAGGAACCAGATCCCACCGAACGCCCCGGCCGGCGCCCGCAGCCAGCGTTTGACGTCGTTCGTTGAGCCGGGATAGACGCTGGCCATCGTCCGCCGATGCCTCGCGACGATCCGCCGGTTGGTGCTCGATTCGGCGACCACCAGGAGCCGCCCGACGGTCTCCGGCCGCCAACCCAAGCGGGCGGCAGTCAGGCCAGGTGCCAGTCGAACCTTCGCGTCCAGCACCCGATTCATCTCCTCGATCGAGCCAATCTCGGTCTTGATCTCGCAGACCGCGATTGCCCGTCGACGGCCATGCGATGCGAGCACGTCGATGGAGCCGCGCTCCCCAAATTCGGAGAACGAGATCTCGGGATCTGCTCGCCAGGCGCGGCGCTGGAGCTGGGCCATCGTTTGCTCGACCAGTGCTGCGTGGCGAGCGTCGAGCAGCCGGTCCGCGGCGGCCCCGTTCCAGCTGACGACCAGCCGCCCCCGACCTCCGGTTGCCTCGAACATGCGCTGGATGCGGTCCAGCGGGATCGCGCCTGCCCGCCCTGCCTCGAGCAGCATCACGTCACCGCGCGAGACGCGCGCTCTGGCGGCGACGTCGATCTGCCGCACGCCCTCGTGACGCCGCAGGGTCCGCAGCAAGGTCGCGATGCGCTGATCCTCGGGCGCCATCTCCAGCGGCACATTGGCAAATGCCGCTCATCTGCGGCTTATGCGTGGCCCGCCCTTGGGCGGTCGCGCACCCCAGGGTGGGCGGCGCTTGCGCCGGGCAGCCTTCGGATGCCTGCTAAACTGCCCGCCTCACGGCGAGGACCGAGAGGAGTAGGCCCGAGGCGGCCGCAAAGCGAGCGCGGGACGGTGGGAGCCGCGCCGGCACGACGGGTTCGAAGGTCGCTCGCGAGCCGTGCGGCTGACGCCCGATAGCGTGTCGAGAGGGCATCGGAGCCCGGCTCCCGGGATGACCGGAGGGCCGCCGGGGCCGAACCAGCAGGTGGTACCACGACCCCGTTCGTCCGCTGGACGAGCGGGGCGTTCGATTTCTGGAGGCGACGTGGCGAGACAGGCAGGAGCGGCGAGCGACGGGCCGCTGCGGCACGAGCTGCCGAAGGCCTATGTCCCGGCCGACTTCGAGGCCGCGATCTACGAGCGCTGGCTGGCGGCCGACGTCTTCGCGCCCGATGGCGCCGGTTCCCGTGCCGATCCGAGCCTGCCGCCGTTCACGATCATCCAGCCGCCGCCGAACATCACCGGCTCGCTCCACCTGGGCCATGCCCAGCGGACCGCGGTCGAGGACCTCCTCATCCGCCATGCCCGGATGCAGGGCCATCGAGCGCTGTTCCTGCCGGGCCTCGATCACGCCTCGATCGCGGCCCAGTACGTCCTCGACCGGATCATCGCCGAGGAAGGGGAGTCCCGCGAGTCACTCGGCCGGGAGCGCTACCTCGAGCGGATGTGGCGCTTCATCAACGAGACGCGCGAGGTCATGCTCAACCAGCAACGCGGCCTCGGCGCGTCCGCCGACTGGGGTCGCCTGCGCTTCACGATGGACGAGGGCTCGGCGAAGGCCGTGCGGGTGGCGTTCGAGCGGCTCTATCGGGACGGCCTGGCCTACCGCACCGAGGCGCTCATCAACTGGTGTCCCGGCTGCCGGACGAGCGTCTCCGACCTCGAGACGATCCCGACGCCCGAGACCGGCACGCTCTGGACGATCCGCTACCACCTCATCGATGACGCGACGGGCGAGCCGAGTCCGACCGAGACGATCAGCGTCGCGACGACCCGGCCCGAGACGATCCTCGGCGACACGGCTGTGGCCGTGCACCCCGAGGACGAGCGATTCGCGACCCTCGTTGGGCGGAACGTCCGGATCCCGTTCGTGGAGCGCGACGTGCCGATCGTCGCGGACGCGGCGGTCGACCGGGCCTTCGGCACCGGCGCGGTCAAGATCACGCCGGCCCACGATCAAGACGACTACGAGCTCGGTAAGCGCCACGGCCTGCCGATGATCACGGTCCTCGACGATGCCGCAGCGATCAACGACGCCGGCGACGGCTACGTGGGCCTCGACCGCTACGAGGCGCGGAAGCGGATCGTGGCCGACCTCGATGCCCGCGGCGACCTCGCGGGCAACGTGCCCCACGAGATGCTGATCGGGCGGTGCCAGCGCTCGAACGACGTCATCGAGCCGCGCCTCAAGACCCAGTGGTTCGTCCGGACGAAGCCGCTCGCGGAGGCATCGCTGGCCGCGACGCGCACGGGCGAGACGCGGATCGTTCCCGAGCGGTTCGAGAAGGTCTGGGAGCACTGGCTGACGAACATCCGGGACTGGAACGTCTCGCGCCAGCTGTGGTGGGGCCACCGGATCCCGGCCTGGTACTGCCCCGACGGCCACATCACGGTCTCGTCGGCAGAGGGCGGTCCCGATGCGTGCGAGGTCTGCCACCGGCCTGCGTCGGAGCTGGTCCAGGAGCTGGACATCTTCGACACCTGGTTCAGCTCCGGCCTGTGGCCGTTCTCGACCCTGGGCTGGCCGGACCGGACGGCCGACCTCGAGACGTACTACCCGACGTCGGTCATGGAGACCGGTCACGACATCCTGTTCTTCTGGGTCGCCCGGATGATGATGCTGGGCATCCACCTCACGGACAGCGTGCCGTTTCACACGGTCTTCCTGTCCGGGCTGGTGCGCGACGATCGCGGCCAGCGGATGTCGAAGACGAAGGGCAACGTCGTCGACCCACTCCAGGTCATGGCCGAGTCGGGGGCCGATGCGCTGCGCTTTGCCCTGATTCACGGCGCCACGCCGGGCCAGGACCAGAAGTTCGGGCCCCAGAAGCTCGAGACCGGCCGGACCTTCGCCAACAAGCTCTGGAACGCGACCCGCTACGTGCTCGGCGCCCGCCCGGCGTCGATCGCAGACGCTGCGACGCGCCGTGCGCCCGACGCCACGAGCCTCGGCCTGGCTGAGCGCTGGATTCGCTCGCAGACGGCCGCCACCGTCGAGGCCGTCGACCGCGCCATCGCGGAATACCAGCTCGCCGAGGTGACGCGGGCGCTGTACGACGGCATCTGGTCCGAGTTCTGCGACTGGGGCGTCGAGATGGCGAAGTCGCGCCTCTCCGACGCCTCGGCGTCCGAGGCGGAGCGGGAGGCCACATGGTGGACGCTCGTCGAGTCGCTCGACACGTTCATCCGCCTCCTGCACCCGGTCATGCCCTACGTCACCGAGGCACTCTGGTCGGCGCTGCCGCACGCGGCCGACGATCCCGACCTCGTCATCGTCGCTCGCTGGCCGACGGCGTCGGGGCGAGACGTCGCGGCCGAGGCCGCGGTGGGCGAGGTGCTCGACCTGATCCGCGGGATCCGCAACGCGCGGGCCGAGGCGGGCATCGAGCCGGGCGCCTGGCTGCCGGCGACCGTGACCGCCCCCGCAAGCGCGATCGCGGACGTCGAGGCGCTCTCGATCCAGGTCGAGCGGCTCGCCCGCGTGCGGCCCGTCGCCCTCGTGGCGTCAGGGACTCGTGGCGCGGGTGATACCGGCAGCATCGCCGTCGTGGCCGGCCGCCTCGAGGCCCACCTCGAGCCGCCGGCCTCCGAGTCGGCCGGCCCCGGTCGCGACCACGAACGCCTCGCGAGAGAGCTCGCGCTCACGGAGGAACGCCTCGCCGCCGTCCGAGCCCGCCTGGCCGACGAGGCGTTCACCGGCCGAGCGCCTGCGCACATCGTGGCCGGCGCGCGAACGAGCGAGTCCGAGCTCGCCGCCCAGGTCGCGAGCCTGCGGGAGAAGCTGGGCCCCTAGCCCTTCACGGCACCGCCGGTCAGGCCGCGGACGAAGTAGCGCTGGAAGGCGAAGAACACGACGAGCGGCAGGGCCATCGAGATGAAGGCCGCCGCCATCAGGTACTGCCAGCCGCCGCCGTGCGAGTTGGTGAGGTTCGCCAGGAGGAGGGTCAGGGGCAGCCGCGTGCCGTTGGTCGCGCCGATGTACATGAGCGCCACGAAGAGGTCGTTCCAGACGAACAGGAACTGGAAGATCACGAGTGCCGCCAGGGCCGGCACGCTCATCGGGATCGCGAGGCGGAAGAACGCCGTCACGGGCCCGGCCCCGTCGATCGATGCCGACTCGAACACCTCGCGCGGCAGGCCGCCCATGTAGTTCCGCAGCAGGTAGATCGCGAACGGAAGGCCGTAGCCCGTGTGGGCGAGCCAGACTCCGAGGAAGGGCAGCGCCGTCGCGATCGAGCCGCTGCCGGTCACGCCCAGCGCCCCGAAGACGTTGAGGATCGGCAGGATCGTCGCCTGGAGGGGCACGACGAGGAGGCCGACGATCGTGACGAACAGGAGATCCCGACCCGGGAACTTCATCCACGCGAACGCATAGGCGGCGAACGCGGCAATCGTGACGGGGATGATCGTCGAGGGGATCGTGATGAACAGGCTGTTCAGGAACGCGTTGAACAGGTCCGACTGCTGGAAGACGTGAACGTAGTTGTCGGTCGTGAATCGTGCGGTCGGCGAGAGCGCCGTCCACCACGCCGTCCGGGTGACGTCGTCCGCGGGTCGGAAGGAGCTCACGAGCATGCCCAGCGTCGGCAGGAGCCAGGCGATGACGATCAGGATCGTCGCGACGTGGACGAAGATCCGGCCGGAGCGCGGCCGGCGGGCGGGAGCGGTCGCCACCTCCGCCTTGACGGCGACCGGCACCGCGGTCATCGGATGGCCTCCTGGATCCGGAAGCGGCGGATGTTGATGACCATCATCGGGATGATCAGGACCACCAGGATGATGGCCACCGCCGATGCCCGGCCGGGTTGCCCGAAGTCGAAGAGCTGGTGGTACATCTGGAGCGCCATGATGTCCGTGTCGTAGTTGCCGTTGGTCATGACGTAGACGACATCGAACGCCTTGAGCGCGGTGATCACCATCGTCGTGGCGACGACGGCGATGGTCGGCATCAGCAGCGGCAGGGTGATGTTCCGGAAGAGCTGCGTCTCACTCGCACCGTCGACGCGGGCCGCCTCGAGGAGCTCCGGGCTGATGCCCTTGAGCGCAGCGGACAGGATGACCATCGCGAAGCCCGTCCAGATCCAGGCCGCGACGATGATCAGCCAGATCGAGTTGCCGAGCGGATGCTGGAGGAACGCCACCGGACCCTGACCGAAGGCCTGGAGGATGCCGTTGAGGGTGCCGATCTGGGTGGTGCCAGGTGGTTCGTAGTCGAACATGAAGTTCCAGATGACGCCGGCTCCGACGAAGCTGATGGCCAGCGGCACGAAGATCAGGGCCTTGGCCACGACCTCGTATCGAACCCGATCGAACAGGACGGCGGTGAGCAGCCCCCCGATCACCACGAAGGCCGTCAGGAGCACCAGCCAGATGAGGCTGTTGCGAAGGGCGATGAGGGTGTCGCCGCTCGAGAAGAAGTAGGCGTAGTTGTTGATGCCGAAGAAGATCTTGCCGGTCTTGTTGTAGAGCGATGCCACGAAGGTGGCCAGGGTCGGCAGGACGAGGAACGCGAACACCATGAGCAGCCCGGGCGCGAGCCACAGCCACGGCCGGACGCCGGCCTGGCGCCGGGCCGGGACGAGGGCCACGACCCGTTCGGTCAGCAGGATGTAGCCGATGAGGATGGCCGGTACGCCGACCACCACGAGGATCGCCGTGATGACCCTTGAGTCCATCGAGCCGCCTCCGGAGCGCCAGCCCTGAGTATGCGACGGCCCGGCGGTCGGAGACCGGCCGGGCCGTCAGCTGCAGAGGTCGGGTCAGCCGCCGTAGGCGCTCGACTGGACCGAGTCGAGGTTCGTCAGGATCGAGTCGATCTTCGACTGGTCCTGGATGAAGTCGAGGACGCCCTTGAGGAACGCGGCACTCATCGCCGCCGGCATCGCATCCGAACCGTCGAACCGGAAGATCTTGGCGTTCGCGAGATCTGTCGCGGCGGCCTTGGTCAGGTCATCCGGATACGTGTCGAGGGGGACGCTCTTGCTGCCCGACAGCGCGCCGCTGGCGGGGATCTTCGGCCAGATGGCCTGCGCCTGAGGCGTGATGAGGTACTGCATCAGGGCCTTGGCCTGCGGCGTGTCGTGGAACATCCCGAGCAGGTCGCCGCCGCCGGTGACGGCGCCGGCGAACGCGGGGTTGATATCCGGCATCAGGAAGAAGTTGTAGTCGGTGCCGGCCACGAGGGCCGGGTTGTCGGTCGTGAAGAAGCTCGTGATGAAGCTCGCCTGGTGGTGGAAGAGGCACTGCGGCGGGGAGGTGAACAGGCCGTCTCCGGACTTCCGGAAGTCGGTCGCCGCCACGGTCGTCGGACCGCCGTAGGCGTTGGTCACGGCCTTGCCGAACTCGAGCCAGGCGTTCTTGACCTCGGGTGAGGTCCACTTCTGGGTGCCATTGACCCACTTGTCGTAGATGTCCGGGCCGGACTGGCGGATGAGGATGTCCTCGATCCAGTCCGTGCCGGGCCAGCCTTCCGAGCCGGGATCGGACTTGACGCCGATGCACCACTGCTTGGCGTTCGCACCGAGGGCGGTCACCGCGGTCGCCGCCTTCGAGTTGAGGTCATCCCACGTCGTCGGCGTGCCGCCGGTGTAGTTCTTCGGGTCGTACCAGATCAGGCCCTTGATGGAGCCCTTGAAGAACTCGGCGTACTGCTGGCCGTTGACCTCGAGGGCCGAGGCGCCCGGGGTGTCCGTGCGGTAGGCGTTGGCGTCGAAGAGGCCGTCGAGCGGCTTCAGCGTGCCGGCCGTGGCCAGCTCGATCATCTTGCCGGGGCCGGGGAGGCCCGCGACGTCCGGCAGGTTCGCCGTGTTGCTGAGAACGGCGTTGATGTCCCGCGTCGCCGTGTAGTTGATGGTGACGCCCGTGGCGTCGGTGAAGGGCTTCAGGACCTGCATGAAGGCGTACTGCTCGGACTTCGGATCCGTGCCGCCAGACCAGACGGCGACGATCGAGACCGATCCACCGATCTGGCTGAGCGAGGCCGGCGCGAGCGTGCCGGCTGGCGCCCCGCCGCCGGACGGCGCGGGGCTGCCGCCGGCAGTGCAGGCGGAAACGATGAGCGCCACGGCTGCGAGGCCTGCGCCGAGCCGCGACACCTGGGATCGACGGTCCATCTGGTGACTCCTCCGATCGTTGGGCGCGCGGCAGGGGACTAGGCCCGGGGACGACCGACCGCGGCCCCCGTGGTGTAGCCCCTCGGCTGTTACGAAAACGTTGCAGGATCGGCAGAACCGTTACGAGACGGGCGCTGCCATAACAGCGGCGGAGCAGCGCCGAGTGGCGCGATCAGCGTGGAAACGGCGCGTTTGCGAGCGCTGCCGAGGCGGGCGAGACTACGTCGCCTGTGACACCCCAGCTCAGCCCAGACGAGGCCGCCACTCTGGTTACCGCGCCCGAGCGGGTCGCCGCGCCGAATCGCGCCGCCGATCCCGATTGGTGGCGGACCGGGGTCGTCTACCAGATCTACCCCCGCAGCTTCGCCGACTCGACCGGCGACGGCCTCGGTGACCTGCCCGGGATCATCGAGCACCTCGATCACGTGGCCGCGCCGGGCGGCCTCGGCGTCGACGCGATCTGGTTGTCGCCGATCTACCCCTCGCCCGGCCTCGACGGGGGCTACGACGTCGCCGACCATGAGGCCATCGACCCGCTCTTCGGGACGATGGCGGACTTCGATCGGCTCGTCGCCGAGGCGCATCGGCGGGGGATCCGGGTCCTCCTCGACCTCGTCCTCAATCACACCAGCGATCGCCACCCCTGGTTCGAGGCCTCCCGCGCTTCGCGAGAAGGCCCGCACGCGAACTGGTACATCTGGCGCGACCCGGCCGGCGTTGACCGCAACGGCCGGCCACGCCCGCCGAACAACTGGGTCTCGTTCTTCGGTGGCTCCGCATGGGCCTGGGATTCGTCGCGGGAGCAGTTCTACCTCCACACGTTCCTGCCGCAGCAGCCCGACCTGAACTGGCGCGAGCCGTTCGTGCAGGAGGCCCAGTTCGGGATGGTCCGGGGCTGGCTGCGACGTGGCGTCGACGGCTTCCGGCTCGACGTGTTCAACGCCCTCCTGAAGTCACCGACCTTCGCCTCCAACCCACCGGGGCGTCGGGCCGCGCTGCGGCCGTGGGACCGCCAGCGGCACCTGAACGACAAGGACCAACCCGACCTCGTGCCGCTCCTCGACGAGTTCCGGGCGATCGTCGACGAGGCACCCGGTCGGATGTCCGTCGGCGAGCTCTTCGCGGGCGACGCCCGCCATGCGGCGGCCCTCAGCCGGCCGCGGCACCTCGTCTTCGACTTCAGCCTGCTGGAGCAGCCGTGGTCGGCCGCTGCGTTCCGACGCGCCATCACCCAGCGTGAGGCTGCGTTCGGCGACGAGTGGCCGACCGTCGTCCTCTCGAATCACGACCAGTCACGCCACGTGAGCCGGTTCATGCGGTCGCTCGATCGGCACGACGCGGCGACCCACGACCGCGTCGCCAAGGCGGCAGCGACGCTTCTGCTGACCCTGCGCGGGACGCCGTTCCTCTACTACGGCGAGGAGATCGGCCTGCCGGACGTCCACATCCGGCACGAGGAGATCGTCGATCCGCCGGCGCGCCGGGCCTCATGGCGCTTCCCGTGGTGGAACCGCGATCAATGCCGTGCGCCGATGCCATGGTCGAACGGCCCCGGCGCCGGCTTCACGACGGGCCGGCCGTGGCTGCCGCTGCCGCCTGACATCGGGGTCCGAAACGTGGCCGCGCAAGCCGCCGACCCGCAGTCCGTCCTCGCAACCTACGAGCGACTCCTCGCAGTGCGCCGGGAGATGCGACCGCTGGCCGCGGGGTCGCTGCGCCTCGATCCCTCCGGCGCCAACCCCGATGTCCTGGCCTATGTCCGTGAGCTCGACGGGCGTCGGGTGCTGGTCGCGATCAACTTCGCCCTCCGCGAGCGGGCATGGGCAGTGCTGGCCGGCCGATGGCAGGTCGCGTTCTCGACCTCGACACGACCCGCCGGCGAGACCCTCGCGGCGACGGTCCGCCTCGCGCCTCTCGAGGCCCTGATCGCCATTGATGAGGGCGGGGAGCGAGCCTGACCGCTGCTACGATGAACGCCGCCGGCCCGCTCGGGTTCGGCGCTTCGGGGGTGGGTCGTGCCGATCGAGTTCCTGCGTCGTCGAAACGGTGGCGCTCCCGCGAGCGCCGAGAAGAGCGACAAGAGCGACAAGAGCGCCGGCCAGGATGCCGCACGTCCGGCGCCCCAGCCGCGGCCGGCGTCCCGGGTGCCCATGCCCGAAGAAGTGGCCGCGCAGGACCACCAGATCCGGCTCTCCTACGCCGCGAAATCGAGCGAGGGCATCCGGCTGGGTTCCGGTCCCGAGGCCATGGCCGAGCTGGCCGGCATGGTCGGCAGCGTCGCGCTGACGCCGGTCGAGGTGGTCCCGCCGCGGGAGATGGACACCGGCCAGGCAGCCCCGGCGATCGTGCGGACCGCCGAGGCTCGGGCATGGCTGGCGGCCCACGGCGAGCATTCGCCGATCACCCGCCACGCGCTCTTCGTCCTCGAGACGCTCGATGCCATTGACCCGGCGTACGAGACGTTCGCCTGCGCGCTCCTCGAGGGCAGCCCGGATCCCGCCGGCTATCCGGACTTCTCCGCGATCGTCGGCGGCGTCGCGGCGCATTGGGACGAATCGACCGGCGATCTCATCGTTCGCGCGCTCGTCGCCTGGGGTGGTCGCGGGACGCGCGGCGACACCGACCGCGACGCGACCCGGATCCTTTCGACGCTGTTTCGCAACGTCCTCGAGAGCGGCCGGGCGCTGGGCCTGGTCGATATCGGCCGCCCGGTCGGGGGCGGCGGCATGGCTGCCGTGACCTGTCCGCACTGCGGGTTCTCGTCGGCCGGCCAGCGGGCGCTCTACTGCCCGAAGTGCGGCATGCGCATGGTCCGAGGCTGAGCCTAGCCCGGTTCCGATCTTGTAGGCTGCCGCCGTGCCCATCTATGACTACGCCTGCAGCAACTGTGGACGCATCACCGAGGTCATCCACGGCATCAACGACGCCGGTCCGCGGTTCTGCCCGGAGTGCGGCGCCGAGGGCACGATGCGCAAGACGATGACCACGCCATCGATCGTCTTCAAGGGCTCCGGCTGGGCCAAGGTGGATCGCCGTGCAGCCAGCGGCAGCCGGTCCTCGTCAGGCTCGTCGTCGTCGGGGTCGTCCAAGTCGCAGTCGTCCGACGGGTCCGGATCGACGACGGGCGGCGACGGCGGGGCCTCCGGGGATCGTGGCTCGAAGGCAAGCGAACAGGGCAACAAGCCGGATTCGAGCGGCTCCGGTGGCAGCTCCGATGCGGGCGGCTCCGCGACTCGATCTGCGAGCTCGGGCGAGTCGACCGGCTCCTCCGGCAGCCGGAAGGGCGGCGACTGAGATGGCCGGCTCGGCGGGCGACTGGATCAGCCTCCTCGAGGCGTCGGAGATCCTCGCCGCCGCGAACATCCGGTTCCGGCCGGCGACGATCGGAGCGTGGGCTCGCGACGGCCGCCTCCAGAGCATCAAGCTCGGTGGCCGCCGCTTCGTGAAACGGGGCGAGGTCCGGGCGCTCGTGGCCGGCCCGCGCCGCGTCCGGGCGGCCGATCTCCAGCCGAGCCTCTTCGAGGAGCTCGGCGGCTGAGCCTCGAGGCCGGCTCGTCGGCCGCGCGCGCCCGGGCCTGGCTCGGGCGGATCACCGAACGGGTCCTGGGGCAGCCGGCCGTCGCCGCCGGCCGTCGGATCCTGGACCGCTACTCGGCGGCCGGCGGCGGCCTCCTCGCCAACGGCCTGGCCTACGCGGCGCTCTTTGCCGCGGTGCCGGCGGTGCTGCTCGCCGTTGCCATCGTCGGCCTCCTGATCGGCGATCCCGCGGAGCGAGCGCATGCAGTCTCGGTGGTCGCGACCGTGTTTCCTCCGCTCCATGACCTTGTCGAGGCGATCCTCGCCCAGGCGAGCCGGGACCCGGGCACGCTCGGGATCATCGGCATCGCGACGCTCGCCTGGGGCTCGAGCCGGTTCGTCCTCGCGTTCGGTGACGCGATCGCGCGGGTCATGGGCCGGACCCAGCGCCGTGGGGTCGTCGTCCGAAACGCGTCCGCCATCGGGGCGGTGCTCCTGCTGGCGCTCGCGATCGTCGGCGGGGCGACCCTCGCCGGCGTCGCCTCCTTTCTGGACATCGCGCAGGCCAATGGCCTCCTGGGCATCGTGAGCGGGGTCCTGCGCATCGCCATCGGTGCGCTCCCACCGCTCGTGACCGTTGCCGCGATCGGCCTGGTCTATCGCCTCGTCCCGGTGCCCGCCCCGAGGTGGGGAGCGCTCTGGCCGCCGGCCCTGGCCGTCGGCATCGCCCTGACGGTCCTCATCCAGGTGTTCGTGTTCCTCGCGCCGCGCCTGATCGGCGCGGCGGCGCTGCTGGGGACGATCGCGGCAGTGTTCGCGGCGCTGGCCTGGCTCGGGCTGTCGTTCCAGGCGCTCCTCATCGGCGCGGCGTGGGTCCGTGAGCGAGAGCCGGCGGCCACGCCGCCACCCGACGAGGGACCTCCGGCGGTCGACCCATCGCCGGTCGAGACGCCGCCACCGGCTGCCTAGCTCTCCTGGCGGGTCCCGCAGCGGCGGCAGAAGCGAGCGCTGGCCGAGATCGACAGGCCGCACGAGCGGCAGGTTCCCGGCATGGGAGCCATGGCCGTGTGATCTGCGGTCTCGCTGATCGCGTCGGACGGCTCCCGCGTAGCTTCGGCGGCCATCGCGACGGGTGCGCGAGCGGTGTGCTCCCGGGTCCTGATCGGCTCGCGGTGGACGACGGCGGTGGGCTGGATCGCGGGTTCCGGGCTCGCCGGAATCTGGGCGAGGGCGGCGATCCGCAGCTCATAGGCGGCGATCTCATCATCGAGGCTGCGTCCTGGCAGGAAGCCGGGGAAGGAAGTGACCGGCGGCGTGTCTGCCACGAGCGAAGGCTCGGCCTCCGCCGCGGCCACCGGAGCCTCGGGCCCGGGCTCTGGCTCCGCGACCTGGGCAACAGGCTCCGCCTCAACCACGGGCTCGACGTCGGGCGCCGCATCGAGCGCGGCCACGGGCTCCGCCACGACCTGGGCAACGGGCTCGGGCTGCGCCGCTGGCTCGACGTCCGGCGCGACATCGGCCTCGGGCGGTGGCGTTGGCCGGATCTCGATCGTCGGGCTCGGTGCCGGCGGCGTCGCGGTCGACGGCGCGACAACCGGCGCCGCTGCGACCGGCGACGCCGCGATGGTCGGTGGCGTCATGACCGTGGTCGCCAGCGCTTGCGGCAGCTCGGCCGGCTCTTCGAGCGGCATCGGCGCGCAGGTGAGGCATCGACCCTCGACGCCGTTCCAGCATTCGGCACACGTGTACTGGCGGCATGTCAGGCAGAAGTTGAAGGTCCGGTGGAACGCCTCGAGGTGGGCTGTCGTGGAACGCGACTCGTCGTCCGAGCGCGCGACGGCCATCGCCTCGTCGAACGAGGCTTCGGGCATGACGACGAAGTTCTTGAGCCCCCGTCCGATCGTGCCGAGGCGGCTCAGGGGCCGCCCCCGCTGTTGGACCGTCTCGAAGGTATATCGCGTTCCGCAACGCTCGCAGAACGACTCGGTGAGGATCTCGGTCATCGGCTCCCACAACCAGCACGTGCGCCCCGGACGCGCGCCGTTCGAGGACCGTTCCGAATGATAGTCCTCGCTCCACGCCCGTTCGGGCGAGTCCGAGGTACCGCTCCGACGGTACAGGGGTACTCGGGGCGGTGGGGGCGAACACCTCTGGTAGGCTCGCCCGATGCGACCGATGGCCCGCGTCGAGCGCTTCATCGAGCGCCTCGTGGAGCGTCCGACGGCCAGGGTCTTCGGGACCCAGCTCCAGCCCATCCAGGTCCTCCGGCGCATCGAGCGCGAGATGGAATCCGGGCGGCGCCGGCGGGGCGATCGAACGATCGCACCGGATCGATTCGGCGTTCGCGTGTGCGTGGACGATCTGAGCGGGCTCGGGCCACTGGATCCGGTCGCGGAGCAGCTCGCGTCGGGGGCGCTGGCCTTCGCCAGGTCGCGGAGTCTCACGCTCTCCGAGCGACCCCGAGTCGAGCTCGAGGCGGACCCCCGCCTGGTCCGCGGCGACATCGAGGTCACCGCGGTGTTCTCGGCCCCGCAGGTCGTCGGCCGTGACGGCGGCAACGGCGTGGAAGCCGGCACGCAGGTCTTCGAGGCACCGGTCGTCCAGGCGCCGGCCGCTGCCCTCGAGGTGGTCGAGCCAGGGCGGGCCGCGCGACGAATCCCGCTCGCGAGCCGCCCGACGATGATCGGTCGCGGCTCCGATTGCGACGTCGTGCTCGCGGACGCCCACGCGTCGCGCCAGCACGCCCGGCTCGAGGTCCGCAGCGGCCTGTTCGTCCTGACCGACCTCGGGTCGACCAACGGCACCAGGGTGAACGGCCACCGAGTCCGGGAGGTCGTGCTCGGGGTGGGCGACAAGATCGAGGTCGGCCAATCGATGCTCCGGGTCGTCCAGCCGGAGACGCCGGCAGCAGGTGCCTGAGCGGCGCAATGGACCCGACCGTGCTCGCGATCTGGGTGGTCCGGCTGCTGTTCCTCGGTCTGCTCTACGCCTTCCTCTGGGCGGTCGTGCGGGTGCTGGTCCGGGACCTTCGGGCGGCGGCGCGTGAGCCGGCCACCGAGCTCGGCCGGCTCGTGGTCCTCGACTCGCCGAGCGGCGAGCCGCCGAACGGCAGCGCGTTCCGGCTCGACGCGGTGACGACGCTCGGACGGGACGTCAACAACGCGATCGTGCTCGAGGACGACTTCGTCTCCGCGACGCACGCCGCGCTGACGTATCGCGGCCGGGCCTGGTACCTGGAGGACTTCGCCTCCACCAACGGGACCTTCGTCAACGGCCACCAGGTCACCGGCCTCGTGGCGGTCGCTTTCGGCGACGAGCTGCAGGTCGGCCAGGTCCGCCTGCGGCTGGAGCGCCCGCGGGCATGACTCCCGAACCGACGTCCGGCGTTGCCGTGCCGCGGTCACCCGGCGTGCCGATCGAGCGGCTGACCATACGGCCGCGGTTTCGCGGCCGCGAGCTCGGGCTGCTCCTCGTCGTCGGGCTCACGATCACCGTCGGCAGCATCTCGCTCGGCGCCACCCAGCGCCTCGCGGCGGCCGGCGACCACGCGCCGGCGATCACGGCCCTGTTCGCGCCGGCCGACCTCGGACTGCTCGCGACCTATTTGGCCGCGCTGTTCGCGGCCCACGCGTTGCTCGTCCTCTCGGGGCGACGGACGGACCAGGTGATCCTGCCGACCGTCGGGCTGCTCGGCGGCATCGGGCTGCTGCTCATGGAGCGGTTGCCGCAGTCGCTGGCCGGCAACCTCGGCGGCCTCGCCCACACCCAGCTCGTGTGGCTGCTCATCGGGATCGCGATCCTCTCGGCGCTGGCGCTCGCGGTCCGGAACGACGCCTGGCTCCGGCGCTACAAGTACACCTGGGCCGCGGTCGGGGTCGGGTTGTTGCTCTTCACCTTCGTGTTCGGACGCGACGTCAACGGCGCGCGGCTGTCGCTCGCAATCGGGCCCGTGACCGGCCAGCCCTCGGAACTGCTCAAGGTCATCCTCGTCGTGTTCTTTGCCGGCTACCTGTCCGAGAACCGGCCGCTGCTCGTCGAGGAATCGACGAAGCTCGGGCCGTTGCGCCTGCCGCCGCTGCCGTATCTCGCCCCGATGGTCGCGATGCTCGCGATCGCCCTCGGCATCGTCGTCGTGGAGCGCGATCTCGGCGCGGCAATGCTGTTCTTCCTCGTATTCCTGCTCCTGCTCTACGTCGCGACGACCCGCGTCAGCTATGCCGTGATCGGCGTGGCCGCATTCATCGCCGGCGGCGCCGTCCTGTACGAGCTGTTCGGTGTCGTGCGGGACCGGGTCGACATCTGGCTGAACCCGTTCAGCGATGCGACGGGCGCCGGCTACCAGGTCATCCAGGCGCTCCACGCGTTCGCTCGGGGCGGGATCCTCGGAACGGGGTTCGGCAACGGCCTGCCGACGATCGCCGGGCGTCCGCCGATCCCGGCACTCCATACGGACTTCCCGCTGGCGGCGCTCGGTGAGGAGCTGGGGCTCGTCGGGATCCTGGCGATCCTGGGGCTGTACCTCGTGCTCATCGAGCGGGGCCTCAGGATCGCCGCGTCGGCCCAGGACGAGTTCCGGGCGCTGCTCGCCGCCGGGCTGTCGCTGGTCATCGGGGTCCAGGCCTTCATCATCGCGGCGGGCAACCTCAAGCTCATCCCGCTGACCGGGATCACGCTGCCGTTCATCAGCTACGGGGGCTCCTCCCTGCTCGCAAACTCGGTGATCGCCGGGCTGCTCCTGGCCCTGTCGGATCGCCCGCCCGAGGCACGCGCCCCCACGCCGCCACGGAGTCGCGTGAGCCGCCTGCTGCGGAGGTCGGGATGAGCGAGCCACAGAACGACGCGCCGCTGCCAACCGGCGACAGCGCTCGCCCTCGCTCGGGCGGCAGCCCGGCAGGCGGCGCCCAGAGCGCGGCGCCGCACGGCCCGTCCCCGCTATCAACGCAGCCGGCCCCCCGCCGGAACGTCGGGATCGGGCTCGCGCTCAGTCGGGTCGGGCTGGCGCTCGCCATCGCCTTCGGAGCCATTGCCGCTGGCGCCGGCTACTGGCAGGTCCTGCGAGCGTCGGATCTCTCGCGATCGCCCGACGACGCCGCCGTGATCGCGGCCGCGCGCCACGCCGTCCGGGGGATCATCACGGACCGCGACGGCAAGCAGCTTGCCTGGAACGCGAAGGACAAGAACGGCGAGCCGTACCGGGTCTATGCCTCCCCGGCGCTCTCCGGCGTCATCGGCTACTCGTCGCTCCAATGGGGCCAGGCGGGCCTCGAGCAGGCCTGGAATGCCCAGCTCACGGGCGCTGCCTCGGCGGATCCGCTCTACGACCTGACCCGCAAGTTCCGGACCGGCGGCAACGATCCGGACGTGCTCCAGACCACCCTCGTCCTCGGGTTGCAGCAACAGGCCGCCAAGCTCCTGGGCAGCGATCGCGGGGCGGTCGTCATGCTCGATCCGCGCACCGGTGATGTGCTCGCGATGGTCTCGACCCCGGACTACGACGCCTCGAAGATCGCCAACCCGAGCTCCTCGACGGTGGCCTTCAACGCGCTGAAGGCCGACCCGTCGCTGCCTCTCTTCCCGCGAGCCACCCAGGGCACCTACGTCCCGGGTTCGATCTTCAAGATCGTCACCTCGATGGCCGCCCTGGGGAGTGGCGCGATCTCGGTCGACACGAAGTACCCGCAACAGCCAGCGGCCGAAAAGACCGGGCTCCTCGTCGACGGGTTCCGCGTCAAGGATGGTCACCATCCCGCGACCGGCAATACGGTCCTTAACTACGACCAGGCGATCGAGGTCTCCTGCAACATCTACTTCGCCCTGACGGGCTTGCGGACCGGCGGCGAGCAGCTCAGCCAGACGGCCGCGGCGCTGGGCTTCGGGGCGCCGCTGCCGTTCGACCTTCCGACGGGGGTCTCCCAGGTCACCGGTGGCGGTGGCTCGTTCGGCGGTGGATTCAAGGACGCGGTCGAGCTCGCGAATGCGGCCTATGGCCAGGGCGAGACGCTCGTCACGCCGCTCGAAATGGCGCTCGTTGCCGCGACGGTCGCGAACGGCGGCGTCCTCATGACGCCTCGGCTCGTCCTGTCGGCCACGAACAGCGGCGGCACCACGACCTTCTCGCCGGAGGTCCTCCGGCGGGTCGTCTCCGACCAGGTTGCCTCGGAGATCACGACGGCGATGGTCCGCGCCGTGAACGGATCGCTTGGCCAGCAGTACACCTCGGGCGCGCAGGTGGCCGGCCTCCAGGTCGCCGGCAAATCCGGCACCGCCGAGCTCGATCCGGGCACGAATCCCCACTCGTGGTTCATCGCCTTCGCGCCGGCCGACAACCCTCAGGTCGCGATCGCGGTCATCGTCGAGAACGGCGGCCACGGATCCGCCCGGGCCGCCCCGATCGCCGGCGCAATGCTCCGGGCCTGGCGGACCTGGGCCGGCCTGTGACCGACGACGATCCCGCGGGACGGCCAGCCGAGCGGAGCACGCTGCCCGACGCCGCGGCCGCGCCGCGGTCGTGGCTGGAGCGGATCGGCCTCGCGCTGATCGCGATGGTGATGGCGGTCGTGTTCGGTGGCCTCAGCGTCGCCGCGTGGATCGGCGGCGAGGTCTTCCTCGCGGCCATGGCCGGCATCGGGGCGCTCATGACGGTCTGGGCGGCCGTCGCGAACCTCCGGCGCGGCTAGCGTTTCGGGCGGCGGGTCAGCTCGCCGGGACCTCCGTCCGACGCTACGGGGCGAGTCGCTCCCAGCTCGCCCACGAGCTGCCGTTCGCGGCCGCCGCGAGATACGTCGTCGGCGCGATCCCCTGCGGATCGATGAGCACGAACCCGGCGGGCGCGGGGTACGCGGTCGTGATGATGCGTGTCCCATCCGGCGACCACTGCGGCGGCGAGTTGTCGATTCCGGTCTGGCTCAGCCCATGCAGGTCGGAGCCGTCCGCGTTCATCACGAAGATCTGCGGCTGGGTCACGTAGGTCTCGGGTGGGCAGCTCGCCAGGCCGCTGCAGTCGGTGGGCTGAATCGCCGAGTTGATGGTGCGCACGAACGCGATCAGGCGACCGTCCGGCGACCACGTCGGCCAGAGATCGTCCACCCAGGCGCCGTAGGGACCGACATCGGGCGAGAACTCGTGGCTGCCGTCGGCATCGACGAGCCAGATCCCGTGCGCGAGGCTCTGCTCACCAGCCTGGTAGACCAGGTGCCGCCCGTCCGGCGACCAGCGTGCCGCCTCGAAGGAGCCCACCGTGGCTGGTGCGGCGGTCAGCGGGCGGGCGCCGGTCCCGTCGGCGTTCATGACGTACAGCGCGGCGTTCGGGTAGTGGCCACCGGCGAAGGCGATCCGTCCGCCGTCGGGCGACCACACGGGTGACAGCGCCGGCAGCGTGGGATCTCCGACGAGCGTCGGGGCCTTGCCGTCGAGGGTCGCGACGACGATCCGACTGATGCCAGCGACCGTTGCGCCGAAGGCCAGCCGCGTGCCGTCCGGCGACCAATCCGGCGCAGCCGGCCACACCGCGATGCGGGTCGTCAACGACGGGACGGTAAACGCCGACGGGCCGCTGACGACGTGCGATCCGCCGCCGTCGGCATCAACGACCGTAAGCGCCAGCGGCCCGCCTCCGGCCGGCTTGGACCAGAAGGCGAGCCGCAACCCGTCGGGCGACCAGATCGGGGTGCTGCGGCTCGCGCTGCCGCTCGTCAGGACCAAGCGGTCCGTCCCGTCGGCGTTCGCGATGACGATCTGGCCGTCGGAGTCGAACGCCACGAGGCCGTTGCGGGCCGGGCCCGACAGCGGTGCCGGGCGATGCACGGGCCGACCCGCGCTCGCGACGAGGACGGCGGCGAGGACGAGCAGCAGCAGCATCACCGCCAGCTGCAGGCTCCGCCGGCCCGATGGCAGCTCGAGCCGCCGGGGCTGCCAGCCCTGATCGATCCGGAGCGCGGCAAGCCAGCCCGGCCGCTGCCGAGCACGCCGCGCGGCCTCGACGACCGCCGCGTCGAGCCGGCTGGGCGCCGCCGCCGGCGCGTCGGCAACGAGCCACGACTGGACCATTCGCTCGAACTCGTTCGCGGCCACCGGGCGGTTCATGCGAGGGGGACCTCCACCAGCCCGGGCAGGCGGTCGTCGGCCTCGATCGCGGCTCGCATCGCCCGCAGCGCGCGGCTGAGCCGGGACTGCATGGTCCCGAGCGGGATCTGGAGCACGGCGGCGGCCTCGACCAGCGAGAGCCCCGCGTAGTGGTGCAGGACGATCACGGCTCGCTGCTCACGGGAGAGCCGCTCGAAGCCGCGTGCGAGCTGGTCCTGGACGGCAATCTGGCGCTGGGCATCCGGGGTGGTAGGCCCGCTCGCCGGTCCGAGATCGATCTCGGTCACGGCGCGCCGGCGATGCTCGCCGGCGCTGCGGTAGCACGCGCGCACGAGCAGCCGGTAGACCCACGCGTCGAAGCGATCGGGATCCTTCAGGCCGCGGATGTCGAGCCACGCCTGGAGCAGGGCGTCCTGCACGGCATCGGCGGCTCGATCGTCGGCTCGCAGGATCAGGCGGGCGATCGCGAACAGGCGATCCGAGCACGCCATCGTCATGGCCGAGAACGCCTCGAGGTCGCCGCGCTGTGCGCGAACGACGAGCTCACGTTGCATCGAGCCGGTTGGGCGGGAGGCCCCTTCCGATGTCACCCATTCACGAGTATGGGCGCCGGCGAGGCCCATTTGTTCCATCTTCGATTTCGGAACAATCCCTGCCGTCGCGGACCCGTATGCCATGACAGCCCCACACGAGGTCCGCCATGAAGCTCCAGGACCGAGGTCGGGGAGGGCCCGACGATGCGAGCGGCCGCTCCGGTCCCGACGTCTATGCCGACGCCCGGCCGTTGCCCGGCATCGAGTTCGAAGAGCTCATCGGGTCGCCGGCCGCGCCACGGCCACGCGCGCCGCGCTGGACGACGCTGGTGCTGGCGGTCGGGGCAGCGGCGGCGACGATGGGTCTCGGCGGCCGGCTCCTCGGCGGTCCCGAGTCGGGTCGCAACGCCGACGGTCTCGCGGTTGCCTCGATCGCCGCCGAATCGCCCGCAGACCTGGCGACGACGGCGCCCGGCCCGTCCAAGCAGGCGTCGCCCGCGAGCGCGCGTCTGCCACTCGGCTTTGCCATCACGCAGGCGGTCGCGCCGGGGCCATCCGGGAACCGTCGCCTGATCGTCGTCGGCTTCGTCACGCGGCAGCAGCCGATCTCGGTTCGACTGGTCAATCCCGATGGCTCGATCGCCGCCGGTGTCATCGTGGAAAGCCGGGCGGTTGACCTTGGCGACCCGTCCGCCGCCACGCTCTGGGCATTCGAAGCCGTGCTGGATGTGCCGCCGGTTGCCCGCTCTGGAGGACCCGAGAGTCGCGCGCTCGAGGTGTGGTGGACGAGCGAGGTGGGCGTCAGCGTGATCTGTTCGCTCCCGCTGGCCGGTCCCGGCGCCCATCCCGGCGGGCCGCTGCCGTTGCTGCCGCTCGAGCTCTACGCCCCGTGTCGCTGAGCACGATGAGCAGGTCTTCCGCCGTCACGCCGGGAACCTTTGGACCGTCCCCGGCGTACCATCCCGTGACCGCATCGAGCCTTTGCCCCGGCTCGCTCGCCGGTGCTCCCAGGGGAGAGTCATGACGAGAATCCAGGAGACCGGGGATCGCGTCCTCTCGAACGTCGAGCGCGTGATCGTCGGCAAGCACGCCGAGGTGCGATTCGCTCTCGTCGCGCTCATGTCGCGTGGCCACCTCCTGATCGAGGACGTGCCCGGCACCGGCAAGACCGTGCTGGCGAAGGCCATCGCGAAGAGCCTCGGCTGCACGTTCCGGCGCATCCAGTTCACGCCCGATCTGTTGCCGTCCGACGTGACGGGCCTCTCGATCTACAACCAGAAGACCCAGGAGTTCGAGTTCCGCGCCGGCCCGATCATGAGCCAGGTGGTCCTCGCGGACGAGATCAACCGGGCGACGCCGAAGACCCAGTCGGCCCTCCTCGAATGCATGGAGGAGCGCCAGGCGACCGTCGACGGCACGACCTGGCAGATGCCCGATCCGTTCATCGTCATCGCGACCCAGAACCCCATCGAGTACGAGGGCACCTTCGCGCTGCCGGAGGCCCAGCTCGACCGGTTCATGCTCCGGATCCGGCTCGGCTACCCCCAGCCGGTCGAGGAGGTCGTGATCCTCGACGAGCAGAAGCGCCATCACCCGATCGACGAGCTCGCCGAGGTCGTCGGGCTCGAGGAGCTTCGGGAGATGCAGGATGCGATTCGCGAGGTCTACGTCGACCCCACCGTCTCGGACTACATCGTCCGGCTCGTCGGTGCGACGCGCAGCCACCCCGACGTCTACCTCGGCGCCTCGCCCCGTGGCTCGATCGCCCTGTACCGCGCCGGCCAGGCGCTGGCCGGGCTGCTCGGCCGGGACTACGTCATCCCGGACGACGTGAAGGGACTTGCGGAGGCCGCGCTGGCGCACCGGATCATCGTCAAGACCAGCTCCTCGATCCACGATGTCCAGCCGGCCCAGATCGTCCGGGAGCTGCTCGAGAGCGTGCCGATCGGGCCTGGCGCCTATGCCGCCCCGGCCCACGCCGCGACGCTCCGCGAGGTCACGCCCCGAGCGGGCGCCGGCGAGTAGCGATCCCGGCTGATCGCGCGACGCGAAGCGAACTGGACTCTCGATGATTCGGCGATTGCAGCTCCTCCTCCTCGGGGCGGTCGTCGTCGTCGCGGCGTTCTCGACCGGGCTCGCGTTCCTCTTCTACCTCGTCTATCTCGGTTTGCTCGTCGTCGGCGGCTCGTACGTCCTGACGCGCCTCGGCCTGTCCGACCTCGAGGCTGGCTACGCCGTCAGCCAGCTCTCCGGCCACGTCGGCGACAAGCTCCGCGTGACCTACACGCTCCGTAACACCAGCCGCGTCCCGAAGCCCTGGCTCGAGATCCACAACCCGACGTCGCTCCCGGCGGGGCTGCCGGGCCGGGCGCTCGCCCTCGGCAGCCGGACCGAGCGCTCGTGGCTGGTCCGGACGCCGCTGATTCGCCGCGGCCACTTCCGGGTCGAGCCCCTCCAGATCAGGACGGGCGATCCGTTCGGCTTCTTCGAATCGGCGGCGAGCGTGGGCAACGGCGTCACGGTCGTCGTGTACCCGCGGGTCGAGGCGCTGCCGCAGTGGCGCCTGCCGGCAGCGAACCTCGATGGCAGCCACGCGATGCGGGAGCGGACGCTCCAGACCACGCCGCTCGTCTCGACGGTCCGGCCCTGGGCGCCGGGTGACTCGTTCAACCGCATCCACTGGAAGTCGACCGCCCGCCACGGCGACATCCAGGTCAAGGAGTTCGACCTCGAGCAGACGGCCGATGCCTGGCTCATCCTCGATCTCGATCGATCGGTCCAGGCGGGCACCGGCGACGAATCGACGGTCGAGGCTGCGATCCGGGTCGCTGCGTCCGTCGCCGACAAGGCGATCCAGGAGAACCGGGCCGTCGGGATCACGATCGCCGCCCACCGGATCGCCCAGCTCCAGCCGGATCGCGGCGGCCGCCAGCACCTCAAGATCATGCAGCTCCTCGCCGCGGTCGACGGTGACGGCACGACGACGCTGTCCGAGACGCTCATCCAGGCCGTGCCCCGGATCCGCCGTGGCATGACCGCGGTCGTCGTCACGTCGTCGCTCGACCGGACCTGGGTCAAGCCGCTGTCCACCCTCCGGGCCCGCGGCGTGGCGTGCGTCGTGGTCTCGTTCGATGTCGGGGCGTATGCCCGGTTCGCGCGCGATCTCGAGCTCCGGCGACGGGCCCAGCCGCCCGAGGAAGAGGATGCCGACGAGGTCGCCAAGCGCCGCCAGCAGATGCGCGCCCTGCACCACGCGCTCGCCGAGTTCGACGTGACGTTGTACACCGTGACCCCGGCCAGGCCCCTCGGCGAGATCCTCGCGGGATGACCCGATGACGACCCCCAACGTCACGTTGCCCCGGACCATCGACGGCGAGGCCCTCCTGGGACGGCTCACGCCGTCGGAGGGCTGGGGAACCCTGGTCGCCGTCGCCCTCCTCGCGATGAGCTTCGCGTGGTCGTTGGACGACGCCGGGTGGATCCCGTCCCAGGAGGGGACGACCGCCTACCTGCCGTGGCTGGCCCTCCTCGCGGCCAGCATCGGCATCGTCCTCGCCAAGGCCGGCCTGGGGCGGCTCAAGACGGACATCGTCGGCTCCGTGATCGGGGGCCTGCTCCTGCCGTTCATCGCCGGGAACATCGTCATCGCCAACCAGAACCCCGGCCTCGGCATCGACGACATCCTCGCCCGCTATCGCGCCGCGGCCCAGGTCGCGCTGCAGGTCTGGACCGACCTCGTGGTCAACGGCCAGCCGTTCACGACCGCGTACGGCCACTACCACATGATCTTCGCGGGGCTGGTCTGGGGCGCCGGGCTGCTCGCGGCCAATGCCGCGATCGGCCGGCGACGACCGCTCGACGCGGTCGTCGTGACGGGCATCCTCCTGCTCACGAACGAGGCGATCACCGCCCACGAGCAGCTGCCGATCCTCGTCGTCTTCAGCATCGCGGCGATGACCCTGCTCATCCGGACCCACGTGTTCGAGGAGCAGCTCACGTGGGCCCGCCGCCGGATCGGCGACCCGGCGTCCGTCTCGGGCCTCTACATCCAGGGCGGCGCCATGTTCATCATCGGCGCGGTCATCGGGGCCCTCCTGCTCACCGGCACCGCCTCGTCCGCGCCGCTCCAGGGCATCTGGAGCGACCTGCCCCAGAAGCTTGCCGATGTCACCCGGTTCATCCAGCGGATCGCGCCGGAGGGTGGCGAGTCGCGCCAGGGCGGGGCCGTGAGCTTCGGGTCGAACGCGGTCACCAAGGGCCTCTTCGCCCCCGACCAGAACGTGGTGGCCTTCACCGCGCACCTGCCGGCCAACGACACCCGCCTCTACAAGTGGCGAGCCGGCACCTACGCCACGTACACGCTCTACGGCTGGGAGTGGGGCACGACGCACCCCGTCCAGCGCGACGCCCGGGCCGCCCTCCTCGCGGGAACCGGCGACGACCCGCGGCTCGACGTCACCCGGACGGACGTGCGGATCCTCATCGACCCGCAGGGCTACGTCGATGCCTCGGTCGTGAGCCCCCAGACGATCAACTGGGTGGATCGGCCCTCGACGCTGCTCGGCGTCGGCGATCAGGACCGATTCACGACCGACCAGATCTCCGGCAGCGGGCCGTACACGATCGATGCGCTCGTCCCGAATCTCGGCGACTCGACGAACGGCATCACCGAGAACCGCCTCCGAGCGGCCGGGCGCAACTATCCGGCCGACATCCTCGCCACGTACCTCCAGGTCCCCGACAACGCCATCGGGCCCGAGGCCCAGGGAATCCTCGACCAGGTGGAGGCGGAGCTCGGCGGGAGGGACCAGGCCGAGGCGAAGCCGTACGACCTGGCCCACGCGCTCGAGAGCTACCTCCGCGACCCCGCGAACTTCCATTACGACCCCAACGTCGTGAGCGAGGTCCACGACCAGTGCAACGGGGTGTCCACGGTCGAATGCTTTGCCCGCATCCGCAAGGGTTACTGCGAGTACTACGCAAGCATGATGACCATCCTGCTGCGCCAGGCCGGCGTCCCGGCCCGCGTGGCCTATGGCTTCCTGCCGGGCACCCGGGCGCCCGACGGCACGGAGATCGTCAGCGCGGCGCAGACCCACTGGTGGGTCGAGGTGTACTTCCCAGGCGATGGCTGGATCGAGTTCGATCCGACCGGCGGCGGCGTCGGCAAGCCGCTGGCCCTGGAGTCCGGCGCGCCCGTCACGCCGGCGCCGGCGAGCAGCGCCTCGTTCGGTCCGGTCGATCGGGAGACCGATCCGGCGCTCCGCGGCTCCGGCGTCGGGGGCGGCGTCACCGCGCCGCGCTCGACCGGCAGCGGGCCGTTCGCGATCGTCGCGGTCGTGCTGTTCCTCGCGATCGTGCTGGTCGGGCTCGGCGCGCGTCGACGAAATCCCCACAAGCCGATGCATCCCGACCAGGCGTGGGGCGGGCTCGGTCGCCTCGCGGGCCGGTTCGGGTTCGGGCCGCGGCCGCAACAGACGGTCTACGAGTACGCCGGATCGCTCGGCGACGTCCTGCCCGCTGCGCGGGTCGAGGTGTCGACCGTCGCGCGGGCCAAGGTCGAGGTGGCGTACGGCCGCCACGAGCTCGGCGAGGACCGGATGCGGACCGTCGGCGATGCCTACCGCCGGCTGCGCCTGGCCGTCCTCCGGGCCGGCGTCGCGCGCCGATTCGGCCGGCCGTTCCGCCGTAACAAGCGCGGCTAGAGCGCGGCTACAGCGCGCCCGATCTCCGGCGCTCAGCCTCGCGCTCGCGGACCGCGGCATCCTCGAGCGGTCCGAGGTGGTCCGCGGCGTTGTGCAGCCGCAACCTCGAGCGGCCGCGGCGCAGCTCGACGACGGTGATGCCGCACAGGGCAAACGGGAATGTCCAGAACCGGCTCAGCGGCAGGTCGAGCAGGGCGAGGAGCGTGACCTTGAACACGCCGTCGTGGCCGACGAGGAGGCTCCACGGCTCGTCGCTCGGAGCATCGGCATACCCGAGCACCGGCGACCGGCCCTCACCCGATCCGGGGACCGCGGCGAGGACCTGGAGCATCGATCCGAGCGAGGTCCGGACGCGGCGGTCCACCTCGAGGAGGGACTCGCCGCCGGGCGCCCACGCCGAGAGCGGGTCGGTGCGCCAACCGTCCAGCACGGCGCCCCAGCGCTCGACGATCGTCTCGCCGGGAAGGCCTTCCCACTCGCCCTGGCCGATCTCGAGGATCCCCGGGTCGGGCAGGAGCGGGACCTGCTGACCGAAGGAGCTCGAGTCGGCCATCGCGGCCGCGACCATGGCCGCCGTCTCGGTGGTCCGCGACAGCGGTGAGTGGCGGATCTCGATGGGCGCCGCGCTCGGGATCGGCAGGGCCGGCGTGACGTGGGGCTTGGCGAGGCGGGCAGCGGCGAGCGCCGCCTGCCGCCGACCCAGCTCCGACAGCGGCGAGTCGCCCTGGCCCTGGAAGCGGCCCTCGGTGATCCACTGCGATTCGCCATGCCGCAGGAGGACGACCGAGGCGTCGAGCTCCGGCGGCAGGAGTGGCGCGGCGGGCTCGCCCGGCGCCGGCTCGAGCGACCCGGCCGACCCGGCCGGACGCTCCGGCTGGGCGGTCATCGCGTCGGGACGGGATCCGCGGCCTTGACCTCGGTCGCCGGCGCCGCGAGGGCCCGCAGGACCCGTTCGGCGATCTCGATGCCGACCGCGACCTGGGCCTCGGCGGTCGATGCCGCGATGTGCGGCGTCAGCACGACGTTCGGGGCGGCGAGCAGTGGCGAACCGGTCGGCGGCTCGTGCTCGTAGACATCGATCCCGGCCCCGGCCACCCGGCCGTCCCGGAGGGCGTCCGCGAGGGCGGCCTCGTCGACGATCCCGCCGCGGGCCACGTTCAGGACGATCGAGCCCGGCTTGAGCGTCGCGATCGCGGCGGCGTCGAGCAGGTTGGTGGTTTCCGCGGTCAGGGGGACGTGCAGGGTCACGACGTCGGCTGCCCGCAGGAGCGCGGGGAGCGCCAGCACCTCGATCCCTCGCTCGGCCGCCACGGCCGCCGGGACGTACGGGTCGTAGCCCACGAGCCGCATCCCGAACGACCGCGCACGTGAGGCGACGGCCATCCCGATCCGGCCCAGCCCGACGATGCCCAGCGTCCGGCCGTGGAGCTCCACGCCGCCGAACCGCGAGCGAGCCCACTCGCCCGCGCGGACCGAGGCATCGGCTGCCGGTATCCGGCGCACGACCGCGAGCAGCAGCCCGAGAGTGTGCTCTGCTGCGGCGATCGTGTTGCCGTCGGGCGCGTTGAGGACGGTCAGCCCGGCCGCGCGCGCCGCGTCGACGTCGATGTTGTCGAGCCCGACGCCGGCCCGCGCCACGACGCGGAGCCTGGTGCCCGCTTTGATGAGTTCCGCATCGACCTGGACCTGGCTCCGGACGATCAGCGCCTCGTAGGCCGGGATCGCGTCCCGGAGGGCCGCGGGGTCGAGCCCGAGTCGCTCGTCGACCTCGTGGCCGGAGGCCGTGAGGAGCTCAAGGCCTTCCCGGGCGATGCGCTCGGCAACCAGGATCCTCATCCCGCGGCAGGCGCGCCGGCGACGGCCGCAGCCGCCTCGGTGTGGCCACCCGCCCCGAGCCCGTGCGCGTCGATGGCCGCTCGCTCGGCGGCCTCGACGGCGCGCCCGGGCTCCACGTCCCGACCGAACTCGAGCGAAACCTCCTCGAGCGTGGCGGTGAGGCCGAGGATGTCGTCGATCGTCACGGCACCGAGGTGGCCGACCCGGAACACCTTCCCGGTGAGCTTGCCCTGACCGCCGGCGAGGACGAGCCCCCGGCCCCGGAGCGCCGCGTTGAACGCCTTCCAGTCCAGACCCTCGGGGATGTGGGCCGCCGTCACCGTGAGGGATCGATTGGGCGGATCGGCGAACAGCTCGAACCCCAGGCCCTCGAGCCCTGCCCGCGTCGCGGCTGCACAGGCGGCGTGGCGCGCGAAGACCGCCGTCATGCCTTCCTCGGCCATCAGGCACAGGCCCTCCTCGACCTGGAACGCCACGGCGATGGCCGGCGTCCAGGGCGTCTCCCCGGTCGCGAGGCCGGCCCGGTGCTTGCGGAGGTCGAAATAGAAGCGCGGCATCCGGGCGGTCTCCATCGCCGCCCAGCCACGCTCCGAGGCGGCGACCATCGCCAATCCGGGCGCCGCCATCCAGGCCTTCTGCGATGCGGTCACGACGACGTCGCAGCCCCAGGCGTCCATCTCGAACGGGACGGCGCCGAGGGCCGACACGCTGTCGACGAGGATGAGCGCGTCGGGCGCCGCAGCCCGCACGGCGGCGACGAGCTCGGGGATCGGGTTCATGACCCCCGTCGAGGTCTCGTTGTGGGTGAGCAGCACGGCCTTGTAATCGCCCCGCCCGAGGCGCTCCCGGACCTCGTCCGGCGCCGCCGCCCAGCCCCACTCCGCGGCCATCCGGTCGACCTTCGCGCCGTACGCCTCGGCGATGCTCGCGAACCGGTCGCCGAACGCCCCGATCGAGACGCCCAGCACCGCGTCGCCCGGGGACAGGACGTTCACGATCGCCGCCTCGAGGCCGCCGGTCCCAGCCGAGGTGAGGATCGCGATGTCGCCCGTCGTGCCGAAGTACGGCCGCATGCCGTCCTGGATCCGACCCAGCAGCCCGGCGAACTCGGGCCCGCGGTGGTTGAGCATCTGGCGGGCGCCGGCTTCGCGGACGCTCGGTGGCAGGGGAGTCGGCCCGGGGATGCGCAGGTTCGGCTCGAAGCGGGTCACCAATGGGCCTCCAGTCGACCGTGACGTGGGAACGACGTTGATGGTCGCATGTCAGGCGGGCAGACGCGCCTCGCCGAGGTTCCACGCCGACCGAAGCTCGCTCGGGATGTCGAACGCCGCCCGCTGGTAGCCCGCCAGGGTGAACGCCTCGCGCTCGAGCAGCGCCCGGCCGAACCGGTCCGCCAGCCCGAGGAAGACCCCGAGGCTCGCCTCGTGCTCCGGCATCGCATCGAGGTGCGACCGTGGGACCTCGAGCCAGTCCGCGATCTGGGGACCGGCGAGGTGGCGTGTCACGGCCGCCGCGAACCCTCGATCGAGGTGACCCGGGATCGCGATGTCGTGCATCTCGAGGAGCGCGCGCGTCATCTCGACCCCCGACTCGGATGGCCCGTGATGCCTTCGTCGGATCGCGCTGAGCAGCTCGTCGGCCTCGGCCAGGTCGCGCGGCGCGACATCGGGTCGGACGCCGATCATCTCGGAGACGACCTGCCAGAAGTAGAACCAGTCGTCGGCCTCAGTCGCATCGAGCTCGATCCCGAGTTTCGGTAGGTCGCGGATGACGATGAGCGAGAACGACTCGATCGTGCCGAGCATGTCCTCCTGGCAGATCGGCAGGCCGAGTTCCTTCGTTGGCCAGCGACCGGTCTCGACGATCAGGTGCCGGATCGCGGCGTGCATGAGCCGAACCTTCTGGATCGCGATCCGGCCGTCGCCATCGGGCTCGAGGGCGGCGGGTGCGAGCACGTCGAACATGAACTGGGCGGTCTCGGCGACGCGGCGGTAGGCGTTGTGCGCGAGCCGGTAGCTGAACCGAAGGACCTCGACGCCCTTGCGGGCGGCGTAGCACTCGACGAGCGAATCGGTGGCGAGGATCAACGAGACGGCAATCGCGTGGCGGGCAAACGTCGCCGCGGCGCCGCGCAATCGCTCCAGGTCCGCCCATGCGGGAAGCTCGCTGGTTCGGGCGAAGTAATCGAGGACCGGCGTGGGCAGATCGGTTGGCAACGGCTCGCGGTTGTGGACGAGGTGGCGGAGGCTGCGGTTCAGGGCCTCGATGCCGTGATCGTCGAGCACCGCCCCGACGACGCGGTCGGCCAGGGGATCCGCCTCGTATCGCAGCTGCTCGAGCAGCTCGTCCGTGTACCGCATGCCGGGACGATAGGCCTCGCGACGTGCCGCGAATAGCATCCAGGCGACGCTCTTGCCGCGCCCGCCGCTCTCGCTGGCGACTAGCCCCGGGCGTCCTTCTTCTCGGTCTCGGCCAGCTTCTTGCGGTTCTCCTCGCGTGTCTTGAGGATCCGGTCACCCGCGCCCTTGGAACCCTGCGGGGTAGGGAACGGGCTGCGCGGCGTCCGGCCCGCCTCGCGAGCGGCGTCACGGGCGGCCGCTCGGCGGCCCATCCGTTCCGTGATCGTCGATTCATAGCCCTGGTCCGTCGGGAGGTAGTAGCGCCGCTCGCCGAGCTCCTCGGGGAGGTAGCGCTGGTCGACGTCCGCGCCGTCGTACTCGTGCGGGTACTTGTAGCCAACCCCAATGCCGTGCTGCTTCATCCGGGGATACGGCGCGCCGCGGAGATGGAGCGGAACCGGCAGCGAGCCCCGATCCGTGACGTCGCCGGCGGCGGCCCAGTAGGCCGCTCCCGCGCGATTTGATTTGGGAGCCGTGGCGATGTACGTCGTCGCCTGGGCCAGGGCGTACTGCGCCTCCGGGAGCCCAACCCACTCGAGCGCGCCCGCCGCCGCGACCGCGACCTGGAGCGCTCGCGGATCGGCGTTGCCGACGTCCTCCGACGCGCTGATGATCAGGCGCCGCGCGATGAACTTCGGGTCCTCGCCGGCGGCGATCATCGCGGCGAGCCAGTAGAGCGCCGCATCCGCGTCGTTGCCGCGGAGGCTCTTGATGAACGCCGAGACCGTGTCGTAGTGGCCGTCGCCCGCCCGGTCGTAGGCCAGGATCCGCTGCTGGGCGGCCCCCTCGACGTCCGCGAGGCGCGGCGAGACCCGGCCCTCGGCATCGCGGGCGCCCTCGTCCTCCGCGAGCGCGACCGCGCCCTCGAGGACGTTGAGCGCGACCCGGGCATCGCCGCCTGAGATCGAGACGAGGTGTTCGAAGGGCTCGTCGCCGAGGGTCACGCCACCGTCGGGACCCAGCTCGCCGGCGAGTCCGCGCTCGCGATTCTCGAGGGCTCGGCGAATGACGATTCCGATGCCCTCATCGCTGATCGGCTCGAGCCGCCAGACCCGGAGCCGCGACAGGAGCGCCGAGTTGACCTCGAAGTACGGGTTCTCGGTCGTGGCACCGATGAGGGTGACGGTGCCGTCCTCGACGTGCGGCAGCAGGGCGTCCTGCTGGGCCTTGTTGAAGCGATGGATCTCGTCGATGAAGAGGACGGTCCGCTTGCCGTTGAGGGTCAGCCGCTCCTGCGCCGCCGCGAGCGCGGCCCGGACCTCGGCGACGCCGGACATGACCGCCGAGAGGGTCTCGAAGTCGGCCCCAACGGACTCCGCGAGGATCCGGGCGAGGGTCGTCTTGCCGGTCCCGGGCGGGCCCCACAGCAGGAGGCTCGCGAGATGGCCGCGCGCGAGGCCCCGGCGGAGTGGTCCCTGCTCACCGACGAGGTGCTCCTGGCCGACGAACTCGTCGAGGTTCCGCGGGCGCATCCGGGCCGCGAGCGGCTGTCGCTCCGGCGGCGGCTGGAAGAGGGCCTCGGGACGAGCGCCGCTGGTCCGACGGGGTGGCACGCGGCCAGTCTAAGCGGGGTCGTGAGCCTAGATCGTGATGACCCCGAAGCCGTTGATGAGGATCGCGAGGACGGCGAGGATCCCAGCCATGATCCCGCCCGTGATGATGATGCGACGGACGTCGCGGGCGACGTAGGCGTACTCGTGGGCAGCCCGGACGCGTAGGGGGGCGTTGACGTCCTCGAGGTCGTGGACCCCGGCGCGAGCGCGGCTCCGGCGCCGGATCTGCTCGGCTATCGCGGCGCGCTCCTGGGCCGCGATCTCGGCCTGGAGCTCCTCGGCCCGGCGGAGCTCGGCATCGGTGAGGTGGCCGGACGCGGCTGGCGGCACGTCATCCCCGCCGGCCATCGGCTCCAGGACATCGCCCTCGAGAGCCGGAGCCGGCAACGGCGACATCGGGCGGGCGGTACCAGCGGGACTGGCCGGACCTCCGGGACGCTTCGGCTGGACGCGCTTCGAGGCGGGCCGGCTACCGTATCGAACGCGCTTGGCCATGCGGGATCGGGATCCTCCGAGGGGCTGTGAGAGCCGGCGAAGGATACCACCCGACCGAGTGGCTCCCGGGTGAATGGTGGCCGCTAGACTCGGCCGTGGCGAGCACGTTGGCATCGCCCTTCCAGTGGAGGATCACGAGCCATCGACCTCGATGCCACCGTCCAGGCGAGCCTCGGTCCCATCGTCATCGCGCTGGTCGTCGCCCTCGTCGTGCTCGTCCTGGTGGCGTTCGTCCAGTCGCGCCGGATGGCCCGACTGGCGAGGCGACTCGAGGGCCTGACCGCGGCAGAGGATGGTTCGAGCCTCGAAGCCGTGCTCGGCCAGCACCTCGAGCGCGTCCACGCCGTCGTCCGGGACGTGAGCCGCCTCGAGGCCCGGACCGCGACGCTCGAGCGGGACCTTCGGTCGACCCTGGGACGGGTGGGCCTGATCCGCTACAACCCGTTCGAGGATACGGGCGGCGCGCAGAGCTTCGCGCTCGCGATCCTCGACGGCAGCGGGACCGGATTCGTGGTCACGAGCCTCCACGCTCGGACGGGCACGCGGATCTACGCCAAGCCGATCGCCGCCGGCAAGTCCGAGGCTGCACTGTCCAAGGAGGAGTCCGAGGCGGTCAGTCGCGCGATGGGCTCGCCAACGGCTGCTTCGGCGCCGACCTCGTCCTCCGGGCGCTCGTGAGGGCCGGCCTTCCTCGATGAGGACCGGCGGTCCGATGTCAGGAGAGCTGTCACGACCGGTCGCGATCCTTCGCCCATGCCCCCATCCAAGATCCCGGATCCGTTGACCCGAACCATTGCCCGGCGAGGCCGGCGCGAGCCGGCGCCGCTGTCCCAGCTCCCCGTCTGGGCGGGCTTCGACGTCGTCGCGCCGGAGGCGCCGAATGGCGAGCACCCCGGGGTCACGGAGCTCCTCTCGGGGCTGAACGCGGAGCAGACCCGGGCGGTCACCTACGGCGATGGGCCGCTCCTGATCGTCGCCGGCGCCGGCACGGGCAAGACGGAGGTCATCACCCGCCGGATCGCCTGGCTCGTCGCGACGCGCCGGGCGCGGCCGTCGGAGATCCTCGCCCTGACGTTCACGGACAAGGCTGCCGAGGAGATGCAGCTCCGAGTCGACCAGCTCGTGCCGTACGGCTATGTCGACACGGCGATCTCGACGTTCCACGCCTTCGGCGACCGGCTGCTCCGGGAGTTCGCCTTCGAGCTCGGGCTGTCGCCCGACGCCCGGGTGCTCTCGCGTGCGGAGGTCGTGGTCTTCCTGCGGGAGCGGCTGTTCGAGCTCGGTCTCGACGTCTACCGGCCGCTCGGCGACCCGACCCGCTTCCTCGGCGCCCTCACGACGCTCTTCGCCCGCTGTCGCGATGAGGATGTGGCGCAGGATCGGTATCTCGAGCACGCTGCACGGCTGGCTCGAACGGCCGACGAGCTCGAGGCGGCGCTGGCGGCCGGCCCCGATGGCGGCGAGGCGGATCGCGATCTCGCGACCGCAGCTCGCGAGGAGGCCGCCCGACAGGCCGAGCTCGCGCGGGCGTTCGGTCGCTACACGGATCTCCTGCGGGCGAACGACGCGATCGACTTCGGCGACCAGGTCTCGCTCGCGTTGCGCCTCCTGCGCGACTCGGCCCGGGTGCGAACAAGCGTCCAGGCCCGCTACCGGTACATCCTGGTCGACGAGTTCCAGGACACGAACCGGGCGCAGTCGGAGCTCGTCGCGTTGCTCGCGGAGCGGCATCGCAACGTGACCGTCGTCGGCGACGACGACCAGTCGATCTACCGCTTCCGCGGCGCCGCGATCAGCAACATCCTCCAGTTCCGGGAGCGCTACCGCGGGGCCCGAACCGTCGTCCTGCGCCGAAACTACCGCTCGCTCGCGCCGATCCTCGACACGGCCCACCGCCTCATCCGGTTCAACGACCCCGACCGGCTCGAGGTGAAGGTCGGGATCTCGAAGCGCCTCGTGCCGGAGCGAGCGACGGCCGATCCGGCGCCGGTTCGACATCTCGCGTTCGCCAGCCCCGGCGAGGAGGCCGACTGGATCGCCGCCGAGGTCGAGCGGCGGGTCGCCTCGGGTGCCCGTCCGCGCGATCACGCCGTGCTCGTGCGCGCGAACGCGGACGCCGATCGGATCCTGCGGTCGCTCACCCTGGCCGGCGTCCCGTGGCGGTTCTCGGGCTCGTCGGGGCTCTACGGCCGGCCGGAGATCCGCCTCCTGCTGTCCGTGCTCCGGGCCGTGGCGGATCCCGCCTCCAGCGTGGACGTCTACGCGATCGCGGCGTCGGACGACTACCGCGTTCCCTCGGACGACCTCGCCCAGGTCATGTCGGCCGCGCGGCGTCGCCATCGCGGCACGTTCGAGGTCCTCGAGGAGCTGGAGCGCCAGCCCGGGTCACTGAGCCTGTCGGCGGCGGGCAGGGTCGCGCTGGCCCGCCTGTTGGGGGACCTGCGCCGGCTCGGCGACCTGGCCCGTCGCAGGCCCGCCGGGGAAGTGCTCTACGCGTTCCTGCGCGACTCGGGCTGGCTCGCCCGGCTCGTCGGCGCCGACACCGCAGCGGCCGAGGGAGCCCTCGCGAACATCGCCCGATTCTTCGACGTCGTCCGCGCCCAGTCGGCGAGCCTCGCGGACGATCGGGCCGTCTTCCTCGCGCCGCACCTCGCGACGCTCGTCGAGTCGGGCGACGATCCGCCGACGGGCGATCCGGACCCCGACATCGATGCCGTGGCGGTGATGACGGTCCACAAGGCCAAGGGCCTCGAGTTCCCCGTCGTGTTTCTACCAGGCCTCGTCGCCGACCGGTTCCCTGCGCGGGCGCGCCGGGAGCCGCTCGCCTTGCCGGTCGAGCTCGTTGACGAGGTGCTGCCGGAGGGCGACGTCCACCTCCAGGAGGAGCGGCGGCTCTTCTACGTGGCGATGACCCGCGCCCGCGATGAGCTGATCCTGACCCACGCCAGCGAGGCGGCCCGCGGGTCGGCGCGGCGAATCTCGCCCTTTGTCCTGGAGGCCCTCGACCTGCCCTCGACCGCAACATCCGGCCTCGGTCGGGCGACGGTTCGCGGTGCCGTCGACCGGATGGCCGCCCTCGACGCGCCGGCGCCTCCGCCCGAGGCCGAGCGACGGCCCATCGAGGGTCCGCTGACCCTCAGCCACTCGGCCATCGACGACTACCTGACCTGCCCGGCTCGCTACCGCTTCAGCCACGTCCTCCGGGTACCGACGGCGCCGCATCACGCCCTGGTGTACGGCTCGGCGCTCCACCAGGCCGTCCAGGAGTTCCATCGGGCGCAGGCCCGCGGCCGGACGATGGACGAGGCCGAGCTCCTCGCGGTCTTCGACAAGGCCTGGACCAACGAGGGGTTCGTCTCGCGGGAGCACGAGGCGGCCCGCCTCGAGGCCGGCCGGGATGCCCTGCGTCGCTTCCGGCTCTCGCAGCTCGAGCCCGGCACCGTGGTCCCGGCCTGGGTCGAGCGCGAGTTCTCGTTCACCCTCGCCGGCAACCGGATTCGCGGCCGCTTCGACCGGGTCGACATCGTGGCCGACGGCGCCCTCGCGCCACTCGCGAACGCGGCTGCCGAGGCCGACGAGGCGCCAGTCACGGGACTGCCCGAGCCGCCGGCGGTCTTCCGGGCGGATGTCCTCGAGCCGACCTTCGACCTGCTCGGGCGGGAGCGGGTCACGATCACGGACTACAAATCGAGCGATGTCCGCGATCCGGCGAAGGCCCGCCAGCGGGCCCGCGACTCGCTCCAGCTCCAGATCTACGCGATGGCCTATGAGGCCATGACGGGCCGCCTTCCGGACGCGGTCCAGCTGCACTTCCTGGATTCCGGTCTCGTCGGCCGGGCCGACGTCGACCCGAAGCGACTCGAGAAGGCTCGCCAGAAGATCGCCACGGCCGCAGCGGGCATCCGGGCTCGCGAGTTCGACGCGACGCCCTCCACGATGGCCTGCACCTACTGCCCGTTCCGCGACATCTGCCCGTCCAGCGCAGCGCGATGAGCCGCCGGTGCGGGCGCCGGTGACGGGCCGGCCGCTCGAGGTCGCCGGGATCACGTTCGACTTCGGCAACACCCTCGTCCGGGTCGATCGGGCGGGCATCCGAGCCGTGGTCCGGGCCACGGCGGCCGCGCTGGCCAACCGGGGCGCGATCGCCGACACGTCCGCGTTCCTCGCTGCCTGGGTCGCCGAGCGCGACCGGCAGTTCCGGATCCAGGTCCCGCGACTCCTCGAGGTGGATCTGACCGAACGAGTCGGCCACGTGCTCGGCGCGTTGCGCGGCGCCCGCGTCCCCACGAACGACGACCAGGCCTGGGACGACGCCGCGACCGACGGTCTCGTGGACCCCGAGGAGATCCGCTTCGCCGTCGACACCTACAGCGATGGCTTCGTCGCGACCATGCCCGCGCTTCCCGAGGCGGACCTGACGCTGCGCGCGGTCCGTGCGGCCGGCTACCGGCTCGGGATCCTGTCGAACTGGCCGTTGGCGCGGACGATCGACCGGTACGTCGAGGCGCACGGCTGGAACGAGCTGCTCACCGCGGTCGTCGTGTCGCAGCGCGTGGGCCGCATCAAGCCCCATCCGGCGATCTTCGGTGCGGCTGCGACCGCTCTCGGGCTGCCGCCCGATCGCCTGCTGCACATCGGCGACGACTGGGCGGCCGACGTCGTCGGCGCGAACCGCGCGGGCTGGCGCGCCGGCTACCTGCGCGGCCACCAGGGCGACACGCCGCTCCCGACATCGGCCCGCGACGCGAGCGTCACCGCGGACCTCGAGCTCGACTCCCTCGCGGAGCTGCTGCCGCACCTCGGGGCAGGGGCCAGCAGCACCTAGACTGCCGCCCGATGGAGGCGCGGGATCGGCTACTCAACTTCGTGCTGTTCGGCGGCGCCGTCCTGGCGTGGATCGCGGTCGGCGCCGTCTTCGTGAGCCTGGACCCGCGCTCCGACTCCGGCGTGCGGTATCTTGGCGCAGGCCTCCTCGGCCTGGCCTTCGGGCTCTCGACAGCACCGCTGTTCTGGCTGCTCGCGTATGCCCGCCAGCGGCGCATCGCCTATCGCGGCGACTGGACCCGCGCGCTGCGTCGCGGGGCCTGGGTGGCCGGACTCGTCGCCGCCGTCGTCTTCCTACGACTGCAGGGGCTGTTCCAGCTCCCGATTGGCCTGTTCCTCGCGGCGCTCGTGATCGTCGCGGAGGTGAGCCTCTCGGCCCGGAGCTGACGGGCGCCTGGCTCATCGGCGCCTGGCTCGTGGCGCCCGGTGACCGGGTGCTAGGATGCGGCCGGCGCCCCGCTGGACGGCGGATTCCGAACCGGCGGCGTCGAAACGCGATCGGACCGAACCCCGACAGCCGGGGGGTCCCGGAGGATCCGCGTGACGGAGCGCCCACGCGCCGGCGATGCCGGCACCCCACCCCGGACGAGTGTGGCCGACAGCCCTCACCCCGGCAAGCCGGGTGGGCCCGGTCCCGTCTCGGAGCTCGCAGCTCGTAACGGCTGGGATCGCAATTGGGAGGTCTTCCCGGACTTCGGCCTGCCCACGTACGTCGGGCTGTCGACCTTCTCGAAGCTGCCGTGGATCACGGATCCCGAGGAGCTGCGAGCGCGGAGCGTCGACGTCGCGATCATCGGCGCACCGTTCGACGACATGGTCACCCACCGATCCGGAGCCCGGTTCGGACCGCGGGCCATCCGCGAGGCGCAGAACAGCGTCGGCTCCCTGAACTCGCTCCAGCTCGGCGTCCAGCCCTTCGACATCCTCACGGTCGTCGACGCCGGCGACGCGAACATCGTCCCGGCCATCCCAGAGCGCGGCCACGCGATGATCTTCCGCAAGGTCCACGAGGTTGCGGCAACCGGAGCGATCCCGATTGTCCTGGGCGGCGACCATTCCATCACGTGGCCGAGCGCCACGGCCGTCGCCGAGGTCCGCCGCCCCGGCAGCGTCGGGATCGTCCACTTCGACGCGCATGCCGACACCGCGCCCGATTCGTGGGGCCAGCTCGCGGGCCATGGCTCGCCGATGCGACGGCTCATCGAGTCCGGGGCGGTCCAGGGCAGGAACTTCGTCCAGGTGGGCCTGCGTGGCTACTGGCCGCCACCCGCGGTCCTCGACTGGATGCGCGAGCGGGGCCTGCGGTGGCACCTCATGACCGAGATCGAGTCGCGCGGCGCGGAGGCCGTCATCGATGACGCCATCGACGAGGCCCTCGACGGCGCGGAATCGATCTACCTCTCCATCGACATCGACGTCGTGGATCCCGGGATCGCACCCGGAACCGGGACGCCGGAGCCGGGCGGCCTCCTGCCGCGCGAGCTGCTGCGGGCCGTCCGGCGGATCGTCGGCGCCGTCGAGCTCGCCGGCATGGACGTCGTCGAGGTCTCGCCGCCATACGACTGGGCCGAATCGACCGCGTCGATCGCGAACCGGGTGGTCCTCGAGGCGATCTCCGCGCTCGCCGTGAAGCGTCGCGAGGGCGCGACCGTCCGCCACGAGCGCATCGCAGTCGGCGCTGCCCGCTGACACGACCCGCTCGGAACCGGCAACTGCACCGCCCATGCCCACCGTAAGACGAAGCCCATGACGACCGCTGGCGAGACCCTGGCAGACGCCCTCGCCCGCCTCTACGACCTCGATCTCGCGGAGGACGCGGGCGACCTCGATCTCTACCTCGCGCTGGCCGGCCGGACCGGCGGCCCGATCGTCGAGCTGGCCGTCGGGTCGGGCCGAATCGCGGTCCCGCTGGCGAAGGCCGGCTACGAGGTGGTCGGCATCGACCTCGACCCGGCGATGCTCGCGCGAGCGCGCCGTCGGCTCGCCGGGGCGGCCGCCGTAACACCGGGCAGCCTCGAGCTCATCGAGGCGGACGTCCTCAAACCTCGATCTCGGGACCTCGGCCGCCACGAGCTCGCGATCCTTGGCCTGAACAGCCTGCTGCTCTTTCCAGAGCGGTCACTCCAGCAAAGGGTCGTCGACGCGATGGCCCGATTGGTTGCGCCCGGCGGGCTCGTGGTCATCGATGCCTGGCAACCGCAGCCGGCCGATCTCGTGCGTCTCGATGGCCGGCTCTCGCTGGAGTGGCTGCGCAAGGATCCCGAGTCCGGCCGCGAGGTGACCAAGACCGTTTCGGGCTGGTACGACGCCGGAACGCGTGTCGTGACCCTGACGACGATCTTCGAGGAGTCGGAGCCGGGCGACGTGCCGGCCCGCTGGACCCGGACGGATCGGCTGCGGCTCGCCTCGGCCGACGAGCTCGAGGCCTGGGCCGGCGGCGCCGGGCTCGAGGTGGAGCAGCTCGGCGGCGACTACGACCTCGGGCCGTTCGACGGCTCGAGCGATCGGGCCGTCCTCGTGGCGAGGCGCCTCGGGACCTGAGCGAGGCCTGGGCCGCCGCCCTGAGCGACGCGTCCGCCGCCCTGAGCGGGGGGCCGGTGGCCGGGCGGTCGCATGGTACCGTTGGGCACGATGCCCAGCGACCAGGTCCGGCTCCTGCTCGTCGAGGACGTCCCGCAAGTCGCGCAGTACGTCCGGGGGCTGCTGAACGCGCAGAGCACGGTCCGTCTGATTGACGTGATCAGCGACGGCGGCCAGGCGCTTGCCCAGCTGGCGGACCAACGCCCGGACGTCATCCTCGTCGACGCCCTGCTCCAGGGCCGCATTCGCGGCATGGCCCTCGTGCGCGAGCTCAAGGCGAGCGGCCTCGGCATCCCGGTAATCGTCATCACCGTCCCCCAGCACCCCGTCGCCGTCGCGCCGGACGACGGCATCGACGCGGTGCTCTCGATGCCGTTCAACGGCTACGACCTGCTCACGAAGGTCCAGGCGATCCATACCGCCCGCGCTGCCGCGGCGGCGCATGGCCCGAGCCGGATGGTGACGGTCTTCGCGCCGAAGGGCGGGGTCGGCAAGACGACGCTGGCCTTCAACCTCGCGGTGGCGGCATCGCTCGAGGGCACGCGCGTCATCCTCGTGGACGGCTCGATCCAGTTCGCCGACCTCCGGGCGATGCTGAACGTGCCCGATTCGGCACCGTCGATGCTCGACCTGCCGACCGACCGGGTCGCGGAAGGCGATCTCGAGGACGTCCTGTGGCGTGACGCGTCCGGGATCGACATCCTCCTGGCCCCGCCCCGGGTCGAGATGGCCGAGATGGTCCTGGCGCGCGACCTCGAGAAGACCCTCTCGCTGCTGCGCCGTCTCTACGACCTGGTCGTCATCGACAGTGGCGTCGTCCTCGACGAGGTCACGCTGTCGCTCCTCGACCAGGCGGACGTCGTCCTCCAGGTCGTCACCTACGACGGCTCCACGATCCGGAACACGGTCGCGATGGCCGAGACCTTCTCGAAGATCGGCTACCCGCCTGCGAAGCTGAAGTACCTGGTGAATCGCGCCGACTCGCCATCCGGGATCGATCCCGCCGAGCTCGTGGCCCGGCTCGGCCGGGAGCCCGAGTACCGGGTCCGCTCGGACGGCAAGGTGGTCGTCACCGCGTGCAACCTCGGCCAGGCGTTCGTGGCGTCGGATCCGGATGCCCTCGTCAGTCGCGACGTCATCGAGATCGCTCGCCGAATCTCACCGGCCCGCCCCCAGTCGCAGCGGCCGACGGCCGTGGCCGCGAGCTAGGGTCGCAGGGGGGCCGCAATCGGGTGTCAGACCCACGACCGATCGGCGTGTTCGACTCGGGTGTCGGCGGGCTGACGGTCCTTCGCGAGATCCTTCGCCGCACCCCGGCCGAATCGACCATCTACCTGGGCGACAACGCCCGGGCGCCCTACGGGACGCGCTCGGACGACGAGGTCCGGGCCTTCTCGACCGAGGCCATCGATGCGCTCGTCGATCGCGACGTCAAGGCGATCGTCGTGGCCTGCAACACGTCGACCGCCGTCGCGCTGGGTGACCTGCGCCGGCGCTACGACCTGCCGGTCCTCGGGGTCATCCGGCCAGGCGCGGTGACGGCCGCGCTCACCACCCGCAACCGCCGGGTCGGCGTCATCGCGACGCCGGCCACGATTCGATCGCACGCCTACTTCGCCGCGATCAAGGACGAGAACCCCGCGGTCGAGGTCTACGAGCACGCCACGCCGGCCTTCGTGCCGATGGTCGAGGCGGGCCGGCTCAGCGGCTCCGAGGTCGAGGTCGCGGTCCGAGACGGCCTCGCGCCGCTGCTCGGCGAACGTGACGCGACGGGCGAGTTCGTCTTCCCGATGCCCGCCTCGTCCCGGATCGACACGCTCCTCCTCGGCTGTACCCACTATCCCTTGATCCGCAATGCCATCGCGGCGGTCGCCGGGGAGCGGATCGCGATCGTCGATTCGGCGACCGCCACCGCCTCCGCTCTCTCGGAGCTGCTCCTGATCAACGGCCTCGAGGCGCCGGGCAGCAGCCGCGGTACCGCCGCCGATGCCGGTCGGGAGGGTCACGACGCCCCGCCCGCCGCGGAGGGAGCGGCCACGCACCAGCAGCTCACGACCGGCGACGTGGCCCGGTTCCGGTCCATCGCCGGACGGATGTTCGGCGCCGAGTTCCCGGATGTCATGGGCATCGATCTCGGACCGACGGCCGAGGTCGCCGGCTGATGTCGGACGCACGCGGGGGCGGCGAGGACGAGGGCAGCCGGGGCGAGGGCGGCACCCTCGGCAACGGCGGCTCCGGCGGATCTCCCAGGCGCCAGGCGGGCTGGCGCGCCGACCGGCGCTGGCAGGCAGGCTTCCTGCTCGGCTCGATCATCGGCGCCGCAGCGACCGTCGTGGGCCGGCGCGCCGAGAAAGCCGCCCGGTCCGGACTCGTCGACTGGGCCGCGGTCGAGCGGATCGCCATCGGTCGGGCGCGACGGGCGCCGGGAACGCTCAGCCCGATGGAGCTGCGCGCCGCCGAAGGCGCCTATCGCGAGGCGATGGCCCGCGTCGTGCCGCGGCTCGAGGAAGCGCTCGGGATGCCGCTTCCTGGCGTCGTCGAGCGGGCCTCGGTCGTCGATCGCGCGGGCTGGATCCGGGCGAACGTCGGGACGTTCCGGACGCTCATCTCGCGGATGGAGGGCCAGCTCCTCGACCAGGTGGTGCCGGTCGGGGGCGGGCTGACCCGCGCCACGATGGCCCTCGCCAATCGCTGGGTGACGAGCCAGCAGCTCGGCTTCCTGCTCGGCTTCATGGGCACGCGGGTCCTCGGCCAGTACGACCTCGCGATCCTCTCCGCCGAGGCTGAGGACGGCCGGCTGCTGTTCGTCGAGGAGAACATTCGCGGCACGGCCCATGCCCTCGGCATCCCGGTCGCGCCGTTTCGGACCTGGATCGCGCTGCACGAAACGACGCACGCCTTCGAGTTCGAGGGTCAGCGCTGGCTGCGGCCGTACATCGCCGAGCGACTCGAGCGCCAGCTGACGCTGTTCAGCGGCAACGCGATGACCCTTGGGCGAGACGCGATTCGGGCGGTCGGTCGGACGCTGCGCGGGGAGGGGAGCGGCGAGCACTGGCTGGAGCGACTCATGACCGATGAGCAGCGCCGCCTCTTCCGCGAGACCCAGGCCGTCATGAGCCTCCTCGAGGGCTTCAGCGACTACGTGATGGACGAGGTCGGCCGCGGCCTGGTCCCCGACGTGGAGAAGATCTCGGCCCGCTTCCACGAGCGTCGTCAGCAGCGCTCGCCGTTCGAGCGGGCGGTCCTCCGGCTGACGGGCATGGACCTCAAGATGGAGCAGTACGCTCGCGGCGAGCGGTTCGTCCGGGCCATCGCCGAGGCGCGTGGCCGGCCGGCGCTCGCGAGGGTGTGGGAGGGACCGGAGACGTTGCCGTCCGCGGAGGAGATCGAGACCCCCGGTCTCTGGATCACGCGCGTGCTCGACGCCGGCGCCGCGGCATGACCGGTCCCGATCCGGCGGCACCCGGACCCGGTCGCGGCCCGGGCGGCGCGCCCTTGGCGATCGCCGTGAGCCCGATCCTCTCGGCTCGCGTGCGTGCCCAGGACCTCGACCGGATTCGCGAGGCGGCGCCGGGCTCGCGGATCGTGAACCTGTCGGTCGAAGGCCTCGCCGACGGGCCCGTCGACGACGTCGAGGTCCTCCTTCGCGGCTTCCTGAGCTCCGAGGCGTTCGACCGCCTCCTCGCCCGGGCGCCGCAGCTCCGGTGGGTCCATTCGGCGACCTCGGGCGTCGAGCGAGCGCTCACGCCGGCGGCGATCGCCCGGGACGTCGTCGTGACCAACGCCCGGGGCGTGTTCTCGCGCCCGATCGCCGAGCACGTCCTGCTCATGATCCTCGCAATCAGCCGCCGCCTGCCGCAGCTGCTCGAGCTGCAGCGCGAGCGGACCTGGCAACCGCTCGAAGGCCGCGAGCTGCGGGACCTGACGATCGGCATCGTCGGCTACGGCTCGCTCGGGCGCGCCGTTGCGTCCCTGGCGACGGCGTTCGGGTCGCGCGTCGTGGCGATGCGCCGCCATCCCGAGGCCGCCGCGACTGGCACCGATGCGGGGTCCGGCTCCGGGGCCGGATCTGGCCCGAAAGCCGCCGGCACCGGCTCGACGGCCGGCACCGGGCAGGACGATGACGTGTTCTCGGTCGAACCCCGGCTCGCGAGGATCTACGGCCCCGACGGCCTCCACGAGCTCCTCGCCGAATCCGATGTCGTGGTCCTCGCCGCACCGCTGACGCCGGAGACCGACGGCATGATCGACGACGCCGCGATCGCCGCGATGCGGCCAGACACGTGGCTCATCAACGTCGCCCGCGGCCGGCTCGTCGACGACGTCGCGCTCGTTCGCGCGCTCACCGAGGATCGGATCGGCGGCGTCGCGCTCGACACGTTCCGCGACGAGCCACTGCCCCAATCGTCGCCGTTGTGGGAGCTGCCGAACGTCATCGTGACGCCCCACACATCGTGGTCGTCGGCCCGTGTCCTCGATCGGAGCATCGACCTCTTCTGCGACAACCTGCGGCGGTACCGCGCGGGCGAGCCGCTTCGCAACGTCGTCGACCGTTCGGCCGGGTATTGAGGGTCGTGGCCGCTCTTCCGTCCCACCTCGTCACCGCGTTCGGGCGGCCCTGACCCGCGGTGCAGATCGCGATCGTCGGCCTGCCCGCGAGCGGCAAGACGACCGTCTTCAACACCCTGACCCGGGGCCATGCCGACACCGGCGGCTACGGCGGCATGACCCTCCACGTCGGCGTCGTGAAGGTGCCGGACGACCGTCTGGACCGCCTCGCCGAGATCTTCAAGCCCAAGAAGATCGTCCACGCCGACGTGACCTACGTCGATCTGCCCGCTCCGCCGGCGTCCTCCGAGGGTCGCGTCGGGACGGAGGAGCTGCCGGCAGAGCACCTGGCGCGGCTCCGCGAGTCCGACGCGCTGTTGCACGTGGTCCGGGCCTTCGAGAGCCTGGCCGTGCCGCATCCGGCCGGCTCGGTCGATCCCGCCCGGGACCTTGAGGCCCTCGATTTCGAGCTCACCCTGGCCGATCTCGCGCTCGTCGACCGGCGGCTGGAGCGGCTCGCCGGCAGCGGGCGCCACGGCTCGCCGGCCGAACGAGAGGCGAATGAACGGGAGGAAGGGATCCTGCGCCGCGTCAAGACAGCGCTCGAGGCCGGCACCCCGATCCGGGATCTCGGGCTCGAGGTCGACGATGCCAAGGCAATCCGCGGCTTCCGCTTCCTGACCGAGAAGCCCGTGCTCGTCCTCCTGAACGTCGGCGAAGGCGACCTGCCGGCCGCGGAGGCCCTCGCGGCCCGGATCACCGCGGCGTACCGCCACGAGCACGCGCTCGTCGCCGCACTCTCGGCGAAGATCGAGATGGAGCTCGGCGAGCTCGAGCCAGACGAGGCGGCGGTCTTCATGGAGGAGCTCGGGATCGCGGAGTCGGGCCTCGCCCGCGTGATCCGCCTCTCCTACGCCCTCCTCGGGCTCATCTCGTTCCTGACCGCGGGGCCCGACGAGGTCCGGGCCTGGCCGATCCCCGATGGGTCAACGGCGGTGGACGCCGCGGGCGCGATTCACACCGACCTGGCGAAAGGTTTCATCCGGGCCGAGGTGGTGCCATACGAGGACCTCCTCGCGCTGGGCTCGACTGCCGAGGCGCGCCGTAACGGCAAGCTCCGATCCGAGGGTCGGACCTACGTCATCAAGGACGGGGACGTCGCCGAGATCCTGTTCAGCAAGTAGCCCGCGGGCCGTACGGCCGCCGCGCGCCGCAAGGGCCTAGTTCAGGTCTCCCGCGTTGAATTCGCCCGAGTCGGGATCGAAGTCGGCCAGGACTGCCCGATAGTCGGCCCGCATCGAGTCGTCGTCATCGAGCGACATGAGATGGTTCTCGTCGGCAACGGCCGAGACATGGACCGACGCCGAGAGGCGCTCATCCGAGATGAACGTGAAGCCGTGATCCCGCTCCAGCTCGTGGGCGATCGCCTCGATGAGGGTATCGTCCTCGTAGGTGTCCTTGACCTGGGCGCGGACGGCCATCACCAGCTCGAAGAACTCGTCGGGCTCGATCAGGTCCTCGTGGGCGAGCAGGAGGTCGGCAAAGACGTCCTCGTCGCCCTCGTGCAGCTCGTAGAAATACAAGGCGGACTCCTGGGAGGGTCGGGCCCTGCAGGATACATCGAGCCCCGATCCGGCCCTCCGGCCCGTCCTCGTCGTCGGCGCCGCGTCGCGCGATCTGACCGATGAGGATCCGCGCGGCTGGCGCCTCGGCGGTGCGGTGGCCTACGGCGCACTGACCCTTGCCCGCCTCGGCCTGCCCGTTCGGGCCGTGGTCGGCGCGGACGCTGCGGCTGCGACGGCACCGGAGCTGGACCTGCTTCGAGATGCCGGCGCCGAGGTCCGCATCGCGCCACTCCGGCGAGGCCCGATCTTCGTGAACGAGGAGCGAGCCGAGGGACGCCACCAGATCGCCGCCGAGGTGCCCGATCCGATCGGCCTCGATTCCCTGCCGGCGCCATGGCGCTCGGCCGGGGCGGTCCTGCTGGCCCCCGTCGCCGGCGAGCTGGGACCCGAGTGGGCGACGGCCGCTCGGGTGGGGTCTGTCGTGGCGCTGGGCTGGCAGGGCCTGCTTCGCCGCGTCGTGCGAGGGGAGGCCGTGGCGCGGGTCGCGCCGGGGCCGCACGCCTTCCTCACGGTGGCCGATCTGATCGGACTGAGTGCCGACGATCTCACCTCGGACCTTCGGCCGCGGGATCTGGTGGACCTGATCCGGCCTGGCGCGACCGTGGTTATCACCCGCGGCGACCGCGGCGGCACCGCGCTGACCAGCCGGCGGCCCGCCCGGGCGGCCCTCCATGCCTACCGAGCGATCGCCTCGGACCGGGTCGTGGACCCGACGGGCGCGGGTGATGTCTTCCTGGCAGCGCTCCTGGCCATACGCCTCGCCCCCGACTTGCTCGCTGGTCTTCAGGGCGGCGGTCGCGGGAGCGATCTGAGATTCGCCGCCGCCGCCGCCTCGCTGGCCGTCGAAGCACCCGGTCTTGAAGGCGTGCCGACGCTCGACGCGGTGCTGCGCCGGGCGGAGCGAGCCCGGTCGGGGCGAGCCCGGTCGGCCTGACGGCGGGCGAGCCGGCCCCGCAAGCGCAGGATGCGCCTCGCGGCGGCCAGCTCCAGGCGCGGGAGTGGCCGGCCGAGGAACCGCTGGCGCTCGATCGCCCGGACCGCGAGCGTGACGGCCGCGAGGGCGCCCTCGATGTCCCCGAGTCGGTGCTCACGGGTCTTGGCCACCTCGATCCAGGCCAGGACCGCGAGCGTCCCGCCGTCCGCGGTCAGCTCGAGCCACGCGGACTCGGCGTCGCGGTGCCGTCCGAGGCGGCGCAGGAGTCGTGCCCGTTCCGCGGCCGCCCGGGCGATCGTCCAGCCGGCATCTCGCCGCGCCGGATCCGAGGCCACCCACGAGTCCGGTCGGGGATATCGATCAGGCCGGCCACCGAAGTCCGGTCGCCGCCGCGCCGACCACCACGGATCGTCATCGGCGACGCGGCGAGGCTCGAGGCGGGAGGGCCAGCCCACCGCCTCCTCGCCCGCGCGGTGCGCCGCCCGGTAGGACGGCTCCGGCGCCGGCGCCGGGGCCTCGCGAGCCGCTCGCAGCCCGGCGAGGCTGCGCTCCACGCAATCGAGCGCCTCGTCGTGCCGGCCGACCCGGGCAAACGCCCGCGCCAGGCCGGCGAGGTCGCCGGGCGGCACGGCATCCCAGCGTTCGCGATCGGCGTAGTCGCGATCGACGTGGACCAGCAGTCGCGCCAGCGAGCGAACGTCCTCGTCGTTGTGCCGCACGACATCCACGAGCGGCCCCGGCTCGCCGTCGGCGAGGAAGGTGAAGTACCGCTCCGGGATCTCCCAGCCGGCGACATCTGCCTGGCGGCGGACGCCGAGCAGCGACCGCTCGACCGTGGCGAGCCGGGCATCGACCATCCGGTGCCGGAACAGCCGCCGGACGAGCGGGAGCAGATCGAGGTGGCCGGCGTGGACCGGCGGATCGGCCCGGGCGAGTCGATAGCGGGCGACGATCAGCGGCCAATCGAAGCCACGCCCGTTGTAGGTCACGAGCCAGGCCTCCGGCGAGATGTGTCGTGCCAGCTCGTCGAGGAGGGCGGGTTCGTCGGCGTGATCCGGCAGGAGCAGCTGGACCTGGCGGAAGCGGCTGCCCTCCCACCAGCCGAGGCCGACGAGGAAGGCGAGCGTGCCGGCCGCCGTCGCGAGGCCGGTCGTCTCCGTGTCGAGGCAGAGGAGGGGTGCGTCCGGCGGCGGCTGGCCGGGCAGGCGCGCGAGCCGCTCGCGATCGATCGGCAGGATCGTCGAAGGTGCCTCGAGCCGGACGAAGGACCCGCGATCCGTTCGGACGAGCTCGCCGTCGAGCATCGCAGCGAGGAGTTCGGCACCGACGGAGGTGCGTCGCAGCCGGTTCGGCTCGATCGATGGCCGGGTGCCGATGAAGTTCGCGAGGCGGCGTTCCAGCGAAACGGCCGAGCTCATCCGGCGCCGACCAGCTCCGCAGCGACCTGCATCACGGGTGGCTCGGCGAGGGCGGCGAGGAGCCGGAGCGCGAGCGTCTTGGCGTCCACCGCCGGGTCCAGCCGAGGGCCGGTGCAGGCGGGGCAGCCGGTCTCGCAGCCGCAGGCCTCGATGAGGTCGCGCGCCCCGGAAACGAGCTCGTCGTGACGGGCAAACAGCCGCTCCGACAGGCCCACGCCTCCGGGCATCGCCTCGTACAGGTAGATCGTGGGAGCGTCGCTGTGCGGCGACCTGACCTGGCTGACGAGCCCGAGGTCGCGCGGGTCCACCATCAGCAGGACTGCCGCGACCGCCTGGATCGCGCGTCCGGCGCCGAGCAGGGCGACATCGAGGTCGTCCCGCCGCCAGCCGGCCGCCGCGCGCTCCGCCGTCAGCCAGTAGGCAGTCGTCTGGAGCTCGATCTCCGGCAGCTCGACGGGCCCCCAGCCGACGTTCTCGTCGGTCCCGAACTTCAGCTTCTTGAACAGCGTGACGAGGCTCGCGACCATGACCTCGCCATGGAGGCGGCCCCCGCCCGCCGTCGCGGCCGACTCGAAGACGTCGAGCGGCTTGAGCGTGACCGCCCGGTTGGCGTACGTGTAGTAGTCGACGTCGACCTTCCGGACGTACGCCTTGCGCTCGTGCCAGTCCAGCTTGTCGACGTGGAACTGCGTGGTCTCGTGGAGGTAGATGGCCTGCTCGTGGACGAGCACCTGGGCGGCGAACAGGTCCACCTCGCCGATGACCCGCGGCCGGTCCCGCGTCGTGTCGATGATCACGACGTTCTCCGGCGCGGCTGCCCGGAGGCTCACCTCCGACGCGGGGAAGTTCTCCGAGCTCCAGTACCACCGGCCATCGCCGGCCTGTCGCACGTGGCCCGATTCGCCGAGGAAGGCCAGGAGGTCATCGGCCGGCGCCGGGCCGAAGACCTCGCCCGGCTCGAACGGCATCTCGAAGGTCGCGCAGCGGATGTGGGCGAGGAGGACGTGGAGGTTGTCCGGGTCGCAGCGGGCCTCCTCGGGCGTGCCCCGGAGGATGAACTCGGGGTGGTGGATGACGTACTGGTCCACCGGCGACGCCGAGGCGACGAGGATCCCCACGCTCGTCTCGAGCCGCCGGCCCGCCCGGCCCAGCTGCTGCCACGTGCCCGCGACCGAGCCCGGGTAGCCCGCGAGGACTGCGACGTCGAGGGCGCCGATGTCGACCCCGAGCTCGAGGGCGTTCGTCGAGACGACCCCGAGGATCTCGCCGTCACGGAGGCCGCGCTCGATGGCCCGCCGCTCCGTCGGCAGGTAGCCGCCGCGGTAGCCCCGCAGGCGCGACCGTGGCCCGAAGCTGTCCCGCAGCGACTCGCGGAGGCCCGTCAGGATGATCTCGACGGCCACTCGCGCTCGCCCGAACACGATCGTCTGGCGGCCCGCGCGCAGGAACGGCAAGGCCCACCGCTGGGCGTGGGTCAGCGCCGACATCCGCGCGCCCGTGGCCGTGTCGAGCAGCGGCGGATCCACGAGGACGATGTGGCGGGTGCCGCGCGGCGCCCCGTTGCGGTCGATCAGCCGCGGCTGCCGGCCCGTCAGCTGGGCGGCCAGCTCGGCCGGGTTCCCGATCGTGGCCGACGAGCAGACGATGATCGGGTTGGAGCCGTAGTGGCGGCACAGTCGCAGCAGCCGCCGCAGGACGTTGGCGACGTGGCTGCCGAACACGCCGCGGTAGGTGTGGAGCTCGTCGACGACGATGATCTGGACCTGCTCGAAGAGCTGGAACCACTTCGTGTGGTGGGGCAGGATCGCGGAGTGGAGCATGTCCGGGTTCGTCACGACGACCTGGCCGGCGCCGCGGATGGCCGAGCGGATGGGCGCCGGGGTGTCGCCGTCGTAGGTCGCTGCGGCGACCTGCAGGTCGCTCGCCCGCGCGAGCTCCGAGAACTCCGCGACCTGATCCTGGCCGAGGGCCTTCGTCGGGAAGAGGAACAGCGCCCGCGCCGACGGGTCCTGGGCCAGCGCCTGCAGGACCGGCAACGCGTAGCAGAGTGTCTTGCCCGAGGCCGTCGGCGTGACGACGACGACGTCCTCGCCGGCGTGAACGGCCTCGATCGCTTCAGCCTGATGTGCGTACAGCGACGCGATGCCCCGGCTCTCGAGGCCGCGCACGATCCGCGGGTCCAGCCACTCGGGAAACGGCGCGGTCTGCGCGGGCCGGGCCTCGATGATCTCGTGGTGGACGACGCCGCGGGCGAGCGACGGCTCCTCGAGCAGGCGCTCGAGGACGACCTCCGTGGCGGCTGGGGCATAGGTCCGCATGCGGGTCTCCTAGAACGCCTGTTCGGTTTTGCGGGAGTGTAGCCAACACTGCAAGGCCCGCGTGCCACCTCCGTTGTCACGACCCATGGCGTTCAGACCGTGTTGACACGCCCGCCGCGCGGTAGCTACCCTCCGGCGGATGGCCGATCGGGATCGCCGCTCGCGCGCCGCTTCGCCCGAGGGCTCGCCCGCCGCGGCCGGCAAGCCCACCGTGCCAGGCAAGGCCTCGGCGCCAGGCAAGGCCTCGGCGCCAGGCAACGCCTCGGCACCTGGCAAGGCCTCGGCGGCGGTCGTCGATCCGGCGGCCCTGCCCATGCCGATCTCGCGCCGGCGCCTGGCGTTCGTCGCCGGCGGCCTCGTCGTCGCGCTGCTGCTCGTCGCCTTCGGTCACCAGGTCAGCGATGCTGCGGCGGCCTCCGATCGGGCGGCCCAGCTGCGGATCGTCAACGCCGGCCTGCGAAGCGACCTCGCGGACGTCCAGGGCGACCTCGGCCGGGTCCAGGACGACACCTACGTCGGGATCGCCGCCCGCGGCTACGGCCTCGGGGCCAAGCACGAGATCCCGTTCGTGCTCGCCGCTGATGCACCGACCCTGTCGCCGGACGCGCCCGGCTCGGCTGCGTTGCGCGTGGGCGCCGACACCTCGGTCAAATCGCCCCTCGACGCCTGGCTGGACCTGCTCTTCGGATCGGGCGGCTAGCCCGCCCGACCGGGCCACCGTGAGCGTGATCCGGGCCTCGCCGTCCGGCGTATCACCGATGGGACGCTAGTATTCGAACCCCCGTGGCTGGGTAGCTCAGTGGTAGAGCAAGCGGCTCATAATCGCTAGGTCACAGGTTCGAATCCTGTCCCAGCTACCAATTCCCTCGTCGGTACGATTTCGTCACGCCATGGGACCGTCGGTATCAGACGGGGCTCAGGGAGGCCGACGGTATACTCGACGACGGGACCCGCGCCTCGAGCGCTGGCCCGTTCCGTCGCGGAGGCGTTTCGTTGAATCCCCGGTTCATGCGCAACGGCCTGCTGATGCTCGTCCTCGTGATGGGTGTCGGGGCTCTTCTCTACACCTGGCTGGCCGGGTCGAACACCACCCAGCCGGTCGCCTACGGGCAGTTCCTCACGAACGTGTCGTTGGGCGAGGTGAAAGCCGTCAGCCAGCAGGGCAACACCCTGACCGTCACCGACGCGAACAACAAGACGTACACCGTGACGACCCCCGGCCTCGACGGCGTCAACTTCAACGCGCTGACGGACATCAAGGCCGCGGCTGCTGCGGGCGGTCACCCATTCGACCAGAACAAGTACGAGGTCAAGCCGGCGGCGGACAACTCGTGGGTCGGGCTCGTCCTGACCGGGCTGTTGCCGCTCATCGTCATCGGCGGCTTCATCTACTTCATGATGCGGCAGGCCCAGGGGACGAATAACCAGGCCCTCTCGTTCGGCAAATCGCGGGCCCGGATGTTCCTCGGCAACAAGCAGGTCGTGACGTTCAACGACGTCGCCGGCGTGGACGAGGCCAAGACCGAGCTCCAGGAAGTCGTGGAGTTCCTGAAATACCCGGAGAAGTTCAACACGCTCGGGGCCCGCATCCCGCGGGGCGTGCTCCTCGTGGGCCCTCCCGGCACCGGCAAGACCCTCATGGCCCGCGCCGTCGCCGGCGAGGCCGGGGTGCCGTTCTTCAGCATCTCCGGCTCGGAGTTCGTCGAGATGTTCGTCGGCGTCGGCGCCAGCCGCGTCCGCGACCTGTTCGACCAGGCCAAGCGCAACTCGCCCTGCATCGTCTTCGTGGACGAGATCGACGCGGTCGGGCGCCAGCGCGGCGCCGGCCTCGGCGGCAGCCACGACGAGCGCGAGCAGACTCTCAACCAGATCCTCGTGGAGATGGACGGCTTCGACACGAACACGAACGTGATCGTCGTCGCCGCCACGAACCGGCCGGACGTCCTCGACCCGGCGCTCCTGCGCCCTGGCCGCTTCGACCGCCAGGTCATCCTCGACCGGCCGGACATGAAGGGCCGCACGGCGATCCTGAAAGTCCATGCCAAGGGCAAGCCGCTCGACAAGACCGTGTCCGTCGAGGACCTCGCCCGCCAGTCGCCGGGCTTCTCCGGCGCGGACCTCGCGAACCTCATGAACGAGGCCGCGATCCTCGCCGCGCGCCGCAACCGCAAGACCATCGCGATGAACGACTTCGAGGAGGCCCTCGAGCGGATCGTCGCCGGTCCCGAGCGCAAGAGCCGGGTCATCTCCGACGCCGAGAAGCTGATCATCGCCTACCACGAGGGCGGTCACGCCGTCGTGCAGCGGATCCTCCCCAAGTGCGACCCGGTCAGCAAGGTCACGATCATCAGCCGCGGCATGGCTCTCGGCTACACGATGGCCCTGCCCACCGAGGACCGCTACCTCCAGTCGAAGACCGAGTTCGAGGACAAGATCGCCGGCCTGCTCGGCGGCAACGCCTCCGAGCGGATCGTCTTCGGCGACACGACGACCGGCTCGAGCAACGACATCGAGAAGGCGACCGATCTGGCTCGCCGGATGGTCACCGAGTTCGGGATGAGCGATCGTCTCGGGCCGCTGTCCTTCGGCAAGCGCGACGAGCTCGTCTTCCTCGGGCGCGAGATCGGCGAGCAGCGCAACTATTCCGACGAGATCGCGAAGACGATCGACGAGGAGGTCCGGGCGATCGTCGACCGGGCGTACGAGCGTGCGTCCCAAACGCTCGAGACGAATCGCGATCGCCTCGACGCGCTGGCCCAGAAGCTCATCGCCGAGGAGACCGTCGACAGCGAGGCGTTCGAGACGCTCTTCAGCGACCTCCCGCCGAAGGAGGACCTCCACGGCCTGCCGGCCCGTCGCCACGAGCCGCCTGCCGAGGTGCCGACCCCGCTGGGGGCCGGCAGCAAGCCCGAGCCGCAGCCCAAGCCGAAGTCGTCCCCGGCGCCGAACCCGGCGTAGCGCCGGGCCGGACTCGGGGGAGCCAGGGAGGCCGATTGGATACGCTCGAGACCGTCGTCGACCCCGCCGTCGAGGCGCACCTCGAGGCGACCCGCGAAGGCCGCCACGCGTCCTACCTGAAGCTGCTCCGGATCCCGTCGATCTCCACGCTCTCGGAGCACGCTCCGGACTGCCAGCGCACCGCGGAGTGGATTGCCGCTGAGCTGAACCGGATCGGCTTCGACCACGTCGAGGTCTCGCCGACGGGCGGCCACCCGATCGTCTACGCCGACTGGCTGCACGCCGACGGTGCCCCGACGATCCTCGTGTACTGCCACTACGACGTCCAGCCGGTCGATCCGATCGACCTCTGGGAGACCGCGCCGTTCGAGCCATTCATCCGTGACGGCCGCGTCGTGGGTCGCGGCTCCGCCGACGACAAGGGCCAGCTCCACATGCACCTCCGGGCCTTCGAGGCCCTGCTCACGACCCGCGGGACGCTGCCGGTGAACATCAAGATCGCGTTCGAGGGCGAGGAGGAGTCGACCTCGGCGAACCTCGCCAGGTGGCTCCAGGCGAACAAGGCGCGGCTCGCTGCCGATGCCATCGTCATCAGCGACACCGGCTTCTTCGAGGGCAACCGGCCGGCGCTGTGCGTCGGGCTGCGGGGCCTCGTCTACACCCAGATCGACGTCGTCGGGCCGGCGACCGACCTTCACTCCGGCGGCTTCGGCGGCCTGGTCGAGAACCCCGCCAATGCCCTGGCGCGCATCGTGGCCGAGCTCAAGGACCGCAGCGGGGTCGTGAAGATCCCCGGCTTCTACGACGACGTCTTGAAGCTCACCGCCGCGGAGCGGGCGACCCTCGTCGCGATGGCCTTCGACGAGGAGGCGATCCGGGCGATGTGCGACGTCCCGATGCTGGTCGGCGAGGCCGGCTACGAGCCCCTCGAGCGGTTGGGCTACCGGCCCACGCTCGACGTCAACGGGATGTGGGGCGGCTTCACCGGCGAGGGTTCGAAGACGATCATTCCGGGCCACGCCCACGCCAAGGTCAGCTGCCGGCTCGTGCCGAACCAGGACCCGGCGAAGATCCTCGCCCAGCTCCGGGCGTACGTCGCCGAGGTCGCGCCGCCGGGCGTGACCGTCGAGGTGCGCGACCTGGGGATGGGCAAACCGGTCGTGGTGGACCCGAACGGCCCGTTTGCCCGAGCGGCACTGGCTGCGATCGAGGCGACGTTCGGGGCGGAGCCCGTCCTGATCCGGGGTGGCGGCTCGATCCCGGTCGCGGAGATGTTCGACACGATCCTCGGCCACTCGCCGGTGATGCTCGGATTCGCGAATCCGGACGACCACGCCCACGCCCCGAACGAGTTCATGCGGCTCGACAACTACGAGACGGGGATTCGGACCCTTTGTCGCTACTGGGATGCGGTCGCGGAGATCCGGGCATGAGCCCGACCCGGGGCGGCCCGTCGCCTGAGGCCGGGGACTCCGGCGCCGCGGACGACGTAGGAAACACCGGCGCCATGGACGCCCTCGGCGACGCGGAAGCGGGCGTGACGGACGCAGGCGCAGTGGCCGGGCCGCCGGCCCGGCCCGCAGCGACGTCGCGGGCTACGACGACGAAGACGTCGGCAGCCACCGCGGAACCGCAGGCCGCGGCGCCCACGCGGCGCTGGCACCTCGAGACCGGTCGCGGCGCGATGGCTCCGCGGTCGGCGGTCGACATCCTCGTCGACGTCAACGACCGGGTGCAGTCCGGCCAGCTGAGCGAGTACGAGCCCATCCCGCTCGGGATGAACCCGATCGATCGGACCATCGGCGGCGGGATCAAGCCCGGCGAGCTGCTGCTCATCGGCGGAGCCCAGGGAACCGGCAAGACGACGATGGCCCTCCAGATGGCGCGGAACGTCGCCGCCTCCGGCATGGCCTACGTCCTGTACATCTGCTTCGAGCACGACGAGGCCGACCTGCTGAACCGCCTCATCGCGATGGAATCGGCCCTGCCCCACCTGCCCCACAAGGCCGGGGCGATCCGGATCCAGGAGGTCCGGCGCGAGCTCCTCGGCGGATCGCTCTCGCTCGCCGGCCAGGACAGCGAGACCGCCCCGGGGACCCGACCCGACCTCGCCGACAACGCCCGCCTGCGGCCCGCCCTCCAGCGCGTCGCGCGCTACGGCCAGAACCTGTTCTTCCTGCGCGGCTCGGCGACGGCTTCGACGGTCGACAACATCCGCGAGCTGGTCCGGATGCACCGCGACAGGAACCCCGACCAGCGCCTGATGGTCGTCGTCGACTACCTCCAGAAGGTGCCCCAGATCCCGGAGCCCACGTCGGAGGCCGAGAAGGTCACGTACGTCGTCAACGGCCTCAAGGACATCGCCCTGGCCGAGTCCGTGCCGGTCATCGCGATCGTCGCGGCCGACAAGGAGGGCCTCAAGGCCTCTCGCCTGCGGAACTACCACCTCCGCGGCTCGTCGGCCCTGAACTACGAGGCCGACATCATCCTGATCCTCAACGAGAAGTACCAGATCGTCGCGAAGGTCAACATCGAGTTCAACCCGTACCAGGCGCAGCGGTTCCGCGACTGGGTGATCCTCACGGTTGAGAAGAACCGCTCCGGCCTGGACAACATCGACCTCGAGTACGAGAAGCTCTTCGAGTTCAGCTGCTTCGACCCCAACGGCCGGCCTGTCCAGGAAAAGCTGATCGAAGAGCGCCTCTACAACGACTAGGCCAGCGGACGCCCGCTGACCGGGGAGCCGGTATCGTCTCGGCATGAGTCCGGAGCGCGAGTTCCCCGACGTCGTGGAGATCGTCGTCGAGATCCCGCGGGGGTCGCGCAACAAGTACGAGTTCGACGAGAAAGCGGGCGTCTTCCGCCTCGATCGAGTCCTCTCGTCGGCGGTCTTCTACAACTTCGATTACGGGTTCGTCGAGGACACCCGGGCCGATGACGGGGATCACACGGACGCGCTCCTGATCATCGACGAGCCGACGTTCACCGGCTGCCACGTCTGGGCCCGCCCGGTCGGCGTCCTCGAGATGCGCGACGAGAAGGGCGCCGACTACAAGATCCTGTGCGTCGCCGAGGCGGATCCGAACCAGGGCCATGTCGAGAAGCTCGAGGACGTCCGGCCGCATCGGCTCGTCGAGATCGAGCATTTCTTCGAGACGTACAAGCTCCTCGAGGACAAGACCGTCGAGGTCCTGGGCTGGCGCAGCCTCGAGCGCGCCCGCGAGATCCTCGAGGCGGATCGCGCGACGTGGCAGCGCGAGCACGCCCCAAGCCGCTCGTGACGGACCGTCGCGGCCGCCCGCTCGAGCGACCACCCGAGGACCCCAGCCGGCCGCGCCTCTTCTTCGCGGTCCCGTTGCCCGACGAGGTCCGCGAGTCGATCCGACCGGTCCGCGATGCGGTCCAGGCGACCGTCGGTGACGGCCACGCCCGGATCCGATGGGTCCGGATCGAGAGCCTCCATTTGACCCTGCGGTTCCTCGGACCGATGTCACTCGACGAGGCGCCCGGCCTGGGGTCAGCCGCCGATGCGGTGGCCGCAACGGTGGCGCCGTTCGGGGTGCGCATTGCGGGCGCCGGCGCCTTCCCGCCGGTCGGCCGGCCACGGACGTTGTGGCTCGGCATCCAAGAGGGGACCGACGGCCTTGCCGCGCTCGCTGGCGGGCTTTCCCGGATTGGCAGCGGCGCCCCCGATGACCGGCCCTTCAGCGCGCACCTGACGATGGCCCGCACCGATGGCCTCCGGCTCGCGGGCGACGCGGCCCGGGCATTGACGGACGCGGCGGCCGGTCACGAATGGTCGTTCACCGCCGACCGGATGGTCCTGTACCGCAGCCACCTCGGCGAGGGGCCCGCCTGGTACGAGCCGATTCACGAGGCCGTCCTCCGCGGATGATCAGCACGGCTGATCCCGGCGGCTGACCGGCGCCGGCCGCGGCCCCTGCTACGATCGAATCGACCCCATGCCAACCATCGTCTGCCGAACCTGCGGGCGCGTCGTGTACACGACGACGCCGATCGAGGGCCTCTTCGCCGAGGAGCGTCGCTGCCCGCGCTGCGGCGCCTATCTCGAGGCGGACCGGCGAGGCGGCAACCGACGGTTCGTGAACCGGCGCCAGAACCCGCCCGACGACCCCGGGGCGCCAGGCGGCGTGGAGCGGCGGGTGGCCGAGCGGCGCGGCGGGCGGCGCCGCCGGGACGATCGTGGGCCCTTCACGGGCTGACTCGGTGCCGGCACGTCCCTCGTCGCTGCCAGCTAGCCAGTCGTCGCTGCCGGGGAGTCAATCGTCGTTGCCGTTTCGACGGATCACGTTCCTCGGCTTCGGGCTGATCGGCGGGTCGATCGCGATGGCGCTCCGGGCGCAGGCGCGCGAGGACCGGGAATCCGGCGCCAAACCTGCCGCCGAGATCGGCGCCACGCAACCGGCTGGCGGCCTCCATCTGACGGCCTGGACGCCATCGGGCCACGGCTCGAGCGAAGGCCTGGCGCGAGGGATCCTGGACGCCGCACCGCGTGACGCGAAGGCGGCGCTCGATGGCGCCGACCTGGTCGTGCTCGCGGGACCGCCGCTCGCGATCCTCGAACAGCTCGACGAGCTCGGTGGTCTACGGCGCGCGGCGCTCGGGCGGGCGCTCGTGACCGACGTGGCGAGCACGAAGGTCTCCGTCGTGGAGCGCGCGACCCGGCATGGCCTGCGGTTCGTCGGCGGCCATCCCATGGCCGGTCGCGAGACGAGCGGCGTCGAGGCCGCAAGTGCGGCCTTGTTCGGCGGCAAGCCGTGGGCGATCGTGGCGCCGGACGGAGCTCGCGAAATCGATGTCGCGGCCGTCGCGGCGCTCGCGGTTGCGACCGGCGCAAGTCCGGTCCGCCTGTCCGCGGCCGACCACGACGCGGCCGTCGCGGCGATCAGCCACCTGCCGCTCCTGGCCTCCGTTGCGCTGGTCGAGGCCGTCGCCGCGGATCCGGTGTGGCTCGAGGGTGCGGGTCGCGAGCTCGCCTCGTCCGGCTGGCGCGACATGACGCGTCTCGCGAGCGGGAGCGCGGCCATGGGTGCCGGCATCCTCGCGTCGAACGCGGCCGAGGTGGTACCGCGGCTGCGGGCCCTGCGTGATGCGCTCGATACCTGGATCACGGAGCTCGAGCGAACCGGCGGCCCGGACGCCACGCAACTCCAGCGCCGGCTCGAGGCGGCCCGAGCGAGCCTCGCCGCCGAGCCCACCCCGCGACCGCCGCGCAGTCCGGGCGCCGGCGCGTGACCGCGGGATCCGAGCTGGTCCTGGTGGTGCCGCGGGCCGCGCTGATGGCCGATCCCGGCTGGCGCGGGGTCACCTCGGCGGGCCTCGACGCCTTCGAGGGAATCGTGGGCCGCGAGGGTCGCTTCCTGGACCGGGATGCCGCCGAGCACGATCGCGGTTGGAAGCAGGTGATCCCATACCTCGTCCTTCGGGACGGGCCGCGGTACTTCCTCATGCACCGAACCCGCGCCGGCGGTGACGTCCGGCTGCACGACCGCTGGTCGATCGGCGTCGGGGGCCACCTCAACCCCGGCGACGGCGATCTCGCCGGCGGCCTGCGGCGTGAGTGGGCCGAGGAGATCGAGGCCGACTTCGTGCCCGACTTCCGGCTGGTGGGGCTCCTGAACGATGACACGACCGACGTCGGAAGCGTCCACGTCGGAGCGGTGTACGTCGCCGAGGCAGCGGGCCGGCCCGTCGTGATCCGCGAGACCGAAAAGCTCGAAGGGTCCTTTGCGGATGCTGCGGCGGTTGCCGCGGTGGAGGACCGCCTCGAGACCTGGAGCGCCCTTGCGTTTCGGCATCTCGAAGCGAGCGCAGGTCGCTGACGCCGGTGGGACAATGACCGCCGGGGAGGGCCATCACATCGCTGCCGCCGGAACCAGCTCGATCGATCGTCGCGCCCGGAGCGCCATGCGCCCGGCCCGGCGGCTGCCCGTCCGGCTCCTGCTCGCGGCCACCGGGCTCGGCTGGCTGCTCCTCGCGCCCACGATCCACGGCGCGGGCAAGACGGTCGAGGTCCTGACCGCCACCGGCATCGTCGACAACGTGATGGCCGGCTACATCGGCGACGGGATCGCCTCGGCCGAGCGCGACGGCGACGCGGCCGTCGTCATCGAGATCGACACGCCGGGCGGCAGCCTCGACGCGATGTCCCAGATCTACAAGTCGGAGCTCAACGCCAACGTCCCGGTCATCACCTGGGTCGCGCCGTCGGGCGCCCGGGCCGCGAGCGCCGGAACGTTCATCACCCTCGCCGGAAACCTCGCGTACATGGCGCCGGCGACGAACATCGGGGCGGCGTCGCCGGTCGATTCGAGCGGCGGCGACATCACCGGCACCGAGGGCGAGAAGGTCAAGAACGATGCGATCGCGGCGATCACGAGCATCGCCCAGCAGCGCGGTCGCAACGTCGACTGGGCGAAGTCGACGGTCGAGAGCGCCGTCTCGTCGCCCGCGAGCGAGGCGGTCCAGGTCGGGGCGGTCAACGGCATCGCGGGTACGCTCGACGAGCTCTTCGCCAACGCGACCGGCAAGCAGGTCACCCTGGGCAACGGCACGACGGTGACGCTCGACCTGACCGGAGCGACGGTCTCCGCCTCGGGCCCCAACCTCTTCCAGGGCTTCCTGCACCTGCTGTCCGACCCGAACATCGCCTTCGTCCTGTTCACGATCGGGTTCTACGGCCTGATCTTCGAGGTCATCCACCCGAACTTCGCGACCGGCACGATCGGGGCCCTGTCGATCATCCTGGCCCTCATCGGCTTCGGCAGCCTGCCGCTGAACGTCGGCGGCCTGCTCCTGATCGTCCTCGGAATCGTGCTTCTCGTGCTCGAGCTGACCGTCATCAGCCACGGCCTGCTCACGGTCGGTGGCGTTGCCTGCTTCGTGCTGGGCGCGTCTGCCCTGTACTCGGCGCCGTCCGGGCCGAATGCCCCCGACGTGTCCGTGGCCTACCCGCTGATCGCCACGATGGTGGTCACGTCGCTCCTCTTCGCGTTCGCCGCGCTGGGCACGGTGCTTCGTCAGCGGCGGCAGTTCCGAATCAGGTTCCCGACGATCCGCCGCGGACCCCGGTCCGGCGTGCCAGCGGGCTCGGCCGCCGAGGTTCGGGTGCCGTTGGCGCCGACCGGGACGGTCTATGCGGCCGGCGAGGAGTGGTCGGCCCGGACGGCCGATGCCGCCCCGGCCGGATCGGCGGCCATCCCGCGCGGCGCGCATGTCACCGTGATCGGGCAGCAAGGGCTTACTCTGATCGTCGAGCCGGACCGGGCACCCGGGCCGGCTGCCTAGGGGAGTCGAAGGGACACCATGGATCCGATCCTGCTCTCGGTCGCCGTCTTCATCTTCGCGGTCCTGCTGCTGCTGGTCTTCTCGGCCGTCAAGATCGTCAACGAGTACGAGCGACTGCTCGTGTTCACGCTCGGTCGGACGAGCGAGACGGAGGTCAAGGGCCCGGGCTGGGTGATCCTGGTGCCGTTCGTCCAGCGCGGCGTCCGGGTCGACCTGCGAGAGCAGTTCATCGAGGTCCCGAGCCAGACGAACATCACCCGCGACAACGCCCCGATCAACATCGACTTCCTGATCTACTGGCGGATCATCGAGCCGTATAAGAGCGTCGTCGAAGTCCAGAATTTCAACGGCGCCCTCCAGAACATCGCCACGACGACCCTTCGAGCGGTCATCGGCGACATCCTCCTCGACGACGTCCTGTCCAAGCGCGAGCAGATCAACGAGGTCCTGCGGACGAAGATGGACGAGGTCACCGAGCGCTGGGGTGGCAAGGTGACCACGGTCGAGATCCGCGAGATCGTCCCGCCGCGCGACGTCCAGGACGCCATGAACCGGCAGCTGTCGGCCGAGCGGACGCGGCGCGCCGTCATCATCGAATCCGAGGGCGCCCGGCAGTCGGCGATCAACGTCGCCGAGGGCCAGAAGCAGTCCCAGATCCTCCAGGCCGAGGGCGACCGGCAGGCCGCGATCCTGCGGGCCCAGGGCTTCTCCGAGGCCCTCCAGCAGATCTTCTCGGCCGCCAAGGGCATCGACCAGAAGACGATGGCCCTCCAGTACCTCGAGGCCCTCAAGGCGCTCGGCGCCAGCCCGTCGACGAAGTTCATCATCCCGACCGAGTTCACCAGCCTCATCGGACCGGTTGCCGGCTTCGTCCAGCGGGGCATGGCAGCCGACGCAGGAGACAAGCCCGCCAAATGACCAAGATCCTCGTCGTTGACGACGAAGCCAACGTCCAGCGCCTGCTCCAGTACACGCTGAAGCAGGCGGGCTACACGGTCATCGCCGCGGGCGACGGCCAGGAGGCGCTCCGCCTCTGGACCAGCGAGTCGCCCGCGCTGATCCTCCTCGACGTCAGCCTCCCGAAGCTCGACGGCTACGCCGTCGCGGAGCGGATCAGGACGGAGGAGGCCGGCCGAGCCCACGTCCCGATCATCATGCTGACCGCCGAGAAGGAGGTCGAGCAGAAGGTCCGGGGCCTCCGGGCCGGCGCCGACGACTACCTCGTCAAGCCGTTCCACCAGGCCGAGCTCCTGGCCCGGATGCGGAGCCTCCTGGCCCGCTTCGGCGCGACCGAGGGCGCGGTCGGCAAGCCGCCGCTCGGCCGGATGATCGCGTTCTACGGCGCCAAGGGCGGCGTTGGCGCGACGACCGTGGCGATCAACACCGCGATCGCGCTCCACATGGAGCACGACCGCAGGGTCGTCCTCGTCGACGCCGTCCTGCAGTTCGGCGACCACCGGGTCTTCCTCGATCTCGGGCCGGAGAGCAAGAGCATCACCGATGCGGTCTCCGCGCCGAGCGTCGACGCCGACCTCATGAAGTCGATCGTCGTCAAGCACGACTCCGGGATCGACCTGCTGCTCGCCCCGGCCTCGCCGGAGGAGGGCGACCTCATCCGCGAGGACCGCCTCAGCGAGGTCCTGGCGCTGCTGCGCTCGATGTACGACTTCGTGATCATCGACGTCGAGAAGCGCCTCGGCGACCTGACGCTGTCGGTCCTCGACCACGCCGACGAGATCCACATCGTCATGACGGCCGACCTGTCGTGCCTGAAGAACGTCCGCCTCGCCCTCGAGGCGCTCGATCGGATCGGCTACGACCGGAACCGCCTGCGGCTCGTCCTGAACCGCTCCAACGCCTTTACTGGCATCAGCGTCGGGGCGGCCGAGAACGCCCTGAAGCGCGAGTTCGAGACGAAGATCATGAACGAGTACCGGACGGCGATCACCGCCCAGAACAGCGGCAAGCCGTTCTCCTACGCCCGGCCCGAGGTCGCGCTCTCGAAGGAGATCTCGGCGCTCGCGAACCGGATCGACGCGTCGGGCATGCCGATCAAGGCCGGTTCGAAGTCGGGAGCCGTCGCCATCCGGCGCTAGCCCTCGACGCCACGCTGTGGCAGGCGCGGGTGAGCCGCGGATAAGCCCTCCGGCCGAGGATGCGGGCCATGCTCGCAAGCCTCCTGTCCGCGACGCTCGTCGGCCTCGAAGGGCGAGTGATCCGCGTCGAGGTGGACGTGGCTCCGGGCCTGCCCGGGTTCACGATCGTCGGCCTCGGCGATGCGTCGGTTCGCGAGGCGCGAGAGCGCGTCCGTGGCGCGATCCGCAACGCCGGCTTCGTGCACCCGCCCCGCCGGATCACGGTGAACCTCGCCCCGGCGGACCTCCCGAAATCCGGCTCCGCTGCCGACCTGGCGATGGCGATCGGGATCCTCGTCGGGTCGGAGCAGTTCACGCCGCGCGCGGGCCGGGTCGCTCTGGTCGGCGAGCTCTCGCTGGGCGGCGAGGTCCGGCGTCTGCCCGGCCTGCTGCCGATGGTCGCCGCGCTGGCGCGGCGCGGGATCGGGCGAGTCGTCGTGCCCGCAGAGGCCTTCGCCGAGGCGACGCTCGTCACGTCGATCGAGGTGGTCCCGGCGGCGACGCTCGGGGACGTCGTCGACATCCTCCGGTCGCGGCGACGGACCGGCCCGTCGCGGACCGTTCGGGTCGACCTCGCGGCTGCTCAGGAGGAGGTCGATGCTGCCGATCAACCCGGCGCGGCGTCACGGGCGGCGATCGCCTCGGAGACGCCCGACCTGGCCGAGGTCCGCGGCCAGTCCGAGGCCCGGCGGGCGCTCGAGGTCGCGCTCGCGGGAGGTCACGCGCTGCTGCTGATCGGCCCGCCCGGAACCGGGAAGACCCTCATGGCGCGAACGATCCCCGGGCTCCTGCCGACGCTCGGCGACGAGGACGCCCTGGCCGCCACGATCATCGCCTCGGCCGCCGGCGAGGGCCCGATTGACGGCCTCGTGCGCCGCGCCCCATTCCGCGCGCCGCATCACACCACGTCGTACGCGGCGATGGTTGGCGGCGGCCCCCATCTGACGCCCGGCGAGGTCACCCGCGCCGACGGTGGCACGCTGTTCCTCGACGAGCTGGCGGAGTTCTCGCGGGACGTCCTCGAGGCCCTGCGCCAGCCGCTCGAGGATGGCCGCGTCGAGATCGCGCGAGCCCGCGGCAGCGTCACGCTGCCGGCCCGGTTCCAGCTCGTGGCGGCCATGAATCCCTGTCCCTGCGGCTTCGCCGGCTCGAGGGACGACCGGTGTCACTGCGGCGATCCGTTGATCGAGCGCTACCAGCGCCGGATCTCGGGGCCACTTCGCGACCGGATCGACCTCTGGGTGGGGATGCCCCTGATGCCGGCGCGGCTCCTCGTCGACGGTCCGCAGCCGGAGCCCTCCGCCACCGTCGCAACCCGGATCGGCGCGGCACGGGAGCGCCAGCGTTCGCGACCCTGTCGCGTGTTGAATGCCCGCGTGAGTGGCCGCGTCCTGCGGCGCCTCGTCGGCCTCACGCCGGAGACGTCGGCCCGCCTGATCGCGCTCGCCGAAGCCGAGCGCCTCTCCGGCCGCGGGACGGATCGCCTCCTGCGTGTCGCCCGGACCATCGCCGACCTCGAAGCCGCTGACGTCGTCGGCATCGCCCACCTCGAAGAGGCCGCCCGGTGGCGGCTGCCCGCCGCCCGGCTCATGGCCGCGCTCGCCGTCTGATGGGCGGGTCGGCGTGATCGGCGTGGGCGACCGCGGCCCGCTGGCTGCGGAGCCAGCCACGAATCCGGCCTCGCGAGCCACGGACCCGGCTGTGCGGGCGGAGCGGGAGGCCCTTGCCGTGCTCGTCTCGGTCTCGGGTCTCGGCCCGATGACGCTCCAGCGCCTCGTCGCCGCCTGCGGCTCCGCGACCGGGATCCTAAAGGTAGCGGCCGGCGCCGACGCGGTCCGGTGCCTCTCGGCCGCCGGTGCGGGACCCGCGGAGTCGCCACGGCCGATGCCGACCAGCCTGGCTGCGGCCATCGTCGAAGCGGGCGCCGGCCGGGACGGGATCGTGGAGCGCGTCCGCACGCTCGGGCTCAGGCTCGTCGCCGAGGCGGACGACGACTACCCGGCGCGCCTGCGGGCGATCGAAATGCCACCGGCGCTGTTGTTCGTTCGCGGTGATCCCTCGAGCTTGAGCATGGCCCACGCGGTCGCGGTGGTGGGCACGCGCCGCCCGAGCGACGCGGGACGGCGGACGGCGGGCCGGATCGCCGCCGCCCTTGCCCGGGCCGAGGCGCTCGTGGTCAGCGGGCTCGCGATCGGGATCGACGGCGCGGCCCATGCGGCCGCGGTCGAGGCCGGCGGTCCCACAGTCGCGTTCATCGGCGGCGGGCACGGCCGGCTGTTTCCGCTCGTCCACGACCGCCTCGCCGAGGCGATCGTGGAGCACGGCGGCGCGATCGTGTCGGAGTACGCGCCGGACACGGAACCGACGAAGGGCACGTTCCCGCGACGGAATCGACTGATCAGTGGCGCGGCGGATGCCGTGGTTGTCGTCGAGGCGGGCGCGCGGAGCGGCGCGCTCCTGACGGCGTCGTGGGCGCTCGAGCAGGGTCGCGAGTGCTTCCTCGTGCCAGGTCCCATCGACGCCCCGATGTCAGGGGGCTGCCTCGGCTTCCTGCGCGACTGGCCGGGAGCGGCCCGGATCGTCTCCGGCATCCCGCAGCTGCTCGACGACCTGGGCCTCCCGGCGGCCGCTGCGCTGCCGATGCCGCCTCCCCGGGCGCCGATCCGCCCGGGCCCGACGATCCGCGCGGCGAGCGCCGGCTCCACCGTGAAGACCATCGATCCAGTCGAGGAGCCGGTCGCCACGGCCCTCGCCCGAGGGGCCGTCACCGTGGACGAGCTGGTGGCCGTCACGCATCTGTCGGTCGCGGCCGTCCTCGGCGCCCTGACCCGCCTGGAGATCGCCGGCCTTGTCTCGGGGAGGCACGGCCGCTACGCGCCCGAAGGCCCGCTGGCCCTCGCCGCGAGCGCCGCGGAAAGAGCCTCGAAGGCGGCCTCGAAGCGGGTCCGGCGGCCGGCGCCGGGGCGCCGGGCGATTCCGCCCGCAGCCTGAGTTCGAGTTCACCCGTGCTATCGTCGGCCGCTGATGAATCGAGCCGTCGTCCACATGCTCAACGACCAGCCGATCGTCGTCGACCTCCTCGAGGACCCCAAGCCCGGCGACATCAGCCTCCTCTGCACCAACGTCCGAACCCTCGACGGGAAGCGTCCGGTCTTCATCGACCATGTCGATTCGACCTTCGTCTTCCCGTATGTGAGCGTCCGGTTCGTCGAGATCCCGTCCGGCGCGGCCCGCGGACCGGAAGGCGAGGCCGAGCCCGAGGATCTCGAGATCGACGAGGACTTCCTTCGCCGGATCCGGGACGCCTGACCTGATGGCGAAGAACCTGGTCATCGTCGAGTCGCCCGCGAAGGCTCGGACGATCGAGCGGTACCTCGGCGACGACTACCGCGTCCTGGCTTCGTACGGCCACGTCCGCGACCTGCCCGACAACCCCGGCAAGGGCAAGTTCGGCGTCGATGTCGAGCACGGCTTCACGCCCGAGTACGTCATCTCGGAGGATCGCAGGAAGCAGGTCGACGCGATCGAGCGGGCCGCGAAGTCGGCGGACGTCGTGTATCTCGCGACGGACCTCGACCGCGAGGGCGAGGCGATTGCCTGGCACGTGACCGAGGCGGCGCATGTGCCGATCGCCCGGACCCGGCGCGTGACCTTCTCCGAAATCACCCAGCGCGCGATCCGCGATGCCTTCGAGCATCCGCGGTCGATCGACATGCACCTCGTGGATGCCCAGCAGGCCCGCCGCATCGTCGATCGCCTCGTCGGCTACACCCTCAGCCCGCTGCTGTCGCGCAAGGTCCGCGGCGGCCTGTCCGCCGGCCGCGTGCAGTCCGTGGCCGTTCGCCTGGTCGTCGAGCGGGAGCGCGAGATCGAGGGCTTCGTCGCGCGGGAGTACTGGACGCTGCACGTCACGCTCGAGACCGACCGTGGCGAGACGTTCGAAGCCGAGGTGGTGAAGATCGACGGCGCGCCCACCGACGTCGACAACGACGTGCTCGCCGAGCACCACGCCGAGACCCTCCGGGACCTCCGGCCCCGCGTCGGCTCCGTCACGACGAAGACCCAGAAGCGCAGCCCCGCGCCGCCGTTCACGACCTCGACCCTCCAGCAGGAGGCGAGCCGCAAGCTCAGCTACAGCCCCAAGCGGACGATGTCGATCGCCCAGCGGCTGTACGAGGGCGCGGACACCCCCGACGGCCATGTCGGCCTGATCACCTACATGCGGACCGACTCGGTCGCGATGGCCGGGGTGGCGATGGGCGAGGCCCGCGACGTCATCCGCGAGCGCTTCGGCGATCGCTACACGATGCCCAAAGGCCGGGTCTACAAGACCAAGACGAAGGGCGCCCAGGAGGCCCATGAGTCGATCCGGCCGACGAGCTTCGGGCGCGACCCGGAGTCGCTCGCCCAGTTCCTGAAGCCCGACGAGCTCCGGCTGTACCGCCTGATCTGGCAGCGGGCGCTCGCGAGCCAGATGGAAGCGAAGGAGCTCGAGACCACGACCGTCGACCTCTCGGCTGGCGTCTACGACCTGCGGGCGAGCGCGACGCGAACGCTGTTCGACGGGTTCGCCCGGGTCTACACCGAGGGCCGCGACGAGGTCGCGGACGATGACGCCGAGGGGCGCCTGCCGGCGCTGGCCGAGGGCGACGTCACGACGGTCCAGTCGATTGCGCCGGCCCAGCACTTCACCGAGCCGCCCCCGCGCTTCACCGAGGCCTCGCTCATCAAGGCCCTCGAGGAGCATGGCATCGGCCGGCCGTCGACCTATGCCGCCACCATCTCGACGATCACGGATCGCGGCTACGTCCGCGTCGAGGAGCGGCGCCTCCGGCCCGAGCCCGTCGCGGGCATCGTGACGGACCTCCTGGTCGAGCACTTCGGCGACTACGTCGACGTCGGCTTCACCGCCAAGATGGAGGAGGACCTCGACGAGGTCGCCACCGGCAAGCGCGCGTGGGTGCCGCTCCTGGAGGCGTTCTATGGGCCGCTTCGCCAGCGCGTCGACGAGAAGCGCAAGGAGCTGAAGCGCAGCGACTTCACGACCGAGGAGACCGACGAGGTCTGCTCGCTCGGCCACCCGATGGTGATCCGCCTCGGCCGGAACGGCCGCTTCCTCGCCTGCTCGACGTACCCGGATCACAAGGAGACCCGGCCGCTGCCGGGTGACGAGCCGCCGCCGATGGAGGGGACGGGGGAGACCTGCCCGCTGTGCGGCATCGGCACCCTCGTCTCGAAGCGCGGGCGCTTCGGCGCCTTCGTCGGCTGCGACCGCTATCCCGAGTGCACCTACATCCGGCGCGAGGGTCCGCCGCCACCGGACCAGCTGCCGTTCGAGGTCACCTGCCCGAAGAACGCCGACGGCCATCTCGTGGCGCGTCGCGCCCGGCGAACCGGAAACGTCTTCTGGGGGTGCTCGAACTACCCGAAGTGCGACTACACCACCAACTTCGAGCCGCTCGGGGCGTTCCACGACGCCGACGACGGCCCGGTTGCGAAGGGGCCGAAAGGCCCGCTCTGCCTGAAATGCGGCGCGGCGATCGAGCTCCCGAAGGACGCCGCGGATGGCGTGGCTGCCGCGGACGCCGCGGATGCCGCCGGCGCGGGCCTGATCGGGCGGCGGCTCCCGGGCGGACCGCCGGATCCGAGTGCGATCGCGAGCACCCGCGGGTCGGGTCGGGGCCGTGGCGGCCCGCGCGGTGGTGCGGCCTCGGGCGCGACGGGACGTCGCCGCGCCGGCACGACGGTCCGTGGTCGCGGCCGTCCCGCGGGCACCGCGGCTCGCCGGGAAGGCCCTTCCGCGCGGCGCCCCTCGGAGGCGTGAGCCCGGCGATGCCGGCCGGCGGGCACGTGGCCGACGGCGCCGATCCCCGGTCGCAGTTCCTCCTCTCGCTCCAGGCCCGCGACGCCTCGGAGCACACCATCCGCTCGTATGCCTCGACGGTCGGCGCCTATATGCGTTGGCTCGGGGAGCGCGGCATCGACTGGCGAATGCCGGCCCGGACCGAGCTGCGGGCCTACCTCGCCCACCTCGCCGCGACCACCGCGCGAACGTCCGTCAGCCAGCGACTCGCCGCCATCCGGTCCTTCCACCGCTGGGCGGCCCGGAGCGGTCTCGCGGCGGGCGACCCGTGGGGCGCGATCGCGACACCGCGGCTGCCCAGGCGCCTCCCGCGGGTCCTCGAGGTGGACCAGATCGAGCGGCTGCTCGATGCCATCGACGGCGATGACGAGGCGATCGCCTTGCGCGATCGGGCGATCGTCGAGGTCGCCTATGCGGCGGGACTCCGGATCAGCGAGCTGGCGGCCGCCGCCGGGTCGGCCCTGGACCTGCGGCGCGGCGAGCTCCGGGTCATGGGCAAGGGTCGGAAGGAGCGGATCGGGCTGCTCGGCCGGCCGGCGATCGCCGCGATCGAGGCGTACCTCGAGGCAGGCCGGCCGGTCCTGCTGGCCCGTGCGGCCGGACACGGGGCCGGGTCACGTGAGGCCTCGCGAGTGTCCGATGACCCGGACGTGCTGTTCCTGAACCATCTCGGGCGTCCGATCGGCGTTCGCGGGCTGCGCTACCGGATCGATCGACTCTGCCGTGCCGCCGGCCTGCCGGAGGGCGTGTCGCCGCACACGCTCCGGCACTCGTTCGCGACCCATCTCCTCGATGGCGGGGCCGACCTGCGGGTCGTCCAGGAGCTGCTCGGCCACGAGAGCCTTGCGACGACCCAGGTCTACACGCACGTCTCGCCGGGTCGCTTGCGGGCCGCCTACGTCGCGGCCCACCCGCGCGCGACCGCCGCGTCCGAATCCACCACGGCGCCCGCCTCGGACCCCGCGTGACCGACGACCTCGCGGCGGTCGAGCTCGCCGGCGGGCCGCCCGACGGGGCAGCTGGCCGACCGGTCGCGGCGATGATCGCGCGGGCCGGGATCGTCGTCTCGGGCGCCTACCTCGCCGCGCGGCTGCTCGGCTACGTCCGGGTCGTCGTCATCGCCACGACGTTCGGCGCCGGGCCGGAGCTGGATTCGTTCCTCACGGCATTTCGCATCCCGGACTTCATCTTCCAGCTCGTGGCCGCCGGCGCCGTGGCGTCTGCCCTCGTCCCCATCGTGTCGGGCTTCGTCGCGACGGGCCAGCAGGCCCGGGCGTGGCAGGTCGTCTCGACGGTCGCGAACCTCATGCTCATCGCCCTGGCGATCCTCGCCGGTTTGGCCTTCGCCTTCGCGCCGGCGATCGTGCCCGTGCTTGCACCCGGATTCGATGCGTCGGAGCTCGCCCGGACGGTTGACCTGACACGGGTCATGCTCGTCGGCCCGATCCTCCTGGCCCTCGGCGCGGTCGCCACCGCGACCCTCAATGGCAACCGCCGGTTCGCAGCCTCGGCGATCGCCCCGATCGTCTACAACCTCGCGATCATCGGGGCGGCGCTCCTCCTGGCGCCGAGCATGGGCGTGGCGGGGCTCGCGATCGGCGTCGTCGCCGGGTCGGCGGGGCACCTGCTCATCCAGCTGCCGCCGCTGATGCGGGCCGGGTTCCGGTGGCTGCCCCGGATCGACCTGGCCGACACCGAGGCGCGCCACGCCTTCCTGCTCATGGCGCCGCGGGCCCTGGGCTTGGGCGCGACCCAGCTGATCTTCGTCGTCCTGACCTCGCTCGCGTCCGACCTCGGGCCGGGCGCGATCTCGGCCTATACGATCGCGTTCTCGCTGCTCCAGATCCCGATCGGGGTCATCGGGATGCCGCTCGGCATCGTCCTGTTCCCGTCGCTCGCCGGCGAGCTGGCCCTCGGGAACACCCGCACGTACCTGGCGCTGATCGGCCGTGCGCTGCGGGTCCTCGTGTTCGTGATGCTGCCCCTGACCGCGATCGGGATGGTCCTGCGCGGCCAGATCGTGGAGCTGCTCCTGGGCTACGGCCGGTTCGACGCTTCGGCGGTGGATCTCACCGCCGCGACGCTGCTGCTCTTCCTCGTCGGCCTGCCGGCCCACGGGATCATCGACGTCCTCGCGCGTTCGTTTTATGCCCGCAAGGACACCGCCACGCCCGTCGTCGCCGCGATCCTCGGGGTGGTGGTCACGATCGCGCTCGCGATGGCGCTCGTCGGACCGATGCGTCTGCCGGCCCTGGGGCTCGCGCTGTCCGCTGGAGCGTGGGGCGAGGCTGCGCTCCTGTTCATCGCGCTCCGCCGGCGCGAGCGTGGCCTTGACATCGCGAACCTGGCTTCGATCACCGGTCGGAGCCTGATCGGGGCGCTCCTGGCGGCTGGGACGGCGCTCGCCGTCGTGACGGCCCTCGATGCGGCCGGACTCCACGGTGGGAAGGTCGCCGCGCTCATCCAGGCGGTGAGCGCGACGCTGCTCGGTGGCGGGGTCTACCTCGCGGTCGCCGCGGCATTCCGGATCCCGGAGCTGGCGATGCTCACCTCGACCGCCGGCACGCTCCTGCGCGGACGCCGTGCGGCTCGCTGAGGCCGCCGATCTCGAGACCTGGGACGCGCGGGCCGTCGACGGCCCCGGTGGCCACGTCTACCAGTCGCGGGCATGGGCCCGCCATCGCGCGCGATTCGGCTGGGAGCCACGCTTCGCCGTGCTGGACGACGGGTTCCCGGTCCTTGCGCTCACCCGGCGTTGGCGCCTGGTCCCGGGTGGCTCGGCCTACGTGTCGCGCGGGCCCGTCCCTGACGGCGCAGCCGAGGCGACCGCGGCGCGACTCCTGACACTCACCGCCTGGCTCGGCGGCGAGGGGATCGACGTCGTCGCAGCCGATCCGGAGGTTGCCGGCGAGAGCTCGTTCGCGAGCCTGGTCCGGGCTGGCGGCTTCCGTCAGATCGAGGAGCTCCAGGCCTCGCGCCATCGGATGGACGTGGCGCTACCCGCGTCCGGTGACGAGGAGGGGCTC
>Ga0193751_1000111_pt1 | contig 72792 bp, 34 predicted proteins | sample L1c2metaG_FD_143050 | JGI IMG/M metagenome (GOLD analysis project Ga0193751, IMG submission 143050) | Soil microbial communities from a riparian zone of the East river system, Colorado, United States - L1c2 | ecosystem: Environmental > Terrestrial > Soil > Riparian zone | place: USA: East River...
ACGCCGTGCAGATAGCCGATGGCGATCTCGGACGGGGCCTGCGCCGGCGCCGGCGCGGTCAACGCCAGGACGATACCGGCAGCGATGAGGGATCGCATCAACCTTGGCCTCGCATCCTGTGCGCGCTGCAGGCGGCCGGCGGGCTGGAGACCCGGATCGAACCTCCCCGGAGCCCTCGCGTTATAGGCGTGGGTATGCTCAGATCATGGTCAATCCGGCGCAGGCTCGACAAGCGTAAACTGCCGCGTTTGGTGCGGCGAAATGGCGGATTTCCGGGCGGAATCATGCAGCGGTGCGTGACGAGCAAATGCCTGGTCGTGCCTGGAGCGCGGCGATGACGCTGCTGCTCGCCAGCGTCCGCGGCCCCGAGGAAGCCGAGACCGCGCTGGCGCATGGCGCCGACATCGTCGACCTCAAGGACGCCGCGCGCGGCGCCCTCGGCGCGCTCGATCCCGCCGTGGTGCGGGCGGCGGTGCGCGCGATCGCCGGGCGGCGGCCCGCCAGCGCGGTGACCGGCGATCTGCCGATGGACCCCGAGACGATCGCCGCGGCGGCCGCGGCCATGGCCGCGGCGGGGGTGCAATACGTCAAGGTCGGCTTGTTTCCGGACCCGCGGCGCGAGGACTGCATCCGCCGGCTGTCGGCGCTCGCGCGCAACACGAAACTGGTCGGCGTGATGTTTGCCGACTTGGAGCCCGACGCGGTCGGCGATGCGGCCGTGCCGGCGCTCATGGGGGAGACCGGGTTTGCCGGCGCCATGCTCGACACCGCGCGCAAGGGCTCAGGCCGCCTGCTCGACCGCACGGACATCCCGTCGCTGGCGCGTTTCGTCGGCGCCTGCCGGACGCATGGGCTGATGGCCGGTCTCGCCGGCTCGCTCGAGCCGCCCGACATTCCGCGGCTGTTGCCGCTGGCGCCCGATTATCTCGGCTTTCGCGGCGCCCTGTGCCGCGGCGGGGACCGGACCGCCGGCATCGATCCCGCCGCGTTCCGCCTGGTGCGCGAATTGATCCCGCCGGCGTCCCTGGTCGGCACCGACCGATCGGACGAGACGACGGTCGATTATCGCCTGCTCGCCGCGCGCGGGTACTCGATCGATCCGGGCAAGGACGAGGCCGCGCGCAATCGCATCTTCGTGCGCGACTTCGTGCTGCCGGTCCGCATCGGCGCCTACGCGCACGAGCGCGACAAGCTGCAGCGCGTGCGTTTCAACGTCGACGTCGAGGTGCTGCGGCCGACGCATCCGAGCGAGGACATGCGCGACGTGTTCTCCTACGACGTGGTCACCGACGGCATCCGCATGATCGTGGCGCAGGAACACATCGGCCTGCTGGAGACGCTGGCCGAGCGGGTTGCCGCGCTGGTGCTCGCCCATGCGCGGGTTTTCGGCGTGACCGTCCGCGCCGAGAAGCTCGACATCGGGCCGGGGGCGGTCGGCGTCGAGATCAGGCGCGAACGGCCGGCCGAGATGGCGAACGTCCGTCACCTTTATCCGATGGTGGCGGGACGGACGGACAAGGCCGCCGAGTGAATGGGCGGTGCGGCCGCGCTCACCGTCGTCAAGCTTGGAGGCAGCCAGGCCTTCTCCGCGCATCTGAACGACTGGCTCGATGCGGTCGCGCTCGGCGCCGGCCGGATGGTCGTCGTTCCCGGCGGCGGGCCGTTCGCCGAGGCGGTCCGGGTGGCGCAGCCGACCATGGGCTTCGACGATCGCACCGCCCACTGCATGGCGTTGCTCGCCATGGAGCAATACGGCTGCGCGCTGGCCGGCCGCGGCCCACCCTTCGCCATGGCTGAGTCCGCCGCCGCAATTCGCCGGGCCCTGTGCGCGGGCGGCGTGCCGGTATGGGCGCCGAGCAGGATGACCTTGCGGGCGAGGGACGTGCCGTGGTCCTGGGACGTGACGTCGGACAGCCTCGCCGCCTGGCTCGCCGGCGTGCTCGGCGCAAAGGTGCTGCTGCTGGTCAAGCCGATCGACACGCCGCGAGGACCCGTGCGTGCCGCGGATCTCGCCGCGCGCGGAATCGTCGATCCGGCGTTTCCGCGCTTTCTTGGAGCAAGTGGCGCGCAGGCGTACATTGCCGGCCCGACCGAGCACGCGGCGGTCGCGGCCGCGCTCCGCGCCGGCGCGATCGCGGGCGCTCGCATCGACCTCGATTAGCCGCGGTCGGGGTGGAGGCCACGATGGCCAAGGTCAAGACACCGCGCTGGGGCTGGGCGCTCACCGGATCGGGGCATTTCTTCAAGGAATGCATCGCGATGATCCGCGGCCTCGAGCACGTCGACCTGTTCGTCAGCAAGGCCGCCGACGAGGTCGTGCGCATGTACAAGCAGAACCTGGCGCTGCCCAAGTCGGCGCGCATTTTCCGCGACACCACCGCGAGCGCCGCGCCGGTCGGATACTTCTATTATAATGTCTATCACACGCTCGTGGTGGCGCCGGCCACGTCGAACACGGTGGCCAAATGCGTGTTCGGGATATCGGACACACTCGCTACCAACGTCTTCGCCCAGGCCGGCAAGTGCCGGGTGTCGGCGATCGTGTTTGCCTGCGACACGGCGCCCGAGCTGGAGACCGAGGCGCCGAAGGGCACGGTCAAGGTCTATCCGCGACGCATCGACCTCGAGAATACCGCGCGGTTGAAGTCCTTCGAGGCGACGCAGGTGGTCGAGACCCTGAGCGAACTCGAAGCGGCGCTCGCCCGCCGCAAGCGCGAGCTTGCCGGCGATGCCTGAGCATATCGTCTTTCTGACCGGTCATTTGGCGCGGCCGCGGCTGGAGAAGGTGCTCGCCGGATTGGGCGAGCCGGGCTTCGACTGGTCGGTCGTCGACATGGGCGTGAAGGTTGCCGCGCTGATGACCGAGGCGATCATTCTGCGCCGCCTGCCGCGGCCGGTGAACGCGAGCCGCATCCTGCTGCCGGGCCGCTGCCGCGCCGATCTCGATCGGCTGCACGCGCATTTCGGCGTGCCGTTCGAGCGCGGCCCGGACGAGCTCAAGGACCTTCCAGCCTATTTCGGCAAGCGCGGCCGGCCGCGCGACGCTTCGCGGCATGACATGCGCATGTTCGCCGAGATCGTCGATGCGCCCACGCTCGCCGTCGACGGGATCCTCGCGCGCGCCGCGGCGCTGCGCGCGGCCGGCGCAGACGTGATCGATCTGGGCTGCCAGCCGGACGTGGCGTTTCCGCATCTCGAAGACGCCGTGCGCGCACTGACCGGTGCGGGCTGCGCGGTCAGCGTCGATTCCGGCAATGTCGACGAGCTGCGCCGCGGCGCGAAAGCGGGCGCCAGCTTCATGCTCAGCCTCACCGAGCGCACGCTCGACGTCGCGAGCGAGACCGGCGCCACGCCGGTCCTGATCCCGGCGGCGCACGGCGACATGCCCTCGCTGCTGCGCGCCGCCGAGGCCGCGGACAAGCGCGGCATCGCGACGATCCTCGATCCGGTGCTCGACCCGATCCATTTCGGCTTCATGGCGTCCCTCGAGCGCTACGCCGGGCTGCGGCGCCGCCTGCCGCAGGCGGAGATTCTCATGGGCACCGGCAACCTGACGGAATTGACCGACGCGGATTCCGGCGGCGTCACCGCGGCGCTGCTCGGCATCTGCTCGGAGCTGCACATCCGCAACCTGCTGGTCGTGCAGGTCAGCCCGCACACGCGACGCACGGTGCAGGAACACGACGCGGCGCGCAAAATGATGTTCGCGGCGCGCGAGGACGAGAGCACGCCGAAGGGCTACGACGGCGCGCTCGTGCAATTGCACGACAAGGCGCCGTTCCCCAATGCTGCGCAGGAAATTGCCGAGACGGCCGCGCAGATCACCGACGCCAATTTCCGCATCGAGACCGCCGAGGATGGCATCCATGTCTACAACCGCGACGGCCATCGCGTGGCGCAGGATGCGTTCTCCCTGTTCCCGCAGCTCGGCGTCGGAGCGGACGCGCCGCACGCCTTCTACCTCGGCGCCGAGCTGATGAAGGCGGAGATCGCCTGGCGCCTGGGCAAGCGCTATTCCCAGGACGAGCCGCTCGACTGGGGCTGCGCGGTCGATCGCCCGGCGGAGGATATCACCCGCCTGCGCCGGGTCGGCCACACGCTGCGCGCCCACGCGGCCGAACGCTGACAAGGCCGGCCATGCCGATGATCCGCGAAACGATCGTGACGACGGCCGATGCGGGCGGCAAGGTGCACATCGCGCCGATCGGCATCATCGCCGACGCGGACGACTGGATCATCGCGCCGTTCCGTCCGTCGACCACCCTCGACAACCTGCTGGCCGTGCCGTTCGCGGTCGCGAACTACGTCGACGACGTGCGCGTCTTCGCCGGCTGCCTGACCGGCCGGCCCGACTGGCCGACTGTTGCGGCGAAAACGGTGCCGGTGCCGCGGCTCGCCGCGGCGCTCGCCCACGCCGAGCTGGCGGTTGCCGCCGTGACCGCGGACGAGCGCCGGCCGCGCTTCCGCTGCCGCGTCGTGCACCGCGCCTCGCATGCGCCGTTCGAGGGGTTCAACCGGGCCAAGGCGGCGGTGATCGAAGCCGCCATCCTGGCGAGCCGTCTCGATATGCTGCCGCGCGACAAGGTCGAAGCGGAGATGGCTTATCTGCAGATCGCCGTCGGCAAGACCGCGGGCGCGGCGGAAGAAGAAGCGTGGGCCTGGATCATGGAAAAGATCCGCAGCCATTACGGCGACGTGAAACTCTGACTCGTCATGGCCGCGAAAGCGGGCATCAAGTAAACGCAGGCTTCCAAATCAGACTGAACCGCTTGTGGTTACTGGATCGCCCGCCTGCGCGGGCGATGACGAGCGAGGTTGTGGCCGGGGCCGGGACGAGCCCGGCCATGACCACGTGAAATGCAAATGCTTCGCCGCCCCGGCCCAAGGGACCGAGGCGCCGCGATCAAAAAACGGGTGGCTTTAGAGGCTTAGAACTCGGCCGGCAGATAGCCGTTGATTTCCAGGCCGATGCAGATTTCAACGAGGGTCGGAGTTGTCCAAGCCATCGCGCATCTCCTCCGTTTTGTATTGTGCCGGAATACTAAGCGCAGGCGACGCTCGATGGAATCCCGTGAGAGCACCCCCGGTTTGCCCACGTTTCCGGCGTGGGTCGACGCCCACAGGGGCTGCGCCTCGTGCGTGGCTTAAATGTCACGCCGGTCGAGAGAATCGCCGCGCCGCGGCAATCCCATACCGCCCTGCCTTGCTGGCTAAATGCCGGCAACCTACGCTGCAAATCCGGGTCCAGGGATTCCGGCATGAACTCGGCGGCGGGGGAAGTTCATGCGGCGGATGTGGGTAGGCGTGGTCGCGTTGCTGTTGCCGGCCAGCGTGTGGGCGCAGAACGATGCGCCGTCGCCCGCCCCCGGCCGCCCCGCAATCGCGCCGGCCACCAATGCCAAATCGCTGCCGACCATTCTCGTCCCGGTGCCGAAGCAGAGTCCCAAGCGCGCGGCGCAAGCCAAGCGGCCGCCCGCCAAGCGCGCCGCGCCGGTGCGGACCGCGGCTCCCCCGACGAGCGTCGAGGCGCCGGCCGAGCCGCCGATTGCCGGCGGCGCCGACGACACCATTGGGGCCTCGCCGGTTGCCGGGAGCGGCGTCCCCCGCGACAAGGTGCCCTCGAACGCCCAGGTGCTCCCCGCGACGGCATTCGACCATGCGCGTTCGACCGGCTTCCTCGACGCCATCGGCCAGCGGCTGCCGTTCGTGTCGATCGGCGACCAGAGCGGCAACGAGTTCCAGCGCGACGTGAACTATCGCGGCTTCACCGCCTCGCCGGTGATCGGGACGCCGCAGGGGCTGGCGATCTATCAGAACGGCGTGCGCGTCAACGAGGTGTTCGGCGACACGGTCAACTGGGACTTCATCCCCGATATCGCGATCAACCGGCTGGAGCTGGTGCCCAACAATCCGGTGTACGGCCTCAACGCGCTCGGCGGCGCCATCGCGATCCAGATGAAGAACGGCTTCACCTACCAGGGTGTCGAGAGCGACGTGCGCGTCGGCTCGTACGGCCGGGTCGGCGTGTCGGCCCAGGCAGGCGGCCAGAGCGGCAACGTCGCCGCCTACGTGGCGGCGGACGCGGTCAACGACAAAGGCTGGCGCGACGATTCGCCCTCGCGGCTGCGGCGTATCTACACGGACATCGGCATGCGCGGCGAGGACGGCGAGGCTCACGTCACGTTCACCGGCGCCGACAATGTCTTCGGCGCCACCGCGGCGACGCCGGTGCAATTGCTGGCCCAGCGCTGGTCGAGCATCTACACCGTGCCGCAGACCACGCAGAACTCGCTGGCGTTCCTCACCGGGAGCGTGAACTACAGGCCGTCCGACACACTCGCGCTCCAGGCCGTCCTGTACTACCGCGGCTTCTGGCAGCGGCACGTCGACGGCAACGGCACCGACGCCTCCAACCAGAATTGCCCCGATCCGGCCTTCCTGTGCTTCCCCGACCTGATGGGCAACCTGACCAATCTCACCAACACCGCCGGACAGCCGGTTGCGGCGACCGGCATCCTTGCGACCAGCGTGCTCGGCGAGATCGACCGGACCTGGACCACAACCAACAGCTACGGCGGCTCGCTCCAGGCCACCAGCACCGACAAGGCGTTCGGCCACGACAACCACCTGGTCGTCGGCATGAGCGTCGACCGCGGCCACGTGCAGTTCACCAGCAACAGCGAGCTGGGCACGGTCAACGCCGATCAGTTCCCGTTCGTGACCGGCGTCGGCGTGTTCATCGACCAGCCCTCCGGCGACCTCGCACCGGTGAGCCTGCTCGCCGACACCACCTACCTGGGCTTCTATGCCACGGACACGTTCGATCTCACCGCGCGCCTGTCGGTCACCGGCGGCGCCCGCTTCAACGTGGCCCGCATCAAGCTGCAGGACGAGCTGGGGACCGCGCTCAACGGCGACGACCAGTTCATGCGCCTCAATCCGGTGGTCGGCCTGACCTACAAGGTCATCCCGAACCTCACCCTCTACGCCGGCTATTCGGAAGCCAACCGCGCGCCGACGCCGCTCGAGCTGTCCTGCTCCGATCCGGCCCGTCCCTGCCTGATCGACAGTTTCCTGGTCGCCGATCCCTCCTTGAAGCAGGTGGTCGCCCACACCTTCGAGGCGGGGATTCGCGGCAAGGCCGACTTCGGCCGCAGCGTCGGCCAGTTCGCCTGGAGCCTCGGCGCGTTCCACACCCGCAGCGACGACGACATCATCAACGTGGCGAGCCCGCTCCCCGGTCACGGATTCTTCCAGAACGCCGGCACCACGCTGCGTCAAGGCATCGAGGCGAGCCTCGCATACAAGCAGGAGCGCTGGACGGCCTATGCCAACTACACCTTCATCGACGCCACCTTCCAGAGCGTGCTGCTGCTGTCGTCACCCAACAATCCGATGGCGGATCCGAGCACGGGGAACATCCTGGTTACACCTGGGGATCATATCCCGGCGGTCGCGCGGCATCGCTTCAAGGCCGGCGCCGAATACGCCGTCAGCGATGCCTGGAAGGTCGGCGCCGACCTCAACGTGGTCGGCAGCCGCTATCTCGCCGGCGATCAGTCCAACCAGAATCCGGAGGTCCCGGCCTATTGGGTGGTCAATTTCCACACGTCGTATCGGATCAACAAGACCGTCGAGGTGTTCGGCCTGGTGCAGAACCTGTTCAATCAGCATTACTACGTGTCCGGCACGTTCTTCCAGACCGACTCGTTCCCGTACCTCAATCTGACCGACCCGCGCACCTTCGTTCCCGGCATGCCGCTTGCCGCCTACGCGGGGGTGCGGGCGAAATTCTAAAGCGGGCCGGAGGGTAAAATGCGGCGTCGTTCGGCACGTTCGTCGCCGCCGCGAGCCGCATCCGGTTGCCGCCGGACGTTATCTTATCAGCCCCCATACCAGCTCCCAGGCCTTGCCGCGGGCCAGCAGCCCGAGGCCGGCGCCGCCGGCCATGACCGTCATCGTCCCGATCTTGTAGAACAGAATGATCGCGATCGTGGCGGCGAGAACGCACCAGGTGAAGACATCCGGCGCGGCGTGCGGGGCCATCTGCACCAGCGAGACCGCCAGGGCGCCGATCACCGCCGGTCCGACGCCGCGCATGAACGCCCTGAGCCACTGCAGGTCTTTCATCCCGCGCAACAGCGGCAGAATCGAAAGGATCATCAGGAACGACGGCAGAAAGATCGCCGTTGCCGCCACCGCCGCTCCGGGCGTGCCGAAAAGCTTGAACCCGATGAAGGCCGCCAACATCAGGACCGGCCCGGGCGTCAGCTGGCCGAGCGCCAACCCGTCGACGAATTCCTGCTGGCTGAGCCAGCCGAACTGATTGACGACCTGCTCTTGCATGAAGGCGAGCATGGACAGCCCGCCGCCGAAGGTGAAGGCGCCGACCTTGAAGAAGAAGACCGCCACCTGCCACAGCGAGGCGGAGCCCGGCCGCGCTCCCGCTTCGAGGGCCGGCAACTCCAGGCCGCCGATCGACGGGGCGGCCAGGTAGAACGCCCCGCATGCGACGGCCAGAACCGCGAGAGCGATCGCGCCCGCGCGCCACGAATAGAACAGCGCGATGCCGATGCAACCCGCCGCCAGCAGCGTGACGGCGAGGCCGGCGGGCGTCCACAGCACGATTGCGACCGTCGCCGCCGCGATGGCGATTTGCGCGCGCTCCTTCATCGTACCGCGCGCGAGGCGGTAGACCGCGACCGCAAATATGCCGACGACGACCGGACCGATTCCGTAGAATGCGTTTCGCATCGAGGGCAGGGCACCGAACGCGGCATAGAGGCCCGCGAGGACGAGCATGATGGCGAACGCCGGCACGATGAAGCAGATGCCGGCCAAGATGCCGCCGACAAGCCCGCCGACGGCGTGCCCGAGGAAAATCGCCAACTGGGTCGCGCCGGGACCCGGCAACATGTTCACCAGCGCCAGCCCCTCGACGAACCTCTCCTTGTCGATCCACTCGCGCTTTTCCTGAATTTCGGTCTGCATTATTCCCATGATGGCCGGTCCGCCGTAGCTCATGGCGCCGATCTTGAGAAAAACGCGGGCGATGTCCGCCAATCCGGGCGGCTGCTTGTTCATGTCTCCGGGGTCTCGGGGCATGGATCAGCTTTTCGCCGGGGTTCGGCTCTTGCGGCCGGCTGTCCCGCGTAGCGACCGGCATTCCTTGTCATGCCGGTGCCACCCGTTCACGTCATGGGCGTAATGGTGGTGACATCCGTGAATCCAGATTGCGTCGGGCAGGACGGGCGGCGAAGCCACCGGCATCGCCAGGGACATCGGGATGAAGCCCAGAACGATTGCCGATGCAAGAATTGCAGCGCGCATGACGACCTCCGTTTCCCGGCAGGCTAGTGCCTGCCGCCAGGCTTCGCAACCGCCGCTCCCGTAAAACGACCCTAAAAAAGCCCATTCATGACGCCAGCGTGCGGTCCCATCCGGCGGAGCCGCAAAGCGCACGTCGCGGGGCGTCGAACCTCAGCGGCTTGTGGAACCGGGTGTGCCGGAATCACCGCTGGTCTTGGCGGTCATGGAACCGGGGGCGCGCGTCGCCATGACGAATCTCTCGATCGTTCACGACCTGCTCGGGCTCGTCTCGGGCGTGCTCGTCGGATTTTCGCTCGGCTTGGTCGGCGGCGGCGGATCGATCCTCGCCGTACCTTTGATGGTCTATCTGGTCGGCGTGCCGGACGCGCACGTGGCAATCGGCACCAGCGCGATCGCCGTCGCCGCCAACGCCGCGTTCAACCTGGCAACGCACGCGCGCAGCGGCACGGTGAAATGGCATTGCGCCGGCGTCTTCGCCGGCATGGGGGTCGCCGGCGCGGCGCTCGGTTCGACCATCGGAAAGAATTTCGACGGCCAAGGGCTGTTGGCGCTGTTTGCCTGCCTGATGATCGTGGTGGCCGGCCTCATGCTGAAGGGAAGGAGAACCGGCGGAGTGCACGACGGCAGCCTGAACCGCGGCAACGTGCCCAAGCTCGTCGGCTATGGGCTCGGCGCCGGCACGGTCTCCGGATTCTTCGGCATCGGCGGCGGCTTTCTCGTCGTGCCGGGGCTCGTCTTCGCCACCGGAATGCCCCTGCTCAACGCCATCGGTTCATCGCTTGTTGCCGTGACGGCGTTCGGGCTGACAACCGCCGCCAACTACGCGCTGTCGGGCTTTGTCGACTGGATGCTGGCATCTCTGTTCATCAGCGGCGGCGTCGTCGGCGGTCTCCTCGGCGTGCGGTCGGCGCAGGCGCTGGCGCGCCGGCGCGGCGTGCTCGACTGCGTGTTTGCCGGCGTCATCCTCGCGGTCGCCGCCTACATGCTGGTGCACGGCAGCGGCGGCGCGCCCCGGTTCCCCGCGTGAAGGGCCGGCGCGACGTCGCCTTCGTCTTGTGGAAGCGGCCTAGGCCGCTTCGCCGCGGCGGGCTCGCTCGAGCCGCCGTTCGGTGTCGACGTACGCCCGCGCCGCGTCGTTGTGGAACATCTCGTGGGTTTCGATCTCGTCGTCGGTGACCGGCGAAATCGCGAGGTCGGTGTATTCGTATCGTTTGGGATCGTGCTTGATCCGCACATAAAGCTTGCGCAGCTGGAGATAGATCCGCGCCCAGCCGAAGGTCTTGCGAGCCAGCTCGGCAAAATATCTGGGATAGAAGCTCCAGATCGGCTCGATCGGCAGGGTCGACCGGCGGTCCCGGCGCGACTTGAGCCGCAACGCCCCGCTCTCGACCGGATGGCAGTTTTCCAGCTCGAAGGACGCCTTGAACCAGGTCAGCGTGATCAGGACATCGCTGAACATGCCGAACGTGGCGGCGCGCCGCAGGACCGTCTCGCAATGCTCCAGGCAGTAATACCGCTTCCAGGACTCCTGATAAGCGTAGGCCCATTCCTCCCGCGACATCTTGGGATGCCCGGCGGTGATGTGGTGGAGGTCGTACTTGTTGAGGTCGGGGTCCATCCAAACGCCGGCGCGGAAAAGCTTCTGGTGGTCCTCGGATCCCGGCAGCGGCGTGAGATAGTGGATCTCGAGCACGTCGATCGGCAATTCCCGCTTGATGACCTCAAGGTCGTTGAGGACGGACTCCGCCGTGTCATGCGGAAATCCGGTAATGTAGCCGGCGTAGACCAGAATGCCCGCCTTCTGCCATTCCAGCAGCATCTTGCGGTATTCGGTGATCTTGTTCTGCTTCTTCTTCGCGGCAATGAGATTGGCCGGGTTGATGTTCTCCAGCCCGATGTAGGCCTTGGCGACGCCCGCCCGCCGGCACTTCTCGATGAAGTTCGGCATCTTGTGGCACATCGTGTCCACTTGGATGATGAGATCGAGCCGCATCTTCTCGACTTCGCGCAGATGAATCAGGCGATCGAGAATGAGCTCCCAGTCCTTATTGCGGGCGAAATTGTCGTCGGTGATGAAGAATCGGAAGACGCCCTGGGCGGCGTTGCTGCGAACGATGCTCTCGATGTCGTCCGGCGTGCGCCGTCGCGACTTGCGCCCCTGCACGTTGATGATGGTGCAGAACGAGCATTGATACGGGCAGCCGCGGCCGGCGTCGAAGCTGGTCGTCGCCCCCAGGGTGCGCGTCACGTACGTGCGCTTGAGTATCGGAAACGGCGCATTGTCGATGCCCGGCAGGTCCTTCATGTAATTGTAGAGCGGCTTCAGGCGTCTCGCGTATGCATCGCGCAACACCTCGTCGAGGCGTTCCTCGGCTTCGCCGGCGAAAACCGACAGGCCCATCGCCTGCGCTTCGCGCAGCGCCGGGTCGTCGCCGTCGATCATGGAGATCACGCCGGACACGTGGAAGCCGCCGATCGCCACCTGGATGCCCTGCGCGCGCAGCGGGCGCGCGATATCGAGCGCACGCGGCGTCTGGTTCGACTGCACGCCGATCAGCATGACCATGCCGGCGTCGGCAGCCTTGATCAGGGCGGCGATCCGCTGCACCCGAATCCGCGTATTGGATTCGTCGAAAGCGTGAATTTCGATCTCGACGTCGTCGCCCAGCACGTTGCGCTCGCCGCAGTCCTGGGCAATGCCGTAAATGCAGGCGAGCGAGTTCGACGGGATCAGCGAACGGAAAAACCGGATGGGGTAGCCGTCGTCGCAATAATGGGTCGGTTTCACCAGAACAAGGCAGAACCGCCGTTTGGCGGCGATGGACGGCATGACGCGACCCCCACGAAGAAGAGCAAGCCCAGCCACGCAATCTATCGTTTCATGCGGTGGCGTACAACCGGATTAACGGCGTGGCGGCATGCGGCGGGACGGCATAAGAAGGGTCGCCGGTCGTCCGTAAGTCGCTGATTTTCCTTGCTGCGGGCGGCGCCTCTGTCTTCGGTTGCAAATTCTGCCCGGCTTGGGCACCGTGTCGCCTAGGGCCGTCGGTCGGTCGGCCAACCGGCCGCGCGTCCGCAGCTGCGTCCCATTTTCCCGGGGCGGGGAGCCCGGCGTGGGGCGACGGTCGGCTGGCGAAGGGGCCCGGCGATATGGAATTTGGCGTGTTCCTGCTGATGCAGTCGCCCTCCGCCCGGCCCTGCGCGGAGATTTACGGCCGCGCGATCGAGATTGCACAAGCGGCCGAGGAACTGGGTTTCAGCAAGGTCTGGGTCGCCGAGCACCATTTCCTGAACTACAGCTATTCGTCGCGGCCGCTGCTCGTGCTGTCGCATCTGGCGGCGCGTACCCGCCGCATCCGCCTCGGGCCCGCGATCATTCCGCTCTCGCTGCATCATCCCCTGATCGTCGCCGAAGAGCTTGCCGCCGTCGACGTGCTCAGCGAGGGACGCCTGGAAATCGGAATCGGCAAAGGTTATCAGAAATATCAGTTCGACCGATTGGGCATCGACATGGACACGGCCCCGCAACGCTATGCGGAGTCGCTCGACGTCGTGACGCTGGCGCTCAACCGGCCGGAATTCTCCTATCAAGGAAAATTCTTCAGCATCCCTGCGACCACGCTGTATCCCCGTCCGCTGCAGCAGCCGATTCCGCTGTGGATCGTCGTCAACACGACGCGCCGCGAGACGGTGGCGGAGGCGATCGGTTACGGCGCCAACCTGTTCACCGGAGGTCTCGAACCGATCTCGCGTCTGCTCAACGTGCGCGTCGCCTACCCGGACTTGTTCGCGACGGCGCCCAAAGCCGTCCGAGTCGGCACGCAGCGTCAGGTATTCGTCACGGACAATGCCGCGGAGGCGACCCGGGCGGCGGACGAGGCGCGCTGGCACGCGCGCGTCAGCCGCAGCCTCAGGCTCAACAGCGAACAGATCGAGCGCGGCGTGGTTCTCGCGCCGCCCCTGCCGGAAGAGCCGAGCACCGACGTGATCCTCGATGAATTCGTGGTTGCCGGCACCCCGGATCGCTGCGTCAGCCAGTTGCGGCGCATCGAGCGGGGCCTCGGCGCGGATTATTTCAATTGCAGCGTCGGCATCGGCGACCTGCCGCAGTCCGCCATTCTGCGCTCGATGGAGCGTTTCTCCCGGGACGTGATGCCGCAATTCGACGGCGCCGGCAAAGTCGCATGAGCCACGTCGACGTCCTGCTGACCTCGGCCGGAGAGGGCGGTGAAATTCCGGTTGCGCTGCTCTCCGCCTTGACGGCCGACGAACGCGCCCGCGCTTCCCGCTTTCGGCAAGCGAGCGATCGCTGGCTGTTCGTCCTCGGGCGCGCGCTCCTGCGCTACGGGCTGGGCAAGCGCTTCGGCATCGAACAGCCGCGCCTCTCCCTTTCGGCAAACGGCAAGCCGAGGCTGGACCCGGATCATGGCGTGGAGTTCAATCTCTCGCACACGCGGGGATACGTTGCGTGCGCGTTCGGCCAGGCCTGCGATCTGGGGCTCGACGTGGAGCGCTTGGACCGCATCATCGACGGTCACGGCATTGCGCGTGCCTATTTCGCGACGCCCGAACGCGACCTGCTGGATCGGACGCCGGAATCGAGGCGCGAGGACGTCTTTCTTCGCCTTTGGACCTTGAAAGAGGCGGTAGTGAAAGCGGCGGGCCTCGGCTTGTCCCTGGAGCTCGACCGGTTCGCCGTCGCGCTCGACCCGCCGCGCCTGCGCACGGCCGTGCCGGAGCTCGGCGACCCCTCGGCCTGGCAATTGCACGAATGGTGCTTGCCGCAGTCGTGCCGATTGGCTTTGGCGATACGGCGCCGGAACGAACGACCGCTTCCGGTCAGCCTGGCGGAAGTGCCGACTCAGGCTCTTGTCGGCTCCCCAGCGCCGGTGCAAGCGGCGCGCTGAGCCGGGCGGCCAGCGCCTCGATGGTCGGATAGTTCCAGATCAGGGTCGCGGAAAGCCGCCGACCGACGTATTTCTCCATGCGGCCGAGAATCATGACCGCCGCCGCCGAGTCGATGCCATAGCTTTCGAACGGCTGACGCGGATCGATCTCCTCTTCCGGCACGCCGATCTGCTGCGCGATCTGCGCGATCAGCCACTCGCGAATAGCGAGGTCATCCGGTGCCGATGCCGGGGCCGGCGCGGCGCTCGCGAGGGGTGGCGCCGGCTCGGTGCGCCCGGCGGGCTGCGGCGCCGGTGTCCCCCACAACGCGGCGAGCTGGGCGGCGGCGCCTTCCATCAGCGCCTGCGCGACGTCGGGCGCGCGCCGGCGCTCGACCGATGCAAAGCCGGTGTCGCGCGACCAGGCATTGAAGGCGCCCATCGCGGGTCCACACCAGATCTGATAATCGAGCGCGCGTTCCGGCGTGCCGCTGATCGCCCAGCGCGAGCTCATTCCCAGATACCAGCGGAATACCAGGGCCATTCGCAGCTTGGCGTCCGTGTCGGCGCGCGCGACCTGGTCGGGATCGATCGCGTGCCAATAGGCGCGCGTCTCGGCCCAGACCTCGGCAAGCGGGCGACGGAACAATTGCTGCTCGATCCGTTCCCTCTCTTCGGCCGTCAGGCCGTCCAGTCCATCGTGCCGCCGATAAAGGTCGTACAGCAACTGCCCCCGCAACGAGAACGTCGTTCCCCGTTTGAGCACTTGAACGCGCACGCCCATTTCGAACATGTCGGCGGCGGGTGTCATCGCGACGTCGGCCGGCTCCGCCCGGGCGAGCATTTGCTTCACCTGCTCCGACGTGGCTGCCTCCCGGCAGGCCTGATTGATCGATCCGGTCACCACATAATCGGCGCCGAGCGCGAATGCGGCGGCAACGGCGGACGGCGTACCAAGCCCGCCGGCGGCACCGAGACAGATGGAGGCCGCCGGCGCAAATGTCTGCGCGACCTCCTGGCGCAAGGCGCGGATCGCCGGAAAGGCGCACAGCAGCGACTGGTTGTCGGTATGGCCCGCCGAATCCGCTTCCACCGTGATGTCATCGGCAAGCGGCAACAGGCTCGCCGCCTCGGCCTCTTGCGCCGACAGCACGCCTTCGTGGCGCAGCTGCGCCAGCATCGCCGCGGGCGGCGGCTGCAGGAAATGGCGCGCCACCTCGCGCCGCGAGATCTTGGCGATGATGCGATGCGGCGCGACGGCGCCCGACGGCTCGAGGCGCGCCCCCTGCGCGCGCAGGCGCACCAGCGGCAAGGTCGGCTGCATGAACGCCGAAGCCTCGACGACGTTGACGCCCTCGCGCAGCAGAAGATCGACGATCCCCGACTCGAGCGGCTCCGCCAGCGGCGAATGAATGAGGTTGACGCAAAGGCGCTCGCGCGGAACCGACTGCTTCAGGCGGGTGACGGCGTGACGAATGCGGTCGAGCCCAAGTCCGGCGGCGCCGAAGCTCGCCAGCAGGCCGGCCCCACTCATCGCCTCGACGAATTCCTCGGACGCGACGCCGTGCGCCATCGAGCCCGCCATATAGGCGTACGCCAGTCCGTACCGGCGGCGGAAGCGTTCCGCGCCAAGCCGCGACGCCGAGATCGAGCCGATGCCGTTCATGGAGCGCGCCGCAGGCGCGACCGGACGGAAGGCGCCGCCAGTCGAAGCCCGATCTCCTCGATGCGGCCGATGACGCGGCCGCCCTCCTCGAAGTCGACGTCGGCGACCAGATAGGGTTCCGGCTCAACTCCCATCTCGATGATATCCGCCCGATAGGTGAAAAGCTGGCCGCGCGGAAGCACCTGCTCGCGAAAGCGCAGCCGACAAGACCGATCGCAAAGGGATTCGAAGCGCGCGCCCTGACGGCCGCCGTGCAAGCCGGTCGCCAAGGCGAATATCTTGAGCAGCTGGACCGTGCCTTCCAGCATGCAGGGCCCGGGAAAAACCGCATCGTCCTTGAAATGTGCGCGGATGGCCCAATGGGTCGGATCGAGGCATTTTTCCGCGACGATCCGGCCCAGCCCGCACGCGCCGCCGCGAGGATCGATCGCGGTGACGGAGTCGATCATGTGCAGAGCCGGGGGAGGGAGCCGCAAGGCCGGATTGCCGGAGATCGCATGCGCCGGCGACAGCACCGAGGCATCGCCGCATGCGAGCCCGAGCAAGTCCGCCGCTCCGAGAGTGCGGTCCGGCGGCGCCAGGCGAGGCGTGAAGCTCGGGCGCGCCGCGGTGCGTACGGCGCGATGATGCGGCCTGATGCCGCTGCTCGTGGCCAAATCCGCATCGGTGAAAAAGCCGACGCAACAATCCTGATTGCGCAGCAGCGGCCGGCCGCCCGAGGTCGCGTACATATCGAAATAGAGCATCAGGGCCTCGCCGTCGCGAAACGAACGCGTCAGCGTGATGTCGTAGCGCAGCGTGTCGCCCTCGAGGGGAAGATCGCCCAGCATCGTCACGTTGGCGTCGAGCCAGCGGAAGCGGCGCCGGCCGGCGTTTTCGAAGTCCACGCCTAGCCAGGACAACAGGAACAGCACGCCTTGCGCGTCCAGCGACAGCTGCGAAGCCGAGTGGCCGTCGACCGCGAACCAGGCGGGACGCGGGATATCGAACTCGGTGATGATTCGGCCGCTGGTGAAATCGCCCCGCGTGCCGGCGATGTGCACGACCCGGGTGATGGCGGTGAAGGGCTGGCCGGGAACGCGCACGCGCCGCGGCAGCGCGTCGATGGGCGCAAAATCCGCCCCGAAGACGTTGGCGACGCGCCCTTCGGCAACTTCGAGAACGTCGGCTTCATCATAAAGCGCCGGCGACAGGACCGCCGGGTCGGACGCCGGCGCCGTGGTGCGATCCGGCGCGCCGGTCGATGCGGACAAGCTCTCCACGAGGGAGAGGCGCTGCCGCAGGAACGCCATGTGGCCGCGCGACTGAGAAGTCGCGACGCTCGCGGGGCCCGCGGCAAGGTCATGGTTCCGGCGCGCGCTCCCGAGCGAACGTTCCCGTGGCGGCCGATCGACCGGCGCCCCCGCATCGGCGAATGCTCTGGTCCCGATCGGGATTACCTTGCGCTCCGTCCGCGGCATCGCCGCCGAGAGGCGCGCCGCGATTGCAGTGCCGCCGAGCGTGACAGTGCGCGCGTGCGCAGCGGAGGCCGGCCGTCGGCGTCGGATCACCTTTTCGAGGTCGATCGGGTACCGGTGCGCGACCAGGGTGGCGGCCAATTGCGCCATGCCGGCCGTCTCGTCGAGGCCGCGCCGAGCAACGGCGATCGCCGCGTGCGGATGGCCGGACAAGCAGTCGCCGATCCAACGCGTGCAGGCGTGGCCCGGGCCCATTTCGATGAACAAGCGGGCGCCCGCCGCATGCGCGTTGCGCACGAGGTGCGGGAAATCGAGCGTCGCAGAAAGCCCGCGCGCGATTTGCGCGCCGACGGCGTCCGGTGTCCAAGGCGCGACCGGTTCACCGGCGATCATCAGCGCATGGGCCGGCCGATCGCCGAGGGGCGCGGCAAAGCAGCGTGCGAGGTGCTCCTGCTCCGCAATGACTTGCGGGCAATGGAACATGAGCCGTCCCGGGAGGCGCATGGAATCCACGGCGATCTTTGCCAGCACGCGCTCACACTCGGCGGCATCGCCGACAATCACGCATTCGCGCGGACTGTTGACGAGACTGAGATGCACGTTGGGGACCTCCGCGATGGCCGCCGTGATCATCTCGGGAGAAGCCGCCACGACAAAGGTCGCGGTGCCGTCGCGCTGCTGGTCCGCGTTCGCGGCGGGCGCGCGGTCCATCAGCCGTCGCAGCGAAGGATCGAGCTCGGAAATCCGCGCCAGCCAAGCGTCCTGGAAATCCCAGGCGCCGGCCGCGAACATCATGCTCACCTCGCCGAGGCTGTAGCCCAAGGCGAGATTCGGCTTTACGCCGACCCTGTCGACGACGAGCCGGGTATGCAGCAGGCTCGCGATGACGCCAATCCGCAGCAGTTCCTCGCCCGCCGTGCCGAGCTTCTCGTCCGCCGCTTCCATGGCGGCGGAATCGATCCGTTTGAGGCTGCGCGGAAACAGCAGGTGCTCGGCGAACGCCGCGCCGGGGTCGGCGATGCGCCGGAACAGCTCATCGCGCATGCCTGGGACGAGCTGCAGGACATCACGACAAAGACCCGGATAGGCGCCATACATTCCGGAATAGACGAACGCGACGCCTCCATCGGGTCCGACGGGCGCACCGGTCACGCAACTGCCGCGCGGCGAGCGCCAGCTGCGGCGCGATCGAACGGTCTGCTCGATCTCCCGTGCCATGCGCTCGGCTTCGTCCGCAAGGGCGCGTGCGTCCGGCGCTACCAGGCACGCCACCAGAGAACATTCGCGTTGCGCCGGCATGTCGGCGATGACGGTCTGCTCGATCTGTTCGGCGTCAACGCCCCGGTGCACGGCGCCGGCAAGCTGTGCCAGGCGCGCCGCGAGCCCGGCCGCGTCATCCCCTGCCAACGGGACGATGAACGGCACGGCGATGCAATCCGGGAGCCGATCGCCGTTGACCCTGGAGGCGGACGAGAGAACCACGTGGGCCACGGCGCCATCGGGATCGGCGACCTGCACGGCCGCAACGCTGCGGCCGCCCGGCGTGAGCCAGGGCTGCCGCCCGGACGGCACATAGAAGACATTACGGTCCCATCGCGCCTCCGGCCTCGGCGCGGTCCAGCCGGGCGTGCCGGGCAAGCTCGATTGATCGATCGCGAGCGTAGCCCGAATGATGCCGGCCATTCCGGCAGCAACGCCCGCATGTCCACATAGCGCCTTGGCGGAACCGACGGCGATCGTCCGTTCCGGGCAGGCACCGTAGGCAGCGGCCAATCCGCGCATTTCCGCGACGTCTTCATCGCGCACGCCGCGCGCCGCCGCCTCGATATACCCGACCTGATGCGGCGCCACGCCGGCTTGCGCCAGCGCCGCTTCCGCATTGCGCCGGATGCTCGCATCGGCGCTCTCGTCTCCGAGCGGCCGGCGCACGGCAAGACCGTGCAGCGTGGCGTAGGCGCCCTCGGCGCCGACGTCGGCGAGCCGCTTCAGCACGATCGCACCGGCCCCTTCGCCGACGCGCCAGCCGACCTGCGCGGCATCGAAACCGAAACTCGCCCGCGGGTTGCCTTCCGCGTGGAGCGGAGCGATCGCCTGCCGGACTGCAAGGTTTTCAAACCCTCCGGCGAGATCGACCGCGCCGACCACGACCGCGTCCGCTTCGCCGGAGGAGAGCAAGTTGCGGGCGATGTCGAGCGCCCGCACGACGCCGGTCTCGCCCGCCGAGATAGCCAGGGCCGGGCCCGAGAAGTCCCACAGCGCGCTGATACGGCAGGCCATCAGGTTGCCGACATAGGCCAGGAAGTCGCTCGCCTCGGGGGGGGGCGCACCGCGTCCTTGACGCTTTCCATAAGCGCGGACATGCGCTTCGGATCGGAGGGCGGGTTCGCGCCGGCGGCGTCGCGCAAACGCGGCTCGAGCGACCATCTTTCACCGAGCAGATGGATGTCATGTTCGATCGCCATGGCGACGATCACCGCGACGCGTCCGCCCGCCGCCTCGCCGGCGTCCCGCAGCGCCGCATCCGCGACCTTCAACATCAGCAATTGCTGCGGATTGAGGTGATCGACGTCTTTGGGCGGCATCCGGAAGTGAATCGGATCGAACGTGAATGATTCCAGATACGCCCCTTGCGGCGCGCGTCGCTCGGCAAGGCCCAGCTCGGCGAGCAGATCGGAATCGGCATCGAATCCCCGCCAGCGCTGGGACGGCAGCGAACGAAACCCGGACGCTCCCGCCTGCGACGCTCCCGCAAACGCGGCGAGGTCCGGCCACGGCCCGAAGCACGCATCCATGCCGACGATGGCGAGCGGCTCGTGCCGGGGCGGCCGGTCCGGCTCGCGCGCGACGATTTCGGCAGGCGCATCGTCCACGATCACGTGCGCATTCGTGCCGCCGAAGCCGAAGGCGTTCACCCCGGCACGCCGCATGCCGGCTCGCAGCGGCCACGGCGAACGCGAATTGGGAATGTCGACTGGGATACCCAGCTGCTTCGTCAGGCTTTCGGCGACCGAGACGGTGGGCGGGATTTCGCCCGCCCGCATCGCCAGCAGGATTTTCACGAGTCCCGCGCCCGCCGACGCCGTCATGAGATGCCCGATATTGGACTTCACCGCTCCGGCCGGCGGAATGCGATCGCCGAACAGTTCCGCCAGCAATTCAAGCTCGGCGCGATCACCGACTGGCGTCCCGGTGGCATGGCATTCGACGAAATCGACGGACGCGGGATCGACCCCGGCCTCCGCATAGGCGCGCCGGCAGGCGAGCAATTGTCCTTCGCGTTTCGGCGCCGTGAGTTGCTGACCGCGCCCGTCGCTCGACAGGCCGATCGCGCGGATCGTTGCGTAGCTTTTCCGGTCGCGCCGCGGCAACGGGCGCCCGATTACGAGCGCGACCGCACCTTCGCCGGGCGTCAAGCCGTTGGAATTCGCATCGAACGGCCGCCCCGGCGCGCCGACCGAGAGCGCCCGCACGGCGGACAAGCCGTAGGCGAGGAAAAGCGAATCGGACGCATTGGCGGCGACCACAATCATGCGCTCGGCCGCCCCCGCCTCGATGTGCAGAGCTGCCAGTTTCAGCGCATACGCGAACGTTGCGCAGGCAGCGTCGATGGCATACGCCGGTCCGCCGAGGCCGAAGGCCTGCGCCAGAGCGGTGACGATGGCATTGGACAGCAGGCCCCGCCGCGCTGCGTCGCTGCCGGCTTTCGCTGGCGTCGGCGCGAGGCCGAGTTCCGGCGCCGCGTCGGCGAGGGCCCGCGCGATCGCTCGATCATGCAGCGGACGTATCAACGCCGCGGTGGCCGGCGTGATCGTCCAGGCGTAGTGACCAAGGATCAGCCCGCAGGCCTCGTTGGGAGCGTCGGCCTGCAGGCCCGCGTCGAGCAAGGCTTCGCGGGCCGCGTGCAGCGGCCAGGTAAAATCGCGCCCCATTCCGTCGAATGCGGCGGGGGGAACACAGAAGCCTTCGCCGGAAAAGCGGATGGGCTCGGCCGCAGCCAGCGCGCCGCTGGAGACGCGGTCGACGACGCCGGGACGCGGGTCGATCGCCCGCGCCGGGTCGATGCCCCAATCCTGCGCGGTTGCATTCCTGATCGAGTAACGGCCGGCGCACAGATTGTCCCAGAATGCGTCCGCACAGCCGGCGTCAGGAAGATGACAGCCGATACCCAGAATCGAGACCGGCCGCATCACGCGATCCCGCGGATCGACGCCTCGGTCATCGCACGTGACTCGACCGGCCCGGCGAGATTTTTGGGCCCGTCGCCGATGACGAATTGATACGCGCCCGGCGTGTCGTCGAGGAAGAGATCGAGAAAGGCCGCGCAACCCGCCTCCGGCGGCAACAGCGCGATTCCACGGGCAAGAAAGCGATCGGCAATCTCGTCGGTGACCATGCCGGCATGCCAGGGGCCCCAATCGAGCGCAAGAACGCGCGCGGCCGGGAGCTCGCGTGCCAGGCCGAAGGCGTATTTGTTGAGGACCTCGTTGGCCATCGCATAGACGGCCTGGCCTTCGTTGCCGAAGCAGGCGGCGGTCGACGAGAACAGCGCGAGACGCGTCAGCCGGTCGCGGTTCACCGCGTTCAACAGGTTTCGCAACCCGCCAATTTTCGGCCGGAAGATCAGATTGACGTCGGCCGCTTGCACATCCTCGATACGTCGATCAGCCAACACTCCGGCCGCATGCACGATCGCCGTCACCGGCCCCAGCCGGGCAGTGGCGGCGGCAAGCTTTGTCGCCAGCACGGCGCCGTCGGCAACGTCAGCAGTCAGATATTCGACGCTCGGGGAGCAGGCCTGAAGTTGCGCCATCGCGTCGCGGACCTCGCGCTCGGCTTCGACCGAACGGCAGAGGGCTTCGATCTGGCGCAGCGCCGGTTCGGAACCGGCTTGCCGCAGATACGCGATGGCGCTCGCGCGCAATGCCCGGCCGACGGCTCCGCTCGCCCAATCAGGGTCGGCAGGCGACATGGCGGTGCGGCCGACGACGAGCATGCGCGCACGCGTCTCACGGGCAAGCGCAGCGGCGCAAAGCGCCCCGATCCCGCGGGCGCCGCCGCTGAACAATATGAGCGCGTCGTTTTCCAGCGCCTGCCGGCGGCGCGGGCCTTGCGGCCCGTTCACGCGGACGAGGTCGATGCAGTTTCGCCCGTGCGGCGTCAGGCCGACATCGGCGGTAGCGAAGTCATCGGCGGTGAGCTCAGCCACCAGCCCGGCGGCCGCCTGCCGATCAGACAGCGCCGGCGCGGCATCGACCGATTGAACCAGCAGGTGAGGCCATTCCCAGCCGGCCGTTCTGACGGCCGCGTGCGTGCCGCCGGCCTCGCATTGGCTCGGTCCCACGCCGGAAAAGCCTAATTGGCCGTCGAGCCGCGTCACCGCAAGCAGCCTGCCGGACGCTCGGCCATTTGCGCTCCCGTGCAGCCGCGGGGCGATCAATTGGACCCAACGCATGAAGGCGCCGGCTACCGGGAAACTATCGTCCGGGACCGCGCCAGCGGTCGCCGGCACCAGCACGATCGCCGCCCAGATAGGCCGGACTCGCGCTCCACGCGATCGAGGGCGCGGGCGATGTGGGCATCGTCCAGGGCCTCGAAAAGGGCGTGGCCGGTTGGCACGGCAGCGTCGGTCGCGCGCCCGTTCGCCAAGTGCTCGTCCGCCAAGTGCCGGTTCGCCAAGTGCTCGTCCGCCAAGTGTCCGTTCGCCAAGTGCGCGGCCGTGATGGCCACAGCGCCGCGTCCCTCGATTTCGCCGACGAGCGCAGCCGTGAGATCCGGGCCGTTGCCGATAACGAGTATGACGGCGCCGTCGATGGGCTGTGCCTCCGCGCGCGCGAGAGGCGGGAGCGGCCGCAACACCGCCCGTGCGATTGGCGCCGCGCCCGTTCCATCGGTCCGGGCCGGGACAGCCGGGCCCTGGCGCTGTGCGGCTGCGGCGGGCTCCGGCGGATCGAGACGCGGCGGCTCGACCCGTTGCGCCGGATCGGCCGGGGACGCGCCAGCGGTGGGAGGGGGTTGCCCGCCCGCCTGCGAGCCGCCGGCGAGAAGCGACGCGATGGCGGCGAGAGTGCGCGCCCGCCCGAGCTCCCGCGCCGGCACGTTCGGGTGGTCGGCCCGAAAGCTCGAAAGGATCTCCATGCGTTTGACCGAATCGATGCCGAGATCGCCCTCCAGGTCCATGGTGGGATCGATGAAATCGATCGGATAGCCGGTAGCGCCCGCGAGCGCCGCTCGCAACCGTCCCAGAATGTCGGCGCTTGTTTCAGGCTGCGGCATCGCCCGGACTGCCGGCGCCGCCTGAGGCTGTGGCTCGGGTGCTTGCCGCGGCTGTATCTTGGGCGCTGGCTCATACGAAATCGGGGCAACCTCGGCCATGCGCGGCGGCGATGCACGCGATCGGCCGGCCAGCACCGCTTTGGCGATCTCGGCTTGATCCTGCAGATACCTTTCGTGCAGCGATGCGCCGCTCTCGTGCACGTCGCGCAGCAACGCGAGCGCCGCCGGATCGATGATGCTTTCCGACTCCAGGAGCGTGCGCGCGATGGCAGCCTGACCGGCCAGGAAGAGCCCATGGCTCTCCGTCAGCAAGGCCTGCATCTCTTGCACCTGCTGCAGCGTCGTTGTCTCCGACTGCCTGTCGGGACCGGCGGGAGGAGGCGCAGAGGAGACGGCCGGCTCCGCTGCAGGCGGCCCAGGCCGTGTCGTGTGGACGGCACCGGTTGGATCAATTGTTTGCGGTGCGGCCGCCGATAAGGTCGCGATCCTTGGCTGCGCGGGCCGCACCGGGCCGCAGGCGCCGAGCATGATTGTTCCGCGCGGCAGCGATGGCCGGTCTGCCGCAATCGCAGCGGCTTGCGGCCGCAGCCGGGGAAAAGGCTCGAGGCGGACGCCCACGGCATTCAAGTGCTCGAACGCCCGCGCCAGCTGTTGCTCCGCATCCCCGGTCGGATCGGGGTTGATTGCGATCATCTCATGGGGGCGGCCGTCCAGGATTTCATCGATCAGGCGCGCCATGAGCGCCTTCGGACCGATCTCGAGAAAAATGCGTCCACCGGCGGCGTAGGCGGCCTCGACCTGATCGTGAAAGCGCACCGGCCGGAACGGCTGATCGCCCAGAATGCGGACGATGCCGTCGGCCTGGTCCGGGTACGGCTCGGCGCTGCTGTTGCCGATCACCGGGATATGCGGGGAATGCGGGTGGACGGCGGACAAAGCGCGGCACCAAGGTTCACGCGCATAGTCGACGCAAGACGTGTGGAACGCGGCTGCGACCGGCAAACGGATCGCCTCGATGCCGGCCGCCGCAAAGCGGTCTTCGGCCTCGTCTACCGCCGCGGCCGGGCCGCCGATGACGATTTGCTCCGGGCCGTTGAGGTTGGCCACGCCGAGCCGGGCATCGGTCCGCAATAGCTCTTCGACCCGCACGCGCGGGGCCCGAACGGCAAGCAAAGCGCCGCTGTCGTGGCTCGGCGGCGGAGACAACGCGCGCCCGCGGGCTACCACCAGATCGGCGAATTCGGCATCGGCCAAGCAGCCGGCAGACCACAGCGCCGTCAGCTCGCCGAAGCTGTGGCCGATTGCGCAGGCGGGGCGCAAGCCGGCATTCCGGAGCAGCGCGAAGGCGCCCATGCTGAACGCGCCAACGGCGGCCTGGGCGAACAGCGTTTTCTGCAACCGGGCCCGCTGCGATGCGGCTTCCCGCTCGGTGCGGGGCCATGGTGGAAACATCGCCGCCGAACAAGGCGCCTCTCCGGCGGCCATGAGGGCGCGGTCCATCCGCTCGACCGCCGACCGGAACGCGGGATGCTCGATCGCCAGACGAGAACCCATCCCGACATATTGCGAGCCCTGCCCGCTGAACACGGCCACGAGGCCGGCGTGCCGGCTCGCGCAGGGTTGCGGATCGGTCGCCGCGTCATGTCGCCGGGGTTCCGGCGAAAGCTGCCCGGGCGCGTGCAGCGCAGCCTTGCCGTTCCCGGCCGGCGCGGCCGTCCGCCTGCCTTTCGCGCCGTTCACCAGGACTCGTCCCTGCGCGCCTTGCGGCAACAGGTCGCCCGCCCCGGGCTCCTCGAGCACCACGTGGTAGTTCGCGCCGCCGAACCCGAATGCGCTGACCGCTGCCCGTCGCGGCGCCCGATCGGGCGAGAACCACGGCCGCGCGGCGCGCGGCAGCGTGAAAGGACTGTCTTCCTTGGCGATCGTCGGGTGGGGCTTCGTCACGCCGAGGGTCGGCGGCAGCACCTTATGATGGAGCGCCAAGGCGGCCTTGATCATGCTCGCCGCGCCGGCCGCCGCCTTGGTGTGCCCGATCTGGCTTTTGATGCTGCCGAGGGCGATCGGCGCCGATGCAGCCGAGCGCGCGCCGTAGGTTTCCATCAGACCGTCGAGCTCGGCGGCATCGCCGACCGGCGTGCCGGTGCCGTGCGCCTCGATCAACCCAACCGTCTCCGGGCCGAACGCGGCCTGCCGGAGGGCGTCATGGATGGCGCGCACTTGGCCATCGGCACGCGGCACGTAGATGGCGCGGCCGCGACCGTCGGTCGACACGCCGATCCCGCGGATCACCGCGTAGACCCGATCGCCGGCGGCGGTCGCGTCCGCCAGCCGCTTGAGCACCAGCATGCCGACGCCTTCGGATATCAGGGTGCCGTCGCAAGCCGCGTCGAACGGCCTCACCTGCTGCGTCTGCGACAGAGCGGGCGTCTTGCTGAAGCTCATGAACGCGGCGATCGAATTGTCCGTATCGACGCCGCCCGTCAATGCTAGATCGCAATGTCCGCCCGCTAGCTCGGCACAAGCAAGCCTGATCGCGCAAAGCGAGCTGGCGCACGCGGCATCGACCGCATAGCTGGCAGCTCCAAGGTCGAAGCGATTGGAAATGCGTCCGGGCACGAGGCTGGCGAGAAAGCCGGGGAACGCGTTTTCGTCCCATTCGGGATAGGCCTCGAGCATCCGCGCAATGGCCCGCTGCGCGGTGGGCGCATCGACCCCCGCCTCGGTCAGGGCGCGCTCCCAGGCCGGGTAGTCGAGGCGCGCCGACAGCGCGTTCATCAGTTTCATGCTGGTTCCGGCGACGCCAAGGATGGCGGCCGTGCGGCTGTGGTCGACGCTTGGCAGTGCCGGATAACCGGCGTCCGCGAACGCTGCTTTGGCGACGGCCAGCGAGAGCAGCTGGGAGGCATCCGTCACCGCGAGCGAGTTCGGCTGAAGGCCGTATTCCAAGGGGTCGAACGGGACATCCGGCAGGAAACCGCCTCGCCGGCAATAAGTCTTGTCGCGCGCGTGGTGGTCGGCGCTGAAATGCGATGCCGCGTCCCAGCGCGAGGCCGGGACCTCTTCGATGCCGTCTACCGCTTCGATGATGTTCGTCCAGAACGCCGTCAGCGACGCAGCCTTGGGCATCAGGGCGCCGAGCCCGATTATCGCAATGGGCTCAGCACTGTCGCTGGAGTGACTTGCCCCGGACATCTACGAATTCATCCGCAAGAACGATCACGCTCGCCAAAGCATCAAGGATGCATGAGCCCGCGGCACCTGAAAGATGCCGCGGGCTACCGCCAGACGAACGATCCGCCAGTGTCGCGCGCTGGCAGGAGCCGACGCAAAGAGCCCGACTATGGATTGCTGTACTCGGGCAGGTATTTCAGAACCTGCTTGTAGTGACCCTTGATCGCGCCGGCTAACGATGCCTTTAAGGAATTCGCATGCTCGGCCATCGCGGCTTGCGGCTGGTGCAGCGGGCCGGACTTCAGCTCGTCGAGACTGTTGAGGCCGGCGAACACGACGCCGTGAACGCCGTCACCCAGCTTGTGGGCGGAGTAACGCGTCGGGGTCTTCGTAAGCGTCGTCCGGTGCAGTTGCTGCAGCGCTGATTTCATGGCCTTGGCTTTGGAGGGATCGACCTTGACGCCCAACGCAACCACATAAGGGGATGGACTGCCGGGTTTGCGGCCGTTTTCCGCGACACGCTGCAATTCAGCCTTTCCGTAACCCTTATAGGCCCCCTTTGCCTTCTTCGCGTACTCAATGAGCTTGGCCGCATCCTGCTCGGACCCCTTGCCCGAGGATCCTTGGGTTCCGTCCGGGAACCAGATGTAGACGACGTCCTTCGGGCCTTTGCCATCGACCGGCGTATAGGCAAGGTATTTAGGTCCGCCTACGCGTTTGGCGACTGAAGCGACGTGCTTGCCGAAATCCTTTACGCTGCTGTTCTTCGTGTCGAGGTGGAATGCTGCGAGTAATGGTTTTCCAGCCATGGGGGGCCTCCTGGCGGTTTCCGGTGCTAGCGGGTGAAATCATAGGACTCGTGCAGGGGTAGGTCAAGAAGCTTGCCGCAATGTTTCATGGAATCGTCCGACAATACACGCATCTCGCGAACCCCATGATACTCTCATGCTCGTGTGCAAAAGCGATGACGGTGGACACTTGTGCAGCCGACTCGCGCCCCTGTACGAATTGCCCGCATGCGCATCCTGTTCGTGGCTTCCGGAACCAGCCTGCACACGGTCCGATGGCTCAACCAGCTTTCGGGTGAAGGGTGGGATTTGCACCTGTTCCCCGTCGAGCCTTTCCCGTTGCAGCCGAAGTTACGCAATGTGACCCTGCATCATCCCGTCTTTCGTCGGCGTCCGTTCGACGAACAGGATCTGCAGAGGATGGACATTCCTGTCGACCAGCCGGCGGGCGGCTCCCGGCGCCCATCGGCGTTCCGGCGGCGCTTTCACGCCAGCGTTCGCCAGCGCGGACTGCCATGGCCTTTCAGATCCGGAGCGGAAAAAGTCGAAGGCGCCCTCGCAGCCGTTTGGCCGTCGCGATTTTCGCGCGCTGTGCGCCTGGCACGAACGATCGATCAGCTGCGGCCGGACGTCATCCACTCGCACGAGCTGCAGACGGCCGGATATTTGACCCTGGCTGCGCGATCCCGAGTGCGAATGCCTTTTCCGCTTTGGATGGCCACCAACTGGGGCTGCGATCTGCATCTTTTCGGACGCTTGAAAGCACACGAGACCAAGCTTCGCGAGGTTCTGAGGGCGTGCGACCTCTACGGCGCCGAGTGTGTTCGCGATGTCGAGCTGGCCCGGAGCTTCGGCTTCACCGGAAAGGCGTTGCCGGTCATGTCCAATGCGGGCGGAATCGAGATCGAGCGCGTGCAAAGCCTCCGTCAGCCGGGACCTTCTTCCGCGCGTCGCCTGATCGTGCTCAAGGGATATCAGGATTGGCACGGCCGCGCGTTGGTCGCGTTGCGCGCCATCGAGCTGGCTGCCGACGCGCTGGACGGGTATCGCGTCGCCGTCTTCCTGGCGTCGCGGCCGGTGCGCATGGCCGCCGAATTGATGAGCGGTCGAACCAACATCCCCGTGGAGGTCGTTCCTTGGAGCGAGCACGATGAGATTTTGCGCCTGCATGGGCGGGCTCGCATCTCCATCGGTTCAAGCATCAGCGACGGTATTCCGACCTCGTTGGCCGAGGCCATGGCCATGGGATCGTTTCCGATCCAGTCGGACACCAGTTGCGCGAACGAATGGCTGACCGATGGAACGACCGGGCTGATCGTCCCGCCCGAGGATCCGCAGGCGCTCTCCCAAGCGATCCGCCTGGCAGCGGCGGATGACGATCTCGTGGACCGGGCCGCGATATTGAACTTGGAGACGGCACGCGAACGCCTGGAAGCAACGCGCCTCGCCTCGCAGGCGAAAGAGATGTATGTACGCGCCGTCAACGCGCTTAGACCAGGAATATGAGCCGCCGAGGAAATAACAGTCATCAAGCGGGACAGCCCTTCGCTTTCGGCCGTGGGCTGGACCCAGGTTTCGCCCCAAGCGTTGCAACGATTGCGGCCGCGCAGACGGTCAGCGCGTCACGTGTGGCCGGTGATGACTGACCCTCGCGCCCGGGAGTCGCGCGGGACAGGTGGGTCCCGAGGGGCCGATCCGGAACCCGGAGCGGAGTTTCACGAAAGCGCGCGCTGGTTCCATGCAATCTGCGTCAGCGTGCCGCATTCGCCCGACGGTGACGGGATCGCGAGGGCCGTCCGGAAACTCGCCGCCGTCATTCCCGGCGGCAGCGATACCCGACTGTGGATTGAGAAAGTCGACGGTGATGCAAGAGCCGCCTTCGCCGAGCGGCGGCGCGCCCTTGAGATGATGCGGTTCCCGACCGCCGGTCGGCGTTGGCGCGTCGTCTTACTTACATACCACTCGGGTAGAGCGGACCTCATCATTGCGGCGGACCGACGGCTGCTGAGCAGACAGTCGTTATATGCCGTTGCCGAGGCGCTCCTTGGACGGAGGGAAGAACTTACCTACGCGAAAGAAGACCCCCCAGGGAACGTGGCCCGCGGCAGCGAGGATTACGACCAAGGTGTGAATGCAGTCGCGCGCGCGTGGGGCGTCGGCAATCAACATGACCGACGGCCGGTTCATCGCCTGGTTCGTCGCCATCAAGGCGGCGCGCCGCGCGATCCCGCCGCGCTGATCGCGTCGACTGGAATCGTGTTAGCCCGGTTTCGGCGTGACACGAACGTGCGGGTGGCGGTCTTCGGTCCCGGCGATGATCATGTCAGCACCGAATTGCGGCCGGCGGCGCCGCCATTCGCTCTGCCGCTCTCTCTCGAAGGCGATCCGACCTTCGCAGCCCTGACCCGGGACTTGCGGCGGCAAATCGGGACGGATGGCGCGCCATCGCCGCCCGGCATGGGCGCGCTGGAGGATTGCCATGCCGCCATTCTGCTGAGCGGGCTGGGCGGCGAGGGCAGCGGGGAATGGGAATGCCGTGAGGAACTGAGCTGCGCGTCGCCTCTGTGCCCGCTGACGATTGCGCTTGAACGACAGCGAGACGGAGGGCGGCGTCTCGCGTTCACATACGATAGACGCGCAATCTGCGACACGTTGGCGGCCGGCTTCGCCGATGCAGTGGAGCATATGCTGGACGCGGCTGTGCGGGTGCCGGCAACGCGTCAATCGGCGGTGGGACTTCTGGGCGAGGCCGAAACCGAGACGATGACGCGACGCGGAGAGGAGACAGGGTCAACCGAACATCATTGGCGGATTGACGAGAGAATCTACGAGGTTGCGGCTGCAAATCCCGATCGCATTGCGATCTCCGATCGCGGTCGGCACATCCGCTACGGTGAGCTGGTTGATGACGCGGGGGCGATCGCTGACGGCCTCACGGCGCTTGGCGTGACCGCCGGGGGCTTCGTCGGGGTGGCCCTGCCGCAGTCGAGCGACCTCATTGCGACGCTGCTCGCCGTTTTGCAGACGGGAGCCGCCTATGTCCCGATCGACCGCGCCTCGCCGCCGCAACGATATTTGTTCACCCTTGCGGATGCCGGCGTTCGGGTCCTGGTCGCGGAAGCGCCGCCGTCCGGTATCCCCGATGATGTGCGGGTGGTGCGGCCGTCGGATCTGCGGATCGCTGCCGGCAGCCGCAAGCGTGCTCCGCCGCGCGGGCGCAGCACCGAGGATCCCGCCTACGTCATCTATACGTCAGGCACCACGGGACGGCCGAAGGGCGTGATCGTTCCGCACCGCAACGTCGCCGCGCTTGTTGGCGCGACCGCCCCGATGCTTTCGCTTTCGGCCGACGATCGTTGGACCGCTTTTCATTCCAGCGCGTTCGATTTCTCCGTGTGGGAGATCTGGGGCTGCCTTACGACCGGCGCCCGCCTTGTCCTTGTTCCATACATCGTGTCGCGATCCCCCGAGGACTTCCACCGATTGCTCTCGGTCGAAGGCGTAACCGTGCTCAGCCAGACGCCTTCGGCATTTTACCAGCTGCTGACGACCGACAAATCGCGCGAGAAATTGGCGGATCTCCGGCTGGTGATTTTCGGCGGAGAACCGCTGGATGTCCGGCGCCTTCTGCCCTGGATTCGGCGCTATGCGCTGTCCCGATGTCGGCTGGTCAACATGTTTGGGATCACGGAAACGACGGTGCACGTCACCGCGCAGACGCTGGGGCTTGCTGAAATACTGTCCGGATCGCGCTCCGTTGGCCGTCCCTTGCCGGGCTGGTGGCTCTCCATCCGCGACCGCTACGGGCATGGCGTGCCGTGCGGTGCGATGGGGGAGGTTTACGTCGGCGGGGACGGCGTGGCCACGGGATATCTCGGCCTGCCCGAGCTGACAAACGAACGCTTTCTGCCGGACCCGCGCACCGGCGGCCGCGTGTACCGCAGCGGCGATCTTGGCCGGCTTTGGCCTGACGGGCGGCTGGATCATCTGGGTCGATGCGACAGCCAGGTCAAGATTCGCGGACACCGGGTGGAGCTCGATGAAATCCGCGCGGTGTTGCTGCAAGATCGTGACGTCGTCGATTGCGCGGTGATAGCTCGGCCGGACGAGCGCGTCGGCGATACATCGATGCGGATCGATGCCTACGTGGTTCTATCCTCCGGAACCGAGCCAGTGATCCGGCAGCGCCTTGCGCGAACGCTGCCGGAATACATGCTGCCCGCCAGCATCGTCGAACTGCCGTCCTTGCCACTGAATCTGAATGGAAAGATCGACGTTGCAGCTCTTCCACTGCCGACAATCCCGGCACCGGTTGCCCGCGCAGACGGCGCCGCCAACGGGGTGGAGCGACTGCTGGCCGGAGCGTTTGCCGAGGTGTTGGGCCGACCGGCCAGGGAAACGGAAAATTTCTTCAACATCGGCGGCAACTCGCTGCTCGCCGTGAAGCTCGTGCGGCTGTTGCGCGAACGCGGTGTCGTCGGAATCGGGGTCGCCGACATCTATAAGCAGCAGACTCCGCGCGCTCTTGCGGCACACGCGCGGCTTGCCGTGGCACATTGACGGAGTCTGCTGAAGTACGCCCTGGCGCGTTCGCCTGATCATCGGTGAAAGTCGGCGAGACATGATGCTCCACGGAAAGGTCGTCCTGATTACCGGTTCCGCTCGCGGACTTGGTCGGGCGTGCGCCTTGCAGTTCGCGCGCGAAGGCGCCGACCTGGTGCTGATCGACCTCTGTCGAGATTTGGAAGGGGTCCCGTATCCGATGGGCAGCCACGATCAGCTGGAGCGGACGGCGGAGTTGTGCCGCAACGAGGGATCCGCCGTCTTGGCGAGCGCGCTCGATATTCGGGACGTGGACGCGCTCGCGCAGACGTTCGCGCAGGCAAAAGCCCGCTTTGAGCGTCTCGACGGCGTCGTGAACAGTGCGGGAATCGTCGCGCCCGCCGGCAAGCCGTTCTATGAAATGGAGGAAGCCGAATGGCGGTTGCTGATCGACATCGATCTAACGAGCGCCTGGAAAGTGTGCCGCCTTGCCGCTCGCGCCATGCTGCCACAGGGTTCGGGCAGCATTGTCAATATTGCATCGACGGCCGGCCTGGTCGGCTACCGTTATTTTGCCGCTTACGTGGCAGCCAAGCACGGCGTGGTGGGATTGACCAAGGCCGCGGCCTTGGATCTTGCTCCGCTCGGCGTGCGCGTGAATGCGCTGTGCCCGGGTTCGGTCCGGGACGACTTGGCGACGGAAGGAGTGATGCTGTCGGCGATCGCCGATGCGCTCGGCTTGGCCTCCGACGAGTACGAGACCGAGTTTTCCAGGCTGCAACCCACGAACGCCTTGGTCGAGCCGGCCTCGGTGGCGGCGGCCGCGGCGTTCCTGGTATCGGACGGGTCTTCCGGCATGACCGGCTCGATCATCACCGTCGACGGGGGATTCTCATCCCAATGAGACGGCCGAACGCGGCCCCTCGAGCGATTGAGTTGGGGACTCCGCAATAATAGCATGCAGGTTGCGGTGCCTGTTCGGCGTGGAGTCGTGTCGGCCGGCGCTCCGCCAGGATAGGGCGATGACGCGAAATCCTTTGCTTCTGTGCCTGCCGTTCGCAGGCGCCGGCGCCTCGGTGTTCGAGCCCTGGCGCCAATTTGTCGGAGATCGGTTGGACCTCAGCGTGCTGGAACTGCCGGGACATGAACGGCGGTATAACGAGCCATTGTGTCACGAGGTCATGGATGCGGTGGAGGCGATCGCTCCACAAGCTTGCGCGGACGCCGGGGGTCGGGAGATCGTCGTGCTTTTCGGTCACAGCTTGGGAGCCGTCCTGGCGTTCGAGCTGGCGCGAAAACTGGCGGCGTTATCCGATCCCCCGGAGATACATCTTGCGGTCAGCGGCTCCCCCGGTCCGTGGCACAAACGGGAGGCGCGCGCGAGCGGCCTCGCGGACAGCGCGTTTCTCAAGCAAGTGTCGAGCCTTGCCGGCTACAGCCATCCGGCACTGGACGATCCCGACCTGCGGGAGCTATTGCTCCCGATCCTCCGGGCCGACGTGGAAATGCATGAGCGCTATGCGCCGGCGATCCCGCGGCCGGTCGACTTTGCCATCACTTGCATTCGTGGCCGTGATGACGTCCTCGTCTCCCGGGAGGACACGCTGCAATGGAAGGCGGTGACCACGGGAGAGACGCGTTATGTCGAGCTTCCCGGCGGCCACATGTATCTCATGGACGACGTGCGCCCCTTGGCCGCAACGCTGACCGACCTGTCTCGGCAAAGCGAGGCCGGTTAGCGAATGCCCGACGGCGGGAAAACGCCGGCACGCCGCGAGGGAAAATAATTACCTGTCTTCGACCTCGATCCCTCCCGACAAGCTTGCGATGACGGAACAATAGATGGCCTCCAAGTCCCGCCTGAAAGCCAGAGGATCGTCGCGCTTCCTGAAGACATTCGCACGCAGGTCATCCCGGTTCCCGACCGACAGCGCACGCAAGCGCTCCACCGCCATTTGAGAAAATTCCGACATTTGCTTCGGCTCGCCTATCCTATCCGACGCCGCTATCAGATCGGACACCGCCTGCCACGCTGCACGGCGGCGGAACCAAGCTTGCGTCAGACGCGCGGGATCAATGATGTGCTCGACGATCGCGTTCGGTGTGTAAACTGTCAGCCTGCCTCCGGTGCGGATTTTACGGGTCGCCTCTATTTCTTCGCCCGACAGCAGCGGGAGACTCGAGCCGCCACGACCGAGCGCCGGCGAGAATCCGCCGGCCGACAGGAGGGCCTGCTTGTCGAACGAGATATTGCAGCCGGCGAGCCATTGCTTGGGGCCGAGCACCATGGTGGCGGAACCATAATCGATGAGCGAGAGATAGCTCAGCAGATCGCCTTCCAGCCAAGCCGGCTTCTCGCTGATCCAGCGGGGCACGACGCGTCCCCCTACGACGCCAACACGCGCGCCATAGGTCTTATAAACATCGATCACTCCCTGCACCCAGTCGGGTGAGGAGACGGCGTCGTCGTCGATGAAAGCGACAATATGTCCGGTCGCAAGCTTGGTGCCTACGTTGCGGGCGTTGGAAAGTCCCGGAGTGCTTTCGAGCACGTAGCGGACATTCGGCCTGTCTGCATACTGCGCGCCGAACAAATGCGCCGCAGCTTGGTCGCGAGAATTGTCAACGACGATGATCTCATAGCATTCGGACGGGGCATTTTGCCGGAGCAAGGCGTCGATGGACTGCGCCAGAACGTGGTAGCGCTCGTACGTGCAGACGATGGCGCTCAGCATGAAATGTCCGGAGTTCATCGACTCTCCTTCGCTGCACGAGATTACGATGCGTACCGGGCAAGGAACTAGATGCCGGTGGCGCGCAATTGGGGCCGGCGGACATGAACCAGACGCTCATAGAGAGAGATATAGTCCTCGGCCATGCGGCGAGACGTCCAGCGATCCTCGAAGCGGGCGCGGATGCGGGCGCGATCCAGCGTCTCGAGCTTGGCGCAGGCTGCGATCGCCTCATCGACGCCATCGACGATGAATCCAGTGAGGCCGTCCTCGATCACCTCCGGGACGCTGCCGCGACGGAAGCCTATCACCGGCGTGCCGCACGCCATGCTTTCGATCATCACCAGGCCGAACGGCTCCGGCCACTCGATCGGGAGCAGCAGCGCGCGCGCGCGCGACAGGAATTCCGGTTTCTCTGCGTCGCCGATCTCGCCGATGAACTCGATCTTCCCGTTTGCCAACAACGGCTCGACCGAGGTGCGGAAATATTCCGCGTCGGCGCCGTGCAACTTGGCGGCAACCTTGAGCTCGATGCCCGCGGCTCCTGCAATCCGGATGGCGCGCTCGATGCCTTTATCGGGGGAAAGGCGGCCAAGAAAGGCCAGGTAGCTCTGCTCGGCGGAAACCGGCGTCAACAGGTTGCGCGGCGCACCATGCAACACGGTTCCGAGCCATCCCAAATCCGGAACCGGCTCGCGCTGACTATTGGAGACGGAAACCAGGGGCAGGTCGGGAAACATGCGGTAAAGCGCGCCGAACGCGGGCAGATCGAGACGCCCGTGCAGCGTGGCGAGAAACGGCGTCGGCTGCCGCGAAAACAGGCTGTTGGGAAAGTAGTCTATGTGGAAGTGCAGGACGTCGAACAGGTGCGCGCGCCGGTAGATGTGCTCCAGCAGCAAATGGGTTGCGGGAATATAGTTCTCCACCCAGTCCTTGATTTCGGGATCGAGCCGGAGCGCGCGCGGGCGCGGCGCGTCCAATTTGGCCGAGGTTACCGAATCGCCGCTCGCAAACAGGGTTACGTCGTGCCCCATCGCAACCAGCTCCTCGGTCAACCAGGAGATGATGCGTTCGGTGCCGCCATAGAGCTTGGGCGGAACGGCTTCGAACAGGGGCGCAATTTGAGCGATGCGCATTTTGCAGACTTCCCTTGCGACGGCCGGGGGACGGCCCCATCGTATTTGCCATCCGGCGCCGGCCTGTTAACGGCTGCATCCGGCAACTGCCGGGAGCGAGTCGGCCTGTCCGCTGAGAACGCGCGCCAGCGAACGCACGTGCGGGTCGAGGATCATGGTAATGTGGTCCCCGGGCGCCGATACGGTACTGACGCGCGAGCAGAACGCGCCCCATCCCAGATCCTCCACCGCGCCGTCGCTCGTCGCGGAGCGCACGACCAGCGCGGGCACCTCGATGCGACCCGGCCGCCAGGCGGCGAGCGCCGCAAAAGCGGTGCGATAGCGCGCGAGCAGACGATCGATCAGCTCGGGACCGCTGCCGGCGGGAAGTATCGCGGCCTCGACGAAACGATCCAGCACGATACGCCGCCGCTCCGCCGGCGACGCGGCCGCGAGGCCCGCGGGCGCAATGCGCAGCGGCTTCTGGAAGAAGAGCGCAATCGCCTCGACGATTTCACAGAGCCATTGCGCTTCGTCCCGCTCCACATGTTCGTGCCGGCCGGGCGCGGCAAGATCGATGAGTGCCAGCAATTCGACGCGGCGGCCATGCGCCTGCAGCATCTCCGCGGCCGCGTAGGCAATGGCCGCTCCGAGCGAGTGCCCGGCGAGGCGGATAGGACCATCGGGCTGCCGGGACAGGATCGCCTGGGCGAAATCGGCGCCCAGCTTTTCGATCGACGTGTCTTCGCGGTCGAGCAGGCTCTCGGCCGCGTACACCAAAACGGCATGTTGCGATTCGAGCGCATGGGCGAGCGCCCGATAGGCAAAGGGATTGCCGCTTGCGCCCGGTGCGAGATAGAGCGGCGGCGCGTCCGCGTCGGACAGGACTATGAGCTTTGCCTCGACCGGCCCGGCGCCGCCGGTGAGCGCGCGCGCGAGGCTCGCGATGGTGGGCGCGCTCAGGAATGCCCCGAGTGACAGATCGCGCCCGAACCGTTCGCGCCAGCGCCGCAGCAGCTCCATCGCCAGCAGCGAATGTCCGCCGAGGTCGAAGAAGCTCGTCTCGGTTCCGGCCGCGACGGTTCCCAGCACGTCCTGCCAGAGCGCGGCTACCGCCACCTCCGCCGAGCTCTGCGGGGGCCGATCCGTCGGGGGAAGCGCCGCGGGGCGGGCGCGCGGGAGCATTTCCAGCGGCAGCAACTCCGGCAAATCGGCAAAGTCGGCCGCCTCCGCTACGGCAACGTGCTCGAGCAGCCGGCGCAGCGCCGCCAGATAACGTTCGCCTTCGCCGCGGCCGATACGCGAAAGCGCCGTAACCAGCCGGAAGCGCAGCCGCGTTTCGGGCATGACCAGCAAGGTCAGCGCATGCCGCGTGCGCGCGCCATGCGCTTCGAATCCGGCGACCGAGATAACGCTGCGGCGGGCCGCGGCTTGCACGCGCTCGAAGGGATAATTCTCGAATACGATCAGGCTGTCGAACAGGCTCGCCCACGCCGGGAGGCGCGACCAGGCGTGAATGCGGCCGGTGCCGAAATGCTCGAAGCGGCGGATGCGCGCGCCGTGTTGCTGTACGTCCTTGAGCCATGCCCGGATGCGGCCCCGCGCCGGCACCTGCAGGCGCAGCGGCAGTGAATTGACAAACAACCCGATCGCCTGGTCGCCGCCAGGGAAGTCCTCCGACCGGCCGGAGACCGTCACCCCGAGCACCACGTCCGCGCTGCCGCAGCGGGCCAGGAGACAGGCCCATGCGGCTTGCACGAGCGTGCTCAGCGTGACGCCCTGGTCGCTGGCCATCCGTGCCAGCGCCTGACTGACGGACTCATCCAGGCCGAGGTCGGTTTCTTCGTAGCCGTCTTCCGCCGGCTGCGTGGGATCCGCAAGGCCGACGGGGCGGACCGGGGACAGCCCCGACAATTCCTGCTGCCAAAATTCCCGGGCGGTTTTTTCCGGCTGCGCGGCCAGCCACCCGGCATATGCGACGGGATCGTTGTCGGTGCCGATCCGCCCCAGCCGGGCGGCGGAGGAATCTCCCTGGTAGATTTCCATGACGGCTTCGAGCACCAGGGCGACGCTCCATCCGTCGAGCAGGATATGGTGGAAGCTCCACCCCAGCACCCATTCGTCGGCGCCGGTTCTGAACAAGGCAAACCGCAGAAGCGGCGCGGCATCGAGATCGAATCCGCGGGTGCGATCCTGCGCAAGCCACTGATCCACTGGCCCGCGTCTGGCCGCTGCGGGAAGTCCCGACAGATCGCGGTGATGCCACTCCGGCTCGGCCTCGCGCAGGATCGCCTGCAACGGCTCGACGGAATCGCGCCACAGAAACGCGGATCGCAGCGCGGGAAACCGTCGCAGCACCGCGCGCCAGGCATGCGCGAGACGGCCGGGGTCGAGCGGACCGGCAAGCGAAATCAGGCACTGTTCGACGTGGATGCCGGAACGCTGCGTCAGGGTCTCGAACAGCACGCCCTGCTGTTGCGGGATCGGACGCAGCAGGGTCTCGACCTGGCGCGCCGGCAGGCGCGCGGCGTGCAGGATGCGGTCGAGTTCCGCCTGGGTGGGTCGTTGCTGCCCGCTCGGCAGCACAAGGTCCGAAGGCGAGAGGCGTCCATCCGCGTCGGCCGCGCTTGCGGCGGCGATCTGCCGAAGCGCCGCCTCGCTCGCCCGGCTCCAGCGCAGGATTTCGGCGCGGGCATCCTTGCCGCGGCAGAAGCGCCAGTCGATGCGCAAGCGTCGCTCGAGCGCGAACGCCACCACCTCGACCCGATACGGGCGCGGAGCATCCGGATGCAAGGTCCGGCCGACCTCGCCGGCCGCCAGGCGAAAGCCGGCGTCGTGCGAGGCCTGCGTGTCGATTTGTCCGAGATAGTTGAAGCTGATGTCGGGGCAGGGCAGGGCGGCCAGTCGGTCGCGAAGTTCGCTCCCGCGCATGTAGCGCAGCAAGCCGAACCCGATACCGGAATCGGAAAGACGCCGCACCGTTTCCTTGACGGCGAGCACGCGGTCGGCCAGCGCCGCGCGCGGCGGCAAGGTCACGAGCACGGGCGCAATGGTCGTGAACCAGCCGACCGTGCGGCTCAGGTCGGGGCTGCCGGCGGCGTTGCGCCCATGGTGCTCGAGATCCAGCAGCAGCGCGGATTCTCCGCTGATTGCTTCGTAGCCCAGGCACAACGCCGCGAGCAGCAGTTCCGCCGTGCCGGTACGCCAAGCCCCATTCGCCGGCCCCAGCAGCGCGGCGCAAAGCGCGGCATCGAGATCGAGCGAAACGACGTCGACATTCGCTTCGACGTTCGCGGTCTCGCCGGCGGGGATGCGCAAGGGGGAGCACCCGGGCCGCTCGCACCACAGGGGCGCTTCCGCGGCGGCGCTTTCCGCGCGGGCGGCCAGGAACCTCGACCAGTCGCTCAATGTCGCGGGCGGCCGCGGCAGCGCCGCCGGATGGCCCTGGCCTTGGGCGGTCAGCATTGCTTCGAGGTCTTCGAGCAGGATGCGCCACGACATCGCGTCGATGACGAGATGATGCGCGCTCAGCACCAGTTCCGGACCTTGGCCCGGGCCGTGCGCGATCCACAGCGCGCGCCAGACAGGTCCGCGCTCCAGATCCAGAGCCTGATGGAGTTTCGTCAGCGCGGCATCGATCTCCTGATCGTTGCGCGGATGCGGCCCGGCACCGAGGTCCAGCACGTCCAGGACCGGCGGTCCGGGAGGCGCGGCATGCGCCTGCCAGGCGCCCGCGTGCCGGCTGAACCGCAGGCGCAAGGCCTCATGGCACGCTTCCAGCGCGGCAAGCGCCCGCTCGACCGCCTGCTTCGGCACCCGCGCGTCGAGGGCGAGCCGTACGGCTTGGTTCCATGGCACGCGCCGGCGCATGGGCATTTCCAGGAACCAGTGCTGAACGGGCGTGAGCGCAAGGAATGACGATCCGGCTGCCTCGGCCTGCTCGGCGAGCAGCGGGCGCGCCGCGCGCGCTTGCGTCCGGATTGTCTGGCAGCGCAGGGCGTCTTGCGCGCTCAGCCGCCAACCCGCACGCGCCGCGCGCATTGCGAGTTGCATCGCGCGAATCGAGTCGCCGCCCAGCTCGAAGAAATGATCGTCCGGACCGACCCGAGGAATGCCGAGCAGGTCTTTCCAGATTTCCGTGAGCGCGACTTCGGCGGGATTTTCCGGGTCGGCCGTCGCGATGGCGCTCGGCGTGTCGCGGGCCGGCAGCGGCAGAGCGGATCGATCGAGCTTGCCGTTGCGCGTCAGCGGCAAGGCCGGCAGAACGAAATAGTGCGCCGGCACCATGTGCGCGGGCAGGCGGTCGGTCAGGTGCGGTCGCAGATCGGCCGCGGTCGGATTGGCGCCGGCGCGCGGCACCACATAGGCGATGAGCCGGCGTTCCGCGCTGCCTGGCAACGGCGGGGCCGCAACGACTGCATTCGCAACACCTGCATGCTGGAGCAGGCATGCCTCGATCTCGCCAGGCTCGATGCGGAAGCCGCGAATCTTGAGCTGCTGGTCGAGGCGGCCGAGGAATTCCAGGGCCCCGTCCTGACGAAAGCGGGCGCGGTCACCGGAGCGATAGAGACGAGCGCCGGGCGCAGGCGCAAACGGATCGGACAGGAATCGTTCGGCCGTGAGCTCGGGCTGACCGATATAGCCGGCCGCCACGCCGTCGCCGCCGATCCACAGCTCGCCCGGGATGCCCTGGGGTACCGGCTCGCCATGACGATCGACGCAATAGAGCCGCGCGCGGCCGAGCGGCCGCCCGATTGGAACCGAGGTGGCGCGTTCCGACAGATCCTCGCTGTCTATCTCGTGATAGGCCGCAATGACGGTCGTCTCGGTCGGTCCATAACCATTGGCGATGCTGCCCTTTGTTCCTGTCGCAAACAGCGTCCGCAGTCCGTCGAGCGACAGCACGTCGCCGCCTGCCACCAGCTGGTCGAGCCCGACCAGGGCTTGCGGCTCGTGATCGATCATGGCGTGGAACAGCCCCGCGGTGAGCCAGACGAAGTTCACCTGGCCGAGGCGGATCAGCTGCGCGAGCTGGCGAAGGCTCGCCAAGCCGGGCGGCGCGACCAGGAGCGTGGCGCCGGTCAGCAAGGCTCCCCAGATTTCCATCACGGAGGCATCGAACGAGGCGGGCGCGAAGTGGAGAAACACCGGCCGGCGCCGGTTCGTCCGACGCGGCAAGCCGTCGACGAAGTGCAGCACGTTGCGGTTCGTCACCGCCACGCCTTTGGGCTTACCGGTCGATCCGGACGTGAACATGACATAGGCGAGCCGTTCCGGATCGGCCGGATGCGCGGGCGCCGGGGCGCCGGTCGAACCACGTTCGGATTCTCCGGCGCGGAGGCCGACCACGTTTTCGAACAGGTTCGCGAAAGCCGGTGGCGCCGCGGTGTCGATGATGAGGGCGCGCACCCCGGCGTCGTCACGCAGCAGCGCCACGTGTGAGGCAGGCAATTCGGGATCGAGCACCAGATACGCGCTTCCGCTGGCGAGGATCGCCAGCAGCGCAACGATCATGTCGGCCGAGCGCGGCAACGCCACGCCGATGACCGGGCCGGCATTCTCCAACCGCAGCGACAAGTGCTCGGCGCGCTCCGCCAGCTCGCCATAGCTCAGTCGCGGCCAATGCTCGCACGCGTGCAAATCATCCCACGAGTCCGGCGCCATGAGCGCGGTCCGGCGCGGCCGTTGCGTGGCGATCGCGCGGAACCGGGCAAATAAGCTCTCTTGCGCAATCGGCGCTCCCTGCCCGGCGCCGAGCGCCAGCACTGCGGCGCGGGCATCGACCGGCATCAAACGCAAGCGCGAGATCCTCGTTTCGGGGTCGGCCAGGACCGCACGCGCCAGATTGCCGTAATGTTCGAGAAGCCGCCCCATGCGCGCCGGTTCAAACAAGGCGGGCGGAAATTCAAGCGTCAGGCCGAGCCCCTTGGCCTCCTCTTCGACCGACAGATACAACTCCGCCTTGGCGGTTCGGGTGCCGATTTCGCGCGGCCGCGTGTGCAGGCCGGCGAGCTCCGGCGGCCCCCCGACCACGTTGTGGAACACGAAGAGGATTTGCGCGAACGGCATGTGTTGCCCGGCCGCCGTTGCGCCCACGGCCTGCACGAGCCGCTCGAACGGAAGATCCGCATGGGCAAAGGCGCCGCGTGCCGCATGGGCAGCACGGCGCAGCAGCGTGCGGAAGCTGGGATCATCGGAGCAGTCGAGACGCAGGGGTACCCGATTGACCAAGAGGCCGATCACGTCCTCCAACTCTTGCTGCTCCCGCCCGACGAGCGGCGTCGCCATCACGATATCGTCGCCACCGCCATAGCGATGCAGCAGGGTCGCAAACAGCGTCCACAGCACCGTGAAAAGCGTCGTGTTTTGCTCGGCCGCGATATGCCGCAATCCATCCGTGGTTTCCGCGTCCAAGCGGATGCGCGCCAGCTCCGCGGCAAGCCGTGTGATCGCGGGCCGCCGAAAGTCCGGCCACAGGTCGATGCCGGCGGGCGCACCCGACAGAGTCTCGCGCCAATAGGCGACCAGGGAACCGTGGGCCGCCGCGCGTTGCTCCTCCAGCCACAGGGCGACTTCCGGAAAGCCGAGAGGTTGCGGTGAAAGATCGGGGACCTCTCGACGGCTGAGAGCCGCATAGGTGGCGGATAATTCCCGCAGCAGGATCGCGACGCTGGCACCGTCCGCGATCAGATGATGCAGCACGACCGCCAACACGTGCCGATTCGCGCCCCGCCGGGCCAGGCCGACGCGCCACAAGGGCGGACGCTCCAAGCGAAAGGAGGGCTCCGACAACCCGCGCAGCCAAGCCTGCAGCGATTCCTCGTCGGGGGCACCGTCGCTGGCAACAAGCTCGACGTCCGCCCACGGCACCCGCATGGATTCCGTCACGCGTTGGTGCGGCCGGTCGTCGGTCAATTCGACGAAGCTGCGCAGCGCCTCGTGGCGCTGCACGAGCAGCTCGAATGTTCGGTGCAGAGCCTCCCGATCGAGCGGTCCGGACAAGTCGAGGGCGGCGCAGATGTGGAACGCGTCGCCGGCGAGGTCCGAGCGTTCGGCCACCCAGACCGCCGTTTGCGCCGACGTCAGCGGCACCGGCCGGTCGCGGTCAAGACGGCGGCTCGGGGCCTGGCGCCGAGCAGGACGGCTCAATTCAAGCAGGTGAATCAGATCTTCGCGGCAGCCGGCGATGGCGGATTTCATGTCAGGGGTCAGCGTGCCCCTGGGCGCGCGGTAGCGCAGACGCATTCCCTCGTGCCACAGCTGGACGCCGGCGCGTCTCAGCTGCTCGAGAACGCGAGCAGCCTCGACCGTGCTCATTACAACTCACCTTCTTCGGCATCCGCGGGAATCTGCGCGCCCGCCCCCATCTGGTCGGCCGCCCGTATCCCGTCCAGCAGCACGGCCATCCGGGCGATCGTCGAAGCCTGCATGGCGAGCCGCAATGTCACCGGCAGACGCGTCTGCGTGCGCAGGCGGGAGATGACGCGGATGGCGGCGAGGCTGTCGCCGCCCAACGCGAAGAAATCGTCATCACGCCCGATCGCCGCATGCCCAAGCACGTCGCGCCAGATCGCGGCGACAAGCTCCTCGGTACCGCCGTTGAAAGCTGCGGCTGCTTGCGGCATGTGCTGATGGATAATCGGCACGCCGGCGGCGCTCGGCGAGGGACCGTCGACCCAGTCTTGCCGGCGCTTGGCGAAATCGCCCGCCACCACGGCGATCCTGCCCTCCAGCCCGGCGGTGATGATTCCCTCGATCAGATCGAGTGTCGTTTCCAGTCCGATCACGGCCGGCGGACGGCCTGACGCCGGTGCATTCTGCGCGAAGCCGAGCGCGTCGAAGGCTACGCTGATCCATCTCTGCCCGAGATCGGCCCGCTGCTGCGCCAAGACCTCCATGGCGCGATTGGCCGCCGCATAGGCGGCAAATCCCAAGCCCCCGAGCACGGTCGAGAGCGAGGAGGACACCAGCACGAAATCAAGGTCGATCGCCGCCGCGGCGTCGGCGAGTGCTGCGGCGCCGTCCAACTTCGGCCGCAAGATCGCGGCGGTCTTGGCCTCGCTCATCTCGAGGACCGGTTCGACCGCCTCTTCGCCCGCAATGCCGGCGAGATGAAAGATTCCATCCAGCCGGCCGAAGCGAGCGAATGCGGCCGCGATCGCGGCCTTGGCGCAGGCGGGATCGGCAATGTCGCCGCTCATCGTGACGGGCGCATTGGCCGGATCGAGGGGCGTAAGCGAGCGCGGCCACGATTCGGTCGGCCGCCGGCTCATCAGAACCAGCCGTGCGCCGTGCTGCCGCGCGAGGTGGGAGGCCAGCGCCTGTCCGAGCTCTCCGGCGGCGCCGGTTATCAGGTAAACGCCTTTCGGTCGAAACGCGCCGCGGCGAACCGGCGTGGGCAGCAGGCGATAGTCCGGCACGAGCCTGCGGCGCCCGCGCATTGCCACGTGACGGTCGCTTTCGACGGCAAGAATTTCGCAGGCGAGCGCCGGCAATGACGCCGCGAGGGTGCGGGCGTCGAAATCGATCACCCGGCAGGGAAGCTCGGGTAGTTCCTGCGCCACGACCAGCGCGGCGGCCGCCATGCCGGCGGCGTCGGGCGCGGGTTCCTCGGCGCCCGTCACCTCTTCGGCATCGGCGGTCAGCAGGACGAGCGCGCACGCCCCTTGCTCGACTGCGCGCCGGGCCACGTGGGCCATGTCGATCAAAGCGGGCGACAAGCTCCGTCCGGGCGAAACCGGCAGCACAATGATCCGTCCCGCGACCTCGGCGCCATCGCCGTCGATCGCAACGCGCGCGGCGCCGCGCCCGCGCAACTTTTCCGCCAGCGCTTCCCACTCCGTCGCGCTGTCGGACAGGATCAGAACGTCGGCTTTCTGTTGCGGTCCGTGATCGCGGCGCGCCGCCGGTCGCCACCCCGGAACGTACAGCGCCGGTTCGTTCGCCTGTGGCGCGGCGGCGAGCCAGTGGCGGCTGCGCTCGAACGGATAGGTCGGCAACGGTGTCTTCATCGGCTTCGGATCGGGATGCAGCGCCGCCCAATCGACCATCAACCCCCGCTCCCACAGGCGCGCGAGCGCGGCGCGCGGTTCGCAGCCGGCGCGCTCCTCGTGCTCCAGCGGCAGCACGGGGATCGTGGCTTCGAGCCCATGGCGTCGCACGATCGACGACAAGGTCTTGCCCGGACCGACCTCGAGGAAGATCGCGTCGCCATGATCGGCCAATGCCCTCAGGCCGGCGGAAAAGCGCACGGTTTTGCGCAAATGCCGGGCCCAGTAAGCGGGATCGGTCGCCTCGCGCGGCGTGATCCAGCAACCCGTGACAGTGGAAACGAACGGGATCGCGGGTTCGCGCAATCGCACGCGGCCGAGCGCTTCTTCCAGCGGCGCCACGACCGGATTCATCATGGCGGAGTGGAAGGCGTGCGACACGCGCAGCGGCACATGGTCGATTCCATCGTTTGCCAAGCGCGCGCAGAAGGCCTGCAGGCTCTCGCGCGGTCCCGCCACGACCGTCGTCGCGGCTTCGTTGCAAGCCGCGATCGCCAGATCGGCCGGCAACCGGCGCGCTGCCTCGGCCTCGGAGCACAGCACGCTCGCCATCGCGCCTTCGGGCAGCGCTTGCATCAGGCGCGCCCGCAGGGCGACCAGCCGAACGACGTCCTCGATCGCGAAGACGCCCGCCAGCGTTGCGGCCACGAACTCGCCCAGGCTATGGCCGATCATGCCGGCCGGCGCGATCCCCCAACCGGTCAAGAGCCGGGCGAGCGCGAACTGAAGAACAAACAATGCCGGCTGCGCGACGGCGGTTCGCGTCAACGCATCCGACGCATCCGCCGGGTCGGCGAAGGTCGATGAATGCACGGCTCGGGCCGTCGTGTCGTCAAGTTCTGCAAGGCAGAGGTCAACATCGGCGCGAAAGTGCGGCTCGGCTTGATAGAGCGCACGTCCCATGCCGGGACGCTGGGTCCCCTGGCCGGGGAACAGAAAATGACACGAGGGCGGCGTGGCCGGCGCGGCGCGCTGTGGCAACAGCGGCTCGGAGAGCTGCGTCACGGCATCCGCGATCGAATCCGCCACCAGCGCAAGCCGCCAGGGAAAGGCGCGGCGCCCGCTTTGCAGAGTCCAGGCCATGCAGGCGATGTCCGCCGCGCCGGCCGACAAGGCCTGACGCAGTCCCTTTGCCTGCGCTTCGAGCGCGGATCGCGTGCGCGCCGAGAGCACCACGACTTGCGCCTTCGCCGGGGTCGAGCCCGTAGGTGCGATCTCGGGTGCCTGCTCGAGCACCACATGAGCATTGGTGCCGCCGATGCCGAAGGAACTGACGCCGGCGCGCCGCGGACCGTCCTGCTTGTCCCACGGGCGCGCCGCGGTGTTGACGGCGAAGCCAGTCGCGTCCGACGTCAGCATCGGATTGGGATTAACGAAGTGCAGCGTCGGCGGAATGATGCCGCGCTCGACCGCGAGCGCCGCCTTGATCAGACCGGCAACTCCGGCCGCCGCATCGAGATGGCCGACATTGGTCTTCAGCGAGCCGAGGACCGGCCGTGCCGCGGGATCGTCGAAGACGCAAGCCAGCGCACTGAGCTCGACCTGGTCGCCCAGCGGCGTTCCGGTGCCGTGGGCTTCGACGTAATCGATCGCGGAAGGAGGCAGCGACGCGGCCGCGAGCGCCCGTCGGATGACGTCCGCCTGTCCGTCCGGCCCTGGCGCGGTGAATCCGAGCTTGGCCGCGCCGTCATTGTTGATCGCGGCGCCGCGAATGACCGCGCGGATCGGGTCACGGTCGCGCAAGGCATCGCTCAGACGTTTGAGCACGACGATGCCGGCGCCGTTGCCGGGCACCGTTCCATCCGCATCGGCGTCGAACGCGCGGCAGCGGCCCGTGGGCGACGTGATTGCGCCCTCTTCCTGCAGGTAGCCGACCCGATGCGGCACCGAAACCGATACGCCGCCGGCGAGCGCGACGTCGCAATCGTGATCGAGCAGCGACCGTACCGCCAGCGTCACGGCAACGAGCGACGTTGAACAGGCGGTCTGCACCGCGATGCTGGGCCCGCGCAGGCCGAGCCGGTAGGAAATGCGCGAGGGCAGATAGTCCTTGTCGTTGCCGAGCAGCAATTGATACGCCGCGGACGCGGATCGGTCCCCCTCGGCCGCTCGCGCCGCCCACATTCCGTAGCTGCTGATCGCGCCTCCGGCGAATACGCCAACCCGCACGGCGTCAGCGTGCGCCGCGATCCCGGCGTCTTCGATTGCCTCCCACGCGCATTCCAACAGCAAGCGTCCCTGCGGATCCAGGCGGCTCGCCTCCGCCGGGCCGAGACCGAAGAATTCCGCGTCGAACAGGTCGATCTGATCGAGCGCGCCGACCGCCGGCACGTAGGACGGATCGGCGAGAATCTGCGGATCGACGCCTTCGCGGCGCAGCACCGCCTCGTCCACTCGCAGAATGCTCTCGCGCCCGGCAATCAAGTTGGCCCAGAACGCCTCCACATCAGGAGCCCCGGGAAACCGGCCGGCCATCCCGACAATGGCAATCGAGCGTTCGGGTTCCGCCGTCGCGGCGCTTGGTCGAAGCGGCGGAGATTCGGCCAGCACGCGCGGCTCGTCCGGCGCGGCCGAAAGGCAGGCCGCAAGGCTCGCCACGGTCGGCATCCGGAACATGTCCATCAGGGTCAGCTGCCGCTCGAACGCGTCGCGCAGTCGCGCATGGACCTGCACCAGCAGCAGCGAATTGCCGCCGATATCGAAGAAATTGTCGTGGACGCCGAATTCCGCCCGTTCGAGCGCCCGCCGCCAGATCGTCGCGATCCGCCGCTCGGCATCGTTGCGCGGAGCGACAGCGCGGGTCGGTGGTTGTTGTGGGGGCTCGACCGCCGCCAGGGCACGCCGGTCGAGCTTGCCGTTCGCCGACAGCGGCAGCTGCGGCAGCTCGGTTATGCTCGCCGGGACCATGGAGGCCGGCAGCGTTGCGCGCGCGTGCCGCATCAGCGCGTCGACGTCGACCGCAGCCGCGCCAGGCGCGATAAAGGCGACGATCCTCTGGTCGCGGGCCGTGGCGCCCCTGACGACGGCGGCGGCATCGCGCACGCCCGGATACTGTCGCAGCACCGCCTCGATTTCTCCGAGCTCGATGCGATGGCCGCGCAGCTTGATCTGGAAGTCCGCACGGCCGAGATACTCGATCGCGCCGTCCGGCCGGATGCGCCCACGATCGCCGGTACGGTAGAGACGCGCGTCGGGTTCTTTGGAAAACCGATCGGGGACGAATCGCTCCGCCGTCAACTGGGGCCGATTGAGGTAGCCGCGAGCGAGCGCGACGCCGCCGATGCAAATCTCGCCCGGTATGCCGATGCCGGTTTGCTGCCCGTGTGGGTTCAGCACGTACATGCGGACATTCGCGATCGGCCGGCCGATCGGCGAGCTGCGGCCGCGCTCGTCCGGTCCGCACGGCCAGGCGGTCACGTCGACCGATGCTTCGGTTGGGCCGTACAGATTGTGCAGCTGCGCCGACAGTCCGGCGTCCAGGAAGCGATCGCGCAATTCCGGCGTCAACTCTTCGCCACTGAGGATGACGCGTCGCAGCGACCGGCACCGCACCGGGTCGGCGTAGGGAAGGAACACTTCCAACATCGAAGGAACGAAATGCAGCGTCGTGATGCCCGCGCGCTCGATCGTGTCGACCAGATGGTGAGGATCGCGGTGGGCGCCCGGCTGCGCCATGACCAGCGTGGCGCCGGTCATCATCGGCCAGAAAAATTCCCAGACCGAAACGTCGAACGCGTAGGGCGTCTTCTGCAGGACGCGATCCTCGGCTCCCAGCCGATAGGCGGCCTGCATCCAGCGCAGCCGGTTGACGATCCCCCGGTGCGGGATCATCACGCCCTTCGGCTGCCCGGTGGATCCGGAGGTATATATCACATAGGCGAGATCGCCGTCGCTCCGCGATTCTCCGACGTAGGACGCGAAGGCGTGAGCGCCGCGGGCATCGGCCAGCCATTGATCGGCGTCAGCGGACGTGATGCCGGGCGGGAGCCGATCGCGCAGTCCTTTGCTCGTGAGGACCACGACCGGATTGGCATCGCCGATCATAAAGGCTAGCCGGTCGGTTGGAAGCTCGGGATCGAGCGGCAGATAGGCGGCACCGGCGCGCAAGATCGCCAAGAGGACTACCGGCATCGCGAGGCCGCGCTCCAGGCAGACCGCGACGATCTTGTCTCGCCCGGCGCCGAGCCCGCGCAGTCGCCCGGCCAAGCGGTCGGCAACCTGCAGCAATTCGCCATAACTCAGGGTCTCATCGCCCGAGCTTATGGCGATCGATTGCGGCGCGGCTTCGGCCTGGGCGACGATCAGCGCGTCGAGCAGCGCCGGAGGACCCAGATCGGCTTCCGTCTCGTTCCAGATTTGCAGCTGGCGCCGTTCCTGCGGCGACAGGATGTCGTGCTCCGCAATCGGCCGCTCGGGCTTGCCGACCAGCGCCGCGAGGAGCCGGACCAGGGAGTCGGCCAGTCGCCCGATCGTCGCCGCATCGAAGAGATCCGTGCGGTACACGACGGCGCCGCGGATCGGCTCCGCGGCCGGCACGCCGGCGACCGCCTCCAGATAGACGGACAAATCGAACTGCGACACGCCGCCGTGGATGTCGAGCGGCCGCGCCCGCAGGGTTTCGTGCACTGCGCCGGGTTCTAGCTCCTGATAATCGAACAGCACCTGGAACAGCGCGTGCCGGCTCAAGTCGCGGTCCGGGCGTAGCGCGTCGACCAGCTTCTCGAAAGGCAACTGCTGATGCGCAAACGCGCCGAGCGAGCTCTCTCGCACCCGGCGAACGAGCTCGCTGAAGCTCGGATTTCCCGAGAGGTCCGAGCGCAGCACGATCGTGTTGACGAAGCAGCCGATCAGGTTCTGCACTTCCGGACGGTCGCGACACGCCACCGGCACGCCGATCGGAATGTCGTCCTGACCGCTGTAGCGGGCGAGAAGCGCCTGGAAAGCAGCAGCCAGGAGCATGAACGGCGTCGCCCGCCAGCGAAGCGCGAGAGCGGCGACCTGCGCGGCCACGTGCGCCGGGATATCGAAGCCGAGGCGCTCGCCGTTTTCCCGCTGAACCGGCGGGCGCCGGCGATCCGTGGGGATATCGAGCACCGGCAGATCTGCGAGGCGATGCCGCCAATAGCCGAGCAGGCGTTCGAGCTCGGTCGCGTTCAGAATTGTGCTCTGCCACCGAGCATAGTCGGCATATTGAACCGGCAGAGGCGGCAGACGGGGCGTGCGTCCCTCAGCATCCGCCACGTACAACTCCGTCAGATCCCGCCACAGCAGGCGGACCGACCAACCGTCACCAGCGATGTGATGCAGGCTCGCCAGCAGCACGTGATCCGCTTCGCTCAGCCGCAGCAGGCGGGTGCGCAAGATCGGCAGCTCGGCGAGGTCGAACGGCCGGCCGACCTCCAGCGTCGCCATGCGCCGTACTTCGGCGTCGCGAGCCTTCGGGTCGATATGCGTCAGGTCGTCGATCGGCAGGGCGGCCGTGACGCTCGGAACGATGATTTGCAGCGGCCGCCCTTCGATCTCGCGAAACTTGGTGCGCAGCGGCTCATGCCGGTGGTGCAGCGCATCGATCGCGCGGAGCAGCCGCTCAGTATCGAGCGGGCCTTCGATCCGCACGGCGCCGAACAGTGTGTAGGCGGTGCTGGCCGGCTCCAACTGCTGCATGAACCACATGCGCGTCTGCGCGTCGGACAGGGGCAGCGCGCTGAAACGGGAGACGGGCGGGATGGCCGCGTCGGGCGCCGGCGCCGCCACCCCTTCGGCGATGGCGTGCAACAGACCGGAAAAGGTCGGCCGCTCGAAGATCGCCGCCAGCGGGATCTCGACATTGAGCTTGGTCCGGATTGTCCGCCACAGCTGCGCCGCCAGCAGCGAGCTTCCACCGCATGCAAAGAAATTGTCGTCGGGATCGGCCGCGGAAGCCGGAAGAAAATGCTTCCAGATTTGTCGCAGGGTTGCTTCGACCTTGCTGCTGCGGCCGACGGGCCGATCGGCCTTCTCGATCCCGGAATCGTTCTCGGCGGAGTCCGGCGGCCGGAGGACCTGCTCGCCGGCGCGGCTTGCGATCCGGTCGAGCCGGCCGGGAAAGTCGATCACCCCGGTGTCGGCTGCCCGGCCGCCTTTGGTCTGGGAGCCGGCCGGACGCAGGATGGTCTCGATATCGGCTCCGACGACGTCGTCGAGCAAGCCGGTCGGATGCGCGGCCATGCCGGCCATGATCGCCTGGTAAGCGCGCGCATGACGCTCGACTGTCGATGCGTCGAACAAGGCGGCGTCGAACTCGATCCGCACGTCACACGTTGCCGCGCGCTCCGTCACCTCGACGAGCAGATCGGCCTTGGGTGAGGGCGGCGGGATCTGAACCGGCGTAATCCTCAGGTCGGTGAGGTCGATTATCTGTTCGGTGTCGGGCTGGGTGGCAAAAAGCGTCCGGAACGGCGGCTCGTGCCGCCCTTTTCGCACCGACCTCGGATCCTGGGTCATGAGTTCGAGAGGCAGGTCGGCGTGGCCGAGGGCACCGAGCGTGACCTCGCGCACGCGTGCGAGCAGCGAGCCCACGTCGCCGCCGGCCGGCACCAGCGTGCGCAGGACGAGCGTGTTCGCGACGCAGCCGATGAGATCCTGCAGCTCGGCGCGATCGCGTCTCGCCGTCGGCACCCCGACCGCGATATCGGCCTGGCCGGTCAGCTTCCACAGCAGCAGCTTGAAAGCCGCGAGCAAGACCATGAAATGGGTCACGCCGTAACGACGGGCCAAACTGCGCAATGCCGCGGTCTGCGCCGCGTCGATCCGCAGGTTCACGGCGCCGGCGGTTCCGCGGCCGACGTGCGCGCGCGGCCGATCGGCCGGGAGCTCGAGCGGCGCCAGGCCCTCGAGCCGCTCGCGCCAATATTTTTTCATCGGCTCCCAAGCGCTCGTCAGCTGCTCGCGCTGCCATTCCGAAAAGTCGGCGTATTGGATCGGCAGATCGGGAAGCGGCGGCAGACGCGGATCGCGCCGGCGGGCGTAGAGCGCCGCGATGTCCCGCAGCAGCACGGTCATCGACCAGCCGTCGAAGACGATATGGTGGATCGCCAGTGCCAGGATGGCGTCGCGCTCCCCGAGCCGGATCAACAGCGCCCGCGCCAGAGGCGGCGCAATGAGGGGAAACGCCGTATGCGCAAAGGCGGTCGCCCGGCTGATGGCTTCCCGCTCGCGCGGTGCTGGGGCGGATGATGCGAGGTCGACGAGCTCGAAAGGAATGCGGCCGGCCGCCTCGATACACTGCCAAGGCTCGCCGTCGATCTCGACGATGCCGGTGCGCAGGCTCTCGTGGCGACGAACGCAATCGTCGAAGGCGCCGCGCAGGGCGGCAAGATCGAGCGCGCCGGAAATGCGAACCACGCCGGAGACCAGATAGGTCGCGTTTCCCGGGTGGAGACGCTCGATCAGCCAGAGCTGGCGTTGTACCGACGAGCAAGCCACCAGGGCCGGCGCGTCGTCGGCGATTTCGGACCGTTCGGCGAGTCCGGGGTCGAACTCGGCGACGGCGTCCGGAGCCAGGTCCACGAGTTTCATGCGCCGACCTTGCTCTTCGGCGGCCGTGCGGCCGACAAACGGCGGGTGCGCGCGCGCGGCCGGATCGGCTGCGCTTCGCCCGCCCGGCGCGCTTCTTCGATCAGCTGCGCCAAGGCCGCAATCGTCGGCCCGGAGATGATGTCGCGCAGGGCAATCGAGACCTGCCATTGCTCTTGGATCCAAGCGGCCAGTCGCGCCGCCGCCAGGGACTGGCCGCCCGCGGCAATGAAGTCCTCGCCAACGCCGGCGACCGAGAGAGAGAGCGGCCCGCGCCAATGGTCGAGCAGCGCGCGCTCGACCGGCGTGCCGGGCGGGATCGGCTCCGCGCTCGGCGCCGGCTCCCCGCGCGGAAGAGCCGCGCGGTCGAGCCGTCCGAAGCGGTCGAGCGGAAAGGCGGCGACCGGGACATAGAGATCGGGCACGAGGGCGGCCGGAAGCGACCGCCGAAGATCATTTCGAAGCTCCCGCGCCCGCTCGTTCCAATCGGCGCCCGCTCCTTGAAATGCCGCAACCGATGCCGGAACGATCCATGCGACGACGCGCGCGTCCGTGTCGGCAGAGCCGCGCAGGTCCACGGCGGCATTGCGCACCAGCGTGTGCAGTCGCAGCCGTTCCTCGATCGCCTCGCGATCCATGCGCAGGCCTGCCGCCTCGATGCACTCGTCCTCGCCAGGCAGACGCTCGATGGCGCCGTCGGGCCGGCAGCGTGCGCGCTGCCCGGTCCGCACCGGCCCCGGCCCGAGCACATCCCCTTCCACGCACAGTTCTCCGGCGACGCCGATCGGCAGCGGGCGCTGCCGCGCGTCGAGAACGCGGGTCTGGATGTTGGCGATCGGACGGCCGATCGGCATGGCGCCGATCTCGTCCGGCCCGCACATCCAGTGCAGCATTCCGCCGCGGCCGCCGGAAGCGTCGAAAAGCGTGTGCAACTCGGCGCTCAGCCCGGCCGCGAAGAACCGACCGCGCAAGCTGGCAGGCAGCGGCTCGCCGACGCAGAAGACGTATCGGAGTGCGCCGCGGGTTGCGGGGCGGGCTTGCGCCAAGAATGCGTCGAGTTGGGTCGGCGTGAACTGGACGACCGTTACGCGTTCGCTTTCGATCAGGCGGACGTGATCGGCGGCAGCGGAGTCGCGGTGCGGTGCCTCGAACAGCAATCGCGCGCCGGCGCTTAGCGGCCAGAGCATCTGCCAGGCAGCAGAACCGCCTTGCGGACATGCGCTTTGCAACACGGTGTCGTCCGTCGCGAGCGGAAAACATTGCCGCATCCAGAGGACCAGATTGCGCAAGGCGTCGTGACTGATAGGTACCGGCTTGTCGTTGCCGGGGCGGGCCGCCAGCCAAGCCGCATTGCGGCCGACCGGGTGCGCGATTTGCCGCGCCGGTCGCGCGCCTTGCCCGATATCGTCGGTCAGTATCGGCAGTCCGAGCGTCGCAAGCGAGCCCGCGTGGCTGGCACTGCTCACCAGACGGGCGGGTTTCGCTTCGGCGATCGTGTGACGAAGCCGCGCCGGATCGTCGTTCGGGTCGATCGGCAGAGGGACCGCGCCCGCATAGAGAATACCGATCAGCGTCGCGGCGAACTGAGGCGAGGGCTCGAACGCACAGGCGACCACGTCGCCGGGCTCGATGCGCTCGGCCTGCAAGCGCCCGGCGACACGGCGAGCCGCCTCGTCCAGGGCGCCGTACGTCAGGTTGGCATGGCCGCAGCTTACCGCAATGCGGTGGGGCGATGCGGCAGCCTGCGCGGCGATCAGCTCCGGCAGCGAGCCTTGCTCGAAGAAATTTCGTCCGGTCGCATTGGAGCGCTCGATCAGTGCGGCGTCGACCTGGTCGAGGACTGCACGGTCCGCGATGGGGCAGTCGCGATCTTCCCCGCCGCGTTCGATCCATGCGAGCCAGCGCTCGCCCAGGCGCCGGATTCCCGGTTCGGAGAAAGCGTCGGCATCATAGTCGAGCTCGACATACCACTCGCTGCCGAGGATCGTGAGATTGATGCAGAGGTCGAATTTCGCTCCCAGCACCGGACTGTCGCACAGCCGGGTGCGTATCCCGCCGACGGCGGCCGGCGGCTCGACCTTGTCGAGATTGAACGTCACGTTGATCGCCCCGTCGTGGCGTCCGGATGTCGAGAGAACCGGATCCAGGATCGCGGCCAGCTCGATCTCGCAATGTCGTTCGGAAAGCGTGGCCACGTGCGGGGCCAAGGCGCGCAGGAATGCGTCCAGGGTGACGCCGCCGGCGAGGCGCGAGCGTACGGGCACGAGTTGCGCAGCCTGCGCAATCATGCCCGCCAGGTCGGGAGTGCGGCCGGATCCGCCGATGCCGACGACGAGGTCGTTTCGTCCAAACAAACGATGCAGATAGGCCAGGGTCACGGCGAGCGCGGTCACGAACAACGTCGCGCCCTGGTGCCGGGACAACTGCTCGAGCGAGGCCCGGGCACGCGCCGTCACGGGCAACCGCAACCGCGCGCCGCGGCGCGTGCTTGCGTGCGGCGCCGGACCGTCGCGCGCGATCGGCACGGGATCGGGCGGATCCGCGAGCAATGCCTGCCACCAAGCCTGGTGCGCCGCGAACTGCGGATGGGCGCGGGAGCGCTCGAGCCGCGCCAGATGATCGCGCAGTTGCGCCGGCGGCGGGGGCGGCGCGGGTGCACCGAGAGCATGGTGCGCGTACAGCCGGCCGAGCTCCTGCATCAACAGCCGCAACGACCAGCCGTCGACCAGGATGTGATGCACCACGACCACGAGCAAATGGCGCTCGTCGGTCTGCCGCAGCAGCGCGGCACGGATCGGCGGGTCGACGGCGAGCTCGAAGGGGGCGCGGGCGAGCGACTCGATCCATTCGTTTTCCTGCTGCGTGGAAGGCCGCGCACCGTCGTGCGCAAGCGTCTCGCGCCGCAATCGGACGTCGACATGCGGCATCACGCGTTGGCGCCCTTCCACGATGCGGGTGCGGAGGGCTTCATGCCGGACCACGACGTCGGCGAGGGCGCGTTCGAGAGCCTCGGCATCGAGCGGGCCGCGCAGTTCGGCGACCTGCGTCTCCACATAGGCGAGCGCGCCGGCGCCATCCTGCTGCGCGCCGAGCCATATCTGCCGCTGCGTATCGGACAGCGCAACCGGCGCGGGCTCCGGCGTTTCCGGCAGTGCGCGAACGGGCAGCAGCTTTCGACCGGACAGAAAGCCGCCATCCTGCAGCGCGTCGACGCTCTCCAGCACGCGATCGGCGATGGCCTCGATTTCTGCGTCGCCGTGCGCGGTGGAGAGGAAGCAATTGCGGCCCTCCCAGACGAAAACCCCGCGGTGGAGCAGATGGAAATACAGGAGGTCGAGATTGCCCTTGTGGGCGAAACGAAAGACCGAGCCGAAGCGGATCAGCGACAACGGGATCTCGGCCGCCGTTAGCCGTGCGTTCAGCCGGTCGGTGAGCCCGGCCGCCTGCGCGTTCAGGCGATCCTGCAGCGCCGGGCCCTGGCGTTTGAGCTCGCCCAGGATGGCGCGGGCGGCCGCCAATCCCAAGGGATGGTTGTTGAACGTGCCGGCGAAGAAGGTCGTTTCCGGATGCGGCCGCGATTCATCTCCGAACCGCCAGACTCCGCCGTCGATTCCCTTGAGCAGATCGCCGCGCACGGCAACCGCCGCCATCGGCACGCCGCCGCCCAGCATTTTGCCGTAGGTGGCGACGTCCGCCTCGACCCCGAAATGCGCTTGGGCGCCGCCCGGATGCACGCGGAACCCGGTGATCATCTCGTCGAAGATCAACAGGATGCCATGCCGGCGCGTAAGCTCGCGCAGCGCCTGCAGGAACGCGCGCGGCTGCAGGTGCAGCGCCCGGCTTTGCACCGGCTCGACCAGGACAGCCGCCAACTGGTCCGCATGCGCGCGGATGGTCTCGAGCGCCGCGTCCGAGCCGTAATCCAGCGGCAGCAAATCGGACACGAAGGCATCGAGAATTCCCGGCGCCATCGGCGCGGCTGCCGCGGACTCCGCGTCTGCGCGGTCGCCGAGGAAGCCGTCGAAGTGGCCGTGATAGGAGTTCCGGAACACGGCGATCTTGCTGCGGCCGCGCGCCAGGCGCGCCAAGCGCGCGGCGGTCATCACCGACTCGGTGCCGGACTGGCAGAACAGAACGCGGTCCATGCCGGTCAGCTCGCACATGAGATCGGCCACCTCGCTCGCAAGCGGCGAGCGCGGCCCGAGCGCAAGCCCGCGTTCAAGCTGCGCCTGCATCGCCTCGCGGATCAGCGGCGCGCCGTGGCCGAACAGGTTGGCGCCGAAATCCATCGAAACGTCGATGTACTCGTTGCCGTCGACGTCCCAGATGCGGGCGCCCTCCGCGCGCTCGCCGGTGATCGGATAGATCATTTCCTTGATCGAGGGGCGGAACCCCGCCGCCGCGCGAACATCGGCGAAACGAGGCCGGCGCTGATCGGCAAGCGTCTTGGATCGGGCGGTGCGGCGCGTGTAGGCCGCGATGAGCGAAGCCCGATGGGCGGCGCGACGCGCGTCTTCCGGCGGGGAGGGCGCGGCGATCGGTGCCGGAACGGCTTGCGGCAACGGCCCGACGCGCGGCGGCCGCGCGGCCGCGCGCAGCGATGGTCCGTTGGAACGCGCGCCGGAACGGCCGTCCAGCCGCTCCAGCGTCGCCAACTGCTGGCGCAGCAGATTGTCCACCAGATCAAGCTGCCGGCGCATGAGCCCGGCCACGTCGCCTGGCGCCGCGTCGATGGCCATGGCCGCATCCGGCACGGGCGGTGCGGCCGGCGCCGGCGCCGGTGCCGCCTCGGCCCGGGCCTCTGCGCGGCGCTGGGCGCTGATGAAGCCGGCGAGCGTATCGATGGTGCCGAGCTCGCCGAGCAGGTCCTTGAGCGGAATTTTCACGCCGTAGCGTGATCCGAGCATGCGGGCGGCGTCCGCCAGCATGATCGAGTCGGCGCCCATTTCGATGAAGGAGCAATCGCCGCGCAGGTTCTCGGCGGCCTCCCCCAGCGCCGCGGCGAGTTGTTCGCGCAGCTCATCGCGAACGCGCTTGTTCAGATCGTGATCGAGCATCGGACGTTCTCCGGCGTCGACAGGCGGGCGCTTGACTTGTGGCGCCGGCGTGCCCGTCTCCGCAAACCAGAAAGGCTTGCGTTGCAATGGACCGGGTGGCTGCGCGATCCTTCGCCGGCGATAGTCGGCGTCGAAGCCCACCCAGTCGATATCGGCGCCTTCGCTCCATAGCGCGCAGGCGCCGTCGAGCAGCGTCTCCCACTCGTCCTCGCCCCCCATCGAGGCGACGAAACGGGCTGTTCCAGCGAAATCCTCCGCGCCCAGCAAGGTGAGCATCGGCCGCGGCCCGATTTCAAGAAACAGCCGGTGGCCGCGCTGGCTCAAGGCCGCGATGCCATTGCGAAACTGCACCGGCTCGCGTGCATGCCGTGACCAATAGGTTGGCACCGGCGGCGCGTCGGCCGCATGGAGGCCGCCCGTGAGATTGGCCGCCAGGGGCAGGCGCGGCGCCGCGAAGCCGGCTTCGGCCGCGATCTCGTCGAGCTCGCCGAGGATCGGATCCATCATGGCCGAATGGAACGCGGCGCCGACCGCAAGCGGACGGCTTTGCATTCCATGCCGGGAAAGATCGTCGCGCAAGGTTGCGAGCGCGCGGGCGGGGCCGGACAGGACGGTGTTCCGCTCGGTGTTGTGGGCCGCCACGCAGACGTCCGGATGCCGGGCGAGAAACGGCGCCAGCCGATCCGGCGCGGCCGGCACGCTCGCCATCGCGCCGCCGTCCGCCACCCGCTGCATGAGTGCGCCGCGGCGCGCGACGAGGCGCAACAGCGGTTCGATCTCGATCATGCCGGCGAGGGCCGCCGCCACATACTCGCCCAGACTGTGCCCGATGAGAGCGGCGGGCGTCACGCCCCAGGCGCGCCAGAGCATGGCGAGCGACCAGGCCAGCGCGGTCAGGGCGGGTTGGGCATAACGTGTCTGCGCCAGCAAATCGCGGCTGCGGCCCGCGTCATGCAGGACCGTGGTCAGCGGGACGTCGAGAAACGGTCGCAGGATCGAGGCGCAAAGATCGAGGTTGTGACGGAACGTTGCGCTTGCGCCGTAGAGGGCACGGCTCATGCCGGCAAAGGCCGCGCCTTGCCCACTGACCATGAACACGATGCCGGCTTTTGCCCGCTCGTCACCCCCGCTCTCCACCCCGATGCGGTCCGCTCCCGCTGCGATCGCCGCCAGTCCGTCGGCGAGCCCCGCCGCATCGCCGGCCCGCACCGCGGCGCGCAGCGGGTGTCGCGCGCGGCCGACGTTGGCCGAATGGCAAATGGCGGAGATCGGCGTGTGCGCAGCCGCCCGGGCGGCCGCTGCCGCGGTGGCCGCGAGCGCGCGCAGCCGCGGCGCGTCCGGCGCCGAAACGGCATAGACGTGGCACGGCCGCTCCGGCTGCGCCGCGTGCAGCGGAAGCACGGGCGCTTCCTCGATGATGACGTGAACATTGGTCCCGGATAGCCCGAACGCGCTGATGCCGGCCCGCCGTGGACGCGCGTTGCGCGGCCACGGTCGCGCGTTCGTCACCAGCTCGAGGTCGATCTCGTCCCAGCTCACGTGCGGCGTCGGCCGCTCGATCGGCGGCTGCGGCGGTATCGTCTCGTGCTGCAGGGCAAGCAGCACTTTGGCGACCCCGCATAGTCCGGCCGTTGCTTCGGTGTGACCGACGTTAGCCTTGACCGAGCCGACCGGGAGCTTGCCTGCAGCTTGACGGCTGCCGTCGAACACGGCCGCGAGCGAGCGCAACTCGATGGGGTCGCCGAGCGGCGTGCCGGTGCCGTGCGCCTCGATGAAGTCGATATCGCCGGGGCCGAGGCAGCCCGCTTCGAGCGCGAGGCGAACGACCCGTTCCTGCGCCTGCGCGTTCGGCACCGTCAACCCGCCGCTGGCGCCGTCATGCGAGACCGCGCTGCCGCGGACGAGCGCGAATATCGCGTGGCCCTCGCGGATGGCGCTCGATAAGCGCGACATCACCACGACGGCGCACCCTTCGCCGACGCCGAATCCGTTCGCCTCGGCCGCGAACGGTTTCGACCGGCCGTCGGGGGCCAGGGCACCGGTGCGCGACAAATAGATGGTTTCTTCCGGCGACAGCGCCAAATGCACGCCGCCGACGACCGCGAGATCGCATTCGCCGACGCGCAGCGACTGGGACGCCTGATGCAGTGCCAGAAGCGCGGACGAGCAGGTGGCATCGACGGTGGCGGCGGGGCCGCTCGTTCCCAGCACATAGGCCAGCCTGCCGGCCGCGAACGCGGCGGAGTTTCCGCTCCCCACGTGTCCGTCCAGCAGCGTACGGTCGCCGGTGGCGATGATGCGCGCCGCGTAGTCGGTCGAGTTCAGGCCGACGAAGATTCCGGTGCGGCTTTCGCGCAGCCGGTCGGGCGCGATGGCCCCGTGCTCGAGTGCGCGCCAGGCCGTCTCCAACAGCATTCTCTGCTGCGGATCCATGACGGCGGCCTCGCGTCCGGCGATGCGGAACAAGGCCGCGTCGAATCCGCGCACATCGTCAAGAAAACAGCCGTGGCGCGTCGCCACCGTGCCGGGAACCGTGTGGTCGCCGTTGAACAGCAATTCCGCGTTCCAGCGATCCGCCGGCACTGGTCGGACCGCGCAACGTGCTGCCCCCAGCAACGACCAGAAGCTTTCGGGATCCTCGCCGCCGGGAAAACGGCAGTCGAAACCGACGATCGCGATCGGCTCGTGCGCGACCAGGGCTGCCTCCTGGCGGACCGTTTCCGCCGCCAGGGCCAGCTTGGCGGAAGCGAGTCCTCGCAGATCGGTCGGCGCCGACGTCATTGGTCCTGACCGGACGCCAACAGCCGCCGGTAGGCTTCGTCCTCGGGCAGTCGCGCGAGCGAGGCGAGCAGGCTTGGCACATCCACCGTGCTGGCGTCGTTTTCGGAGCGCCGGCGCGTCCCGCCGGCCGGAGTGGCGACATATCCGGCTCTCGAGTCGGCCGTGTGACGGTCGGGCGACGCGTGCGTCAGGATCGGCAGGAGGTACTCGGCCAGGGATTGGATGCTCGGCCGCTCCAGGGCGAGGGTGGTTGGCAGGCGCGTTGACGTAAGCCGCTGCAACTGTGCCCGAAATTCAAGCGCCATCAGCGAATCCATTCCCTGGTCCTGCAGCCCGCGCTCGGCGTCGACCGCATCGACCGGGAGCTTGAGGACGGCGGCCGCCAGCGCACTCAGCCGCGCCTCGAGCAATCCGCGGCGTTCCGTCGGAAATGACTTGGCCAGGAGACGCACAATGTCCGGCGCGGGCGCTGCCGCGGGTGAATCTGTTTCATCGGTTTCGCGTTGCCGATCGGCGGCGGCGACAGGCGCGGCGTCAACGCCGATGCCGAGCAGTTTCGCCTGCGCGCGCGGGACGAGGATACGGCCGTCGCGGATCGCGATCCGGCCGCTCGCCCCATAGGCTTCGAGGGCGCACAAGATGGCGCACGCGGATCGCTCGGGCGGCGCGCTGTCGAGGTCTACGTGTCCGCGTTCAGTCGCCGAAACTGCTCCGGCCGGCTTCGCGGACATCACGTCCGACCGCACGGAATTGCGCGTCACGGTCCAGACGCTCGTGCCGACGAATACCCGTCGCATCGGCGAAGCCGCAACGGCATCGTCGCTGCCGTTGAGCAACGTCAAATCGACGACATGGTCGAAGCGCTGCTCCGCATACGCGCTCGCCGCCGCACGCGTGACCCCGGGGGCGGCGAAATCATCGGCAAACACCTGCGCTTCGCCATGATCCAGAATCGCTTGCGCCAGCATCGGGCCGAGCGAAGTTCCCCCGCCAATGAGCAGCCAGCGCGCCGGCCTGATGGTTTCGCCGGCAACTCCGCTGATCAAGCTCTGTTCCCCGCGCGGGTCGCAGGGAACCGCATGGCATCCGTGCAGCCCGGCTTCGCCCAGCAACCCCACCCATGCCGGGGCGTCGATCAGCGGCTGCTCCGGGCGCAGGTCGTGATCGTTGAAGCGCCACCAGCCGTCGGTGAGGCCGAACGTAAGCTCGAGCGCCCAGTTCGGCCGGGTGGTTTCGATCAGAACCATCGCGCCGCCGGGCGCCAGCAGCTGTTTGGCATGCGCGACGCTGTGGCGCAGCGAACGCGTCGCATGCAGCACGTTCACCGCGACGACGACATCGAAGCTTTCATCGGCGAATCCCTGCTGGCTCGGGAGACCTTCGATATCCAGGCGCCGGCACGTGACGCGGTCGCCGAACGTCCGCGCCGCTGCTGCCAGGAAATGTTCCGATACGTCGGTGAAGACATACTCGACGGGCCTGTCAGCCAAGCCCTGCAGCAGCGCTCCCGTCGTGCCGCCGGTGCCGGCGCCGATCTCGATGATGCGCACGGGGCGGGTCGCACGCCGTGCAGCGATCGCGGTCCGCACGCGCGCGGCCAGCAGGCGATGCCCGTGGCGTGCGGCCGGAGCCTCGGCATAAAGGTGACGCAGCGCGCGCAGATCGCCGTCCGGGAACAACAACGAAAGCGGGTCGACCTCGCCGCGGAGCACGCCCGCGAGCGAACGCGCCGCGCGGCGCAGCAAGGCAAGTTCCGTGGCCAGCGACGGCTCGGTCCTGCACAGGGCATCGAGCGTCGTGAGCGCGTCCTCGCCGTCTGTCGCGCCGAATGCATACAGCGCTGCGTCGCGGCGCAGGGCGCCAAACCGCACGAGGTTTGCCAGAAGACGGCGGAACGGCGGCACCCGCTCCGCTGCGATCCGACAGCGCTCGACCAATGTTTGCCAATCGGTCGGCGGATCGCCCGGCCCCCAGCCGAGATGAATCAAAGCCTCGCGGCTGAAGGCCGCGCAGACCGCATCGAGCTGCTCCCACACGTGATCCGCGTATGTCGCCGGGGCGGGTATCCATTCAGCGGCCGCGCGCCGCTGCGCTTTGGACGCTTCGGGAAGTTCGCCGATTTCCGGGGTATCGAACCAGAAGCGCTGGCGCTGCCACGGATAGGTCGGCAACGGCACCACTGCACCGGGCGGCTGGATCGCACTCCAATCGAGCGCATGCCCGGCGGCGTAGAGTTGGGCTTGCGCCTGCGCCAGGCACGCCGGCGACGCGGTCTCGACCCTGGCCACGGACGAAATCGCCGCCGGTGCCGAGGCGCCGATCACCAGGATTTCGCTGCGCGCCGGCAGATCGGGCACATCCGTCTCGCGTTGCTCGTCGAGCGCGCCCGCGAGCGCGTCGCTCAGCAACCGTTCGCCGCGGCACCACGCGGCTATCGCGGCGCCCGGCCCGGTTCCGGCAGTGGTGACGAACGAAAGGCCCCAGCCACGTATCTCCGCCGCCAATGCGGCGAGCAGCGCGACGGCCTGCGCGTGCATAAGGTGCGCTGCCGTTGGCTCGATGCTGAGCAGATCTTCCGGAAGATCGCTTGTCGCGAGCGCCGGTCGCAGGGCCTCGCAATGGTGCGCGAACGACGCCGACCATCGCATCGATATGCGCACGTGCTCGGCCGCGGCCGGCGGCAACGGCGCAAGCCACAGGGCGATCTTCCTCGGGCCTGCCGGCGGACACCGGCCGTGCTGCAGCCGGGCCGCGGCGCCGGTTGCGAAACGCGCGAGCTCTTGCGCCAATGCAGCCGCGTCTTCGCCCACCGCCGCCGCCCGGTGGTCGTGATGCGTGCGCCGCACGCTCGCCGTATAGACGGCGTCGCGCAGGTCGTCCGCAGCCAGCGTCGCCAGCCGCTCGGCGTAACGCCCGCACAAATCGTGCAAGGCTTCCGGCGTGTGCGCCGAAAGCGGCAGCACCCAGGGTCCGTCGCGCACCGTCTCGTCTTGTCGCGGCCGCGGCACGGCACCTTGCAGCACGACGTGCGCGTTGGTGCCCCCGAAACCGAAGCTGCTCACCCCGATCAGCGCCCGTTCGGGCAAGGCCACCGCGGCGGTAGCGACCGCGAGGCCCAGCGTCGGCAGCGAGATTTCCGGGTTGGGGCGCTCGAAGTTCAACGATGGCGGCAGCGCGCCGTGCTTGAGCGCCAACGCCGCCTTGATCAATCCGGCAATGCCCGCCGCGGCTTCGAGATGGCCGATATTGGTCTTCACCGATCCGACGTGGCACGGCCTGCCGTCGGCCCGTTCCGCGCCCAAGGCGGTGCCGAGCGCCAGCGCCTCGATCGGATCGCCGAGCGCCGTCCCGGTGCCGTGCAACTCGACGGCATCGATCGTCCCGCCGGCAACATGCGCGTCGGCCAAAGCCTCCTCGATCACGGCCTGCTGCGCGCGGCCGTTCGGAGCGGTCAGCCCGTTGCTGCGCCCATCCTGGTTCGCTGCCGAGCCGCGGATGATCGCGACAATGGGGTCGCGCTGCGCCAGCGCGTCCGGCAGCCGCTTGAGCACCACCACGCCGCAGCCCTCGCCGCGCACATAGCCGTCCGCGCCTGCATCGAACGTCTTGCAGCGGCCGTCGGGCGCCAGCATGCGCGCGGCCGAGAACACGACCATCAGGTCGGGCGACAGGATCAGATTGACGCCGCCGACGAGCGCGCGATCAATTTCGCCGGCGCGTAACGCCCGGCAGGCCAAGTGCGCCGCCATCAGCGAGGACGAGCACGCGGTATCGACCGCAAGGCTCGGGCCGCGCAGGTCGAGCACATAGGACAACCGGTTGGCGGCCACGCTCTGGGCGTTGCCGGTAGCCGAATAGGCATTCAGCTGGCGGGCGTCTCGCGGCTGGATGCGCGCGTAATCGACGCTCGAGATGCCGACATAAACGCCGGTGCGCGACCCGCGTAGCTTTTCGCGCGGCTCGCCCGCGGCTTCCAGCGCCTCCCACGCGACCTCGAGTAGGATCCGTTGTTGCGGATCCATCTGCTCGGCCTCGCGCCGCGCGATGCCGAAGAAGCGTGCGTCGAAGCTTGCGACATCTTCTATGAGGCCTGCCGCGTCGACATAGTTGAGGTCGGGCTGCGGCGCCCAGCCTGCACACGACCGGTCGGACCAGCGATCGGACGGAACCGTGCCGATGGCGTGGCGGCCTTCCGACAACAGCGACCAAAAGCGCGCGGCGTCCGGCGAACCCGGAAATCGGCATGCGAGTCCGACAATGGCAACAGAGGCCTCGGAGGGCATATTACTCGCGCCGCATACTGCAGTATGACCCACCCTCGCCTCACGACCCAATCAATACGCGGCTGCAACGTCAAGGTCAACATTTTGAATTATCGAGCGTTCGCGGTTGATTCCCCGACGATCCTCATCGACAATGCGATTGCTTGGGGACGTGTCCGATTGCAGTCGAATTGAGTCAGGCCGGATGTGATGCAATTTCCAGCCCTGTCCGGCAACGCGCCAAATCGCGCAGCAGACGCCATCGGCCGATGGATTCTATTCCGCCGAGCGTCGGCGCGACCGCGTGCCCGCTTGTTTTGCTTCCACCATGCCGGAGGTAATGCGCTGGTGTATCGATCCTGGGGCGCGGAGCTTCCGGATTGGCTCGACGTTTGTCCCGTCCAGCTTCCAGGCCGCAGCAATCGCCTCGACGAGCCGCCTGTCACCGACATGCAGGAACTCGTCTATCTCTTTCTCCAGGCGGTGGACGGGTTGCTCGATCGCCCCATCGTCCTATTCGGCCATAGCATGGGCGCGGCCATCGCCTTTGCGGTGGCGCATCGGCTCGGCGCGCAAGTCGCGCATGTGTTTGCGGCGGGGCGTTCCGCGCCGCGCGGGCCGCACCCCGGCGATTTGCATCGGCTCGACGATGCGGCACTCGAGCGTTACCTCATCCGTCTGGGCGCCACGCCGCCGATCGTATTCACGGATCCGGAGCTGCGCGCGCACGTGCTGGCCCTCCTGCGCGCCGACCTGACGCTCAATGATTCCTATTCGGACGATCGGCCGCTGACCGCCACGCCGCTGACGGTGTTGGGCGGATCGGACGACCCTGAGGTTTCGCCTGACGCGCTCGAAGGCTGGCGCGGCCTGACCGGCGGACGATTCTGCCGGGTCGTGCTGCCGGGCGATCATTTCTTTCTCGCGACGTCCCGTCAGGCCGTGCTGCGGCTGCTCGTCCGCTCCCTCGAGGCGACGGCGCCATGACGGCCGCGACCGCTCCGGCCAGCGAGCGGCTGTCGGAATTCCTCGCTTCTGCGGATCCGGAAGCGACGTTCATCGAGCAGATGCGGCGGATCATCGCCAAGCGCGGGGCCGGGCCGCGGGGCGGGCGGGCCGCTCCCGACCCCATGCGTATCCTGCTCGTCGGCTATTCGGGCGCCGGCAACACCGGCGCCGACGTGCGGGTGTCCGAGATCATCCGGCAGCTTCACGCAATCCTCGGCCCGCAGCGGGCGGCGATCGCGCTGACGATCGTCGGGGACATGGTGCCGGACGACGTGTTCGCCGGTGCGGAGCAGGTGCCGATGGTCGGATATTCCGCGGATTTCCTCGACGCGGTTGCCGACCGCTACGACGCCATGCTGGCTTGCGAGGGATCGATGTTCAAATCGAAGAACTCGAATATTTTTTCCGCGCTCATGGGCGCCACGCTGGGGATCGCCGATCGGCAAGGCAAGCTCGCGGTCGGCTATGGGGCCGATGCCGGTCCGATGGATCCGGTGCTGGAGAAATTCATCGCCGAGCTCGGCGCCGGTCCTCTCATCCTGTGCCGCTCGCCGCAATCCGCCGCGTTTCTCGCCCGCGTGGGGTTGCGAACCGACGTCGGCGCCGATACCGCCTGGACCTACGAGCCGGCTTCACCGCAAGCCTCGCGCGCGGCGCTCCAATCGCTCGGCTGGTCGGGCACGCAACCGGTGCTGGTCCTGTGTCCGGTCAATCCCTTCTGGTGGCCGGTGCAGACCGACGTCGCCAAGGCGAAGGAAATGGAAGAGACGGGCGCGCATCGCGATACTCACTACGGCAGTGTCTTCTTCCATCAGGATTCCGAGGAACGGCGGTCGCGCTACCATCGTTATCTGGACGGCCTGGCCGAGGCGGCGAAGGCCTGGCGGGACGAAACCAATGGCTGGGTGCTGATCGTCGGCATGGAGCGAATCGACCGGCGCGCCTGCGCCGATCTCGCCGATCGCCTGCCGTTCGCGACGGGTCGCATCCTCAGCGGCGAGTGGCCGGTGGGCCGCATCGTGGGTGCTTTGCGGCTCGCCGATTTGCTGATCAGCTCGCGTTACCACGCCATCGTCACGTCGATGCCGGCTTTGGTCCCGGCGATCGGGGTGTCGATGGACGAGCGCATTGCGAACCTGCTGCACGGCTTTGCCGCCGACGAGCGCCTTCTGCAGGTCGACGATCCGCAACTCGGGGAGCGACTTGTCGCGGCAACCCGCATGGTGCGAGCGAAACGGGAGGAGCTGGCGGAGGCGACCGGACGCGAGGTCGCGCGCCAGCTGCGGGCGATGGGCCGGATGGGCGAGGCGTTCGCGGCCGAAGCCGCGCGGGTCTACCCCGGTCTGCCCCCGCCGCCGCAGGCCGGCTGGGAGCGGTTTCTTCCCGCGATGTCGCCGCGGCTCGCAGCGTTGCTGGAACGGTTCGCGTAGCGGGGCGCGGACCAGATGAATCTCGCGACGGCAACACAAAATCGCAACAGCCTGTGGGTCGACGCGATCCTGACGGAAGTGCGCGAGGCCGGCGTGCGCCAAGCTGTCGTCTGTCCGGGCGGCCGCTCTGCTGCCTTGGTCGTCGGGCTCGCCCGCGCGGGGTTCGAGATCGTGCACGTGGCGACCGACGAGCGCAGCGCCGGATTTTTTGCGCTCGGCCTGGCAAGGGCGAGCCGGACGCCGGTGGCGATATGCGTCACCTCCGGATCGGCCGTCGCCAACCTGCTGCCGGCGCTCACCGAAGGGGAGCCTTTGGGGGTGCCGCTGGTCGTGCTGACGGCCGATCGGCCGGGGGGGCGTGGCAGCGGCCTGCCGCAGACGACCGATCAAGTCGGCCTGTGTCTTCCGGCGGTGCGCGGCTCGCTTGCGCTCGCCGATCCCGACGTGACGGCCGAAGCGCTCGACGCGCTCCAGGCGGCCTTGGGCGACCTGCTTGCGCGGCTGGGCGATGCCTCCCGGGGCGGGCCGGTGCACGTCAATATTCCGCTGCATGGCGAGTTCACCTCCGCCGACGCGGACGTCGGCTGGACGCCTCCGCCTGCGCGGCCGCGCATCGCGCGGGCGCCCGCCGCCGCGCCTCCCGCGCCGCCGCGTGATTCCGACTGGGCCCGGTTGCGCGCGCTGCTGCCGTTGCGCCCCGGGCTGCGCGGCCTGATCGTCGCCGGGCACGATGCTCCCCTGTCGCGCCAGCAGGTCGAGCGCCTGGCGGGCGCATTGCGCTTTCCGGTCCTGGCTGACGCCGCCAGCGGACTGCGGCGCCCGCCGGTGGCCGGTCTCGTCTGCGAGGCCGATGTGCTCGTGTTGCGGCCGGCGATTCTCGCAGTGTCGCCCGAATTGATCATCCGCCTCGGGCCGCCGCCGCTGTCGCTGACCTTGCAGCGCTATCTCGCCGGCTCGGCCGCCCCGGCGCTGCGCCTTTTGCGCGCGCAGTCTCGACCGGATTTCCTGGCGCGCGACGCGCCTTCCCTGGTCGACCCGACGGAGGCGGATATCGATGCCCTGATCGCCCTACTGGGCCCGGGCGACGCGAGCTGGCGCGAGCTGTGGCTCAAACAATCCGCCGACTGCAGGACGCGGCTCGACGACGTCATTCGCAGCTTGCCGTGGGGCGAATGCAGCGCCGCGCACGCCGTGTGCACCGCGCCCGGCTACCCTTTGTTTCACGTCGCCAATTCCATGAGCGCGCGGCACGCCAATATCTACGTCGGACGCCGCGAGGCCCCGCAGCGCATCTTCATGAATCGCGGCGTGAACGGGATCGACGGCACCGTCTCCACTTTCTTGGGGGAATTGGCCGGAAGCGGAGTGACCGGCCTGCTGCTGGTCGGCGACCAGGCGATGGTGCACGACATGAACGGCCTGGAAGCCGCCCGCGTGGGCGGGCTCACCGGCACGATTTGCGTCATGAACAACGAGGGTGGATCGTTGTTCGACCTGTTCGGTCTGCCCCAGCTGCCCGGCCACGCGCGGCTCATCCGCAATCCCACCAACGTGAGCTTCGAAGCGATGGCGGCCGCCTTCGGCCAGCCCTATCGCCGCTGCACCACCCTCGAGGCCGTGCGCGCCGCGCTGGCCGAGGAGCCCCTGCACGGACGGATCCGCATCCTCGAGATGGCGGTCCCGGCAGGGTCCTTGCTGCGCGATATCGAGCCACTCTATCGTGCCGGCGCCGGACTCGGATGAACGGGGAGGGTGGCCAAAAAAAGCAAGGCGATTGCCAGGAGCTAGCTTTCAAGGGCGCGAGCAACCGCGTCCGCCAGCAAAAACGAAAGATGCCGAAAAAGGGCGGTTTCTCGGTATAAACTCAATCCAAACGACGGCACCGCCGCTCGACTTTGCTCGCCAAGATAGATTCTTCCAAGTCGCCGCCTAGGGGTTTTGTGCAGCCTACGGGCGTTTTGTGCAGGAGGCCCTGATTGTGCAAAGCCGGTAGGGGTGGTGGTTACCGGAGTCGATTACGTCGTCGGCGGTAGCAAGGAGCGTGGGCGGGATGCTGAGGGCAAGGGCTTTTGCGGTATTGGGATTGATCGCCAGCTCGCACTTTGTTGGAAGTGGGAATGGAAGGTCAGTCGGTTTGGCGCCGTTGCAGCGGATTCAAATCGGACATCGCGCACGGCCGAGACGTGCCAAAGCGAGCCATTGCCCGTCGCCCGAATCATCTTCAACAGCATGACAGAGGCGCTGGGTAGAATCAGAACCTCGAAAGGTTATTGGGGCTTCGGCCCATGATGGAAACGCCGTATCTCATCAGCCTTGTAGACCTTCGAGCCCACCCTCATTGTGGTCATGTCTTGGTGGTGAGCAGGCAACTTGTCAAATTCTGCGGCAGCCTCAGCCAAAGTTCCACAACGCATCAAACGGCCAGAAGGATACCGCAGTATCGCCGGACCTTCGTTGGCATCGACGTAAATTTCATCGTTCATGAGATCGACCAGCTCCGCCCGTGGAACATTGGGGTATGCTGCCCGCATTTGCCGCAATGCGCAAGCGAACTTCGGGTGTTCTCGAAGGTCGCCTTTGTCGCCGAGGCGTCGGCGGTCTTAAGATTGACGATGAGATCAACTCGGCCGTGTTCTGCGTCGATGGTTACACGACAGTTGCGTTCTCGACGCCTAATTGGTATCTTGAGACTCGTTAGGAATGGAGGCATACAAATGCCACGATGGGCAACATGTACAAGCCCGGAAGGCCAAGAGACCGTCGTCAATCTTGAATTCGTTCGGATGATGACTTGGTTCGAGAAGCAGCAACAGACGATAGTCGCGTTTTCGGGAGACAGCGCCAGAATGACAGTCAAAGAGACCCCCGATGAGATCATCGCGAGGGGTGACCCGCGCCGACTTGCGGAGTAAGCTGGATCACCGTCTAGGGATGCAGGCCAACCGCCATAGCTGTCCACTTGACGGCGCGTATGGCTTCGTCCTCCTCGGCGGGAGTCGGGCGGCTGACGATCTGAGGCCTCGGCTTTGGCGGCGGCCGTTGGCCTCGCGATCCACGCCGTGCATGGGCGAGATCGTCTTCGCCGGTTTCGTTGATGCGCGGAACTTGGCTAGCCCGGTGGTGGACGTCGGTTCGATCGGATCGAGTCGATAGTCAAATCGGATCTAAATGATCGTCAAAAGTAGGACCGCGGCCCGGCCTTTACGGCGGTGAATTCGAAGAGGTCACCCACCACCGGGATGGCTGCGCAGATGCCTCCGCCTCGCTGACCAAAATTCCAGTTGCATCTCCGTTCGAATTTTTGGCGGGTCGTTGGCGCCTCGCGGCGTCGGCTTGTCCTACCTGACATGCGTGCAGCGGTCAGGTACCAACGCCCCTGAAGGTCGAGCCCTCGAAGCTCCTGAAGGATGATTGAAACCGCGAAGGCCGCACGGTCCGCCTGAGATCACATCAAGCGGTTGCCAACTGGTTGCCAACCTTCCCGTGGCACGAGCGGCAGCAGCTAGCAGTATCCGTGCATCATCCTGAATTGGCTTAGTGGCGCGCCGGAAGGGATTCGAACCCCTGACCCCCAGATTCGAAGTCTGGTGCTCTATCCAGCTGAGCTACCGGCGCCGTCCCCAGCGGTAGCCTAAAGGCACCCGCCCGCCAAGTCTTCGGGGCGCCAAGCCTGGCGCGGCCACAAGCCTTCGCGGCGAATTGGCGGCCGCCCCGCCGGCTGCTACGCTTGCCGCCATGAAACTCGCAAGCTTCACTGCGGCGGGCCGGGCGTCGTACGGCATCGTCGGCGACAACGGCATCGTCGATCTCGGCCCGCGCCTGGGCGCGCGCTACCCGACCTTGCGGGCGGCGCTCGCCGGCGGCGCGCTGGGCGAGATCGCCGGCGCCGCCTCCGCCAAGCCGGATTTCGCGCTCGCCCAGGCGACCTTGCTGCCGCCGATCCCGGCGCCCGACAAGATCGTGTGCATCGGCCTCAATTACCGCGCCCACGCGGCCGAGGCCGGCCTCAAGGTGCCGGAGCATCCGAGCCTGTTCCTGCGGCTGACCAACACCCTGGTGCCGCACGGCGGCGCGCTGGTGCGGCCGTCCGTGTCCTTCGCCATGGACTACGAGGGCGAGCTGGCGGTGGTGATCGGCCGCGCCGGGCGCCACATCGCCGCCGCGCAGGCGCTCGACCACATCGCCGGCTACGCCTGCTTCAACGACGGCTCGCTGCGCGACTATCAGCGCCAGCATTCGGTCGCCGTCGGCAAGAATTTTCTGGCGACCGGCGGATTCGGCCCCTGGCTGGTGACCAGCGACGAGATTCCCGACCCGTCGCGATTGACGCTTGCGACCCGGCTCAACGGCGCCGAGGTGCAACGCGGCGACACCGCCGACATGATCTTTTCCGTGCCGCAGATCGTTTCCTACGTGTCCGCGTTCACCCCGCTCGAGCCCGGCGACGTAATCTCGACCGGCACGCCGCCCGGCGTCGGCATGGCGCGCAAGCCGCCGCTGTGGCTCAAGCCCGGCGACATCGTCGAGGTGGAGATCTCCGGCATCGGCGTGCTGCGCAACAGCGTCGTGGCCGAGACGGCGTGACAGTCACCTGCCGCCGTCTAATGGTTTGTTAAGGTTAATAGTTGATGATTTTTGCGTGAGGCCGAGCCCGCGCTGCGGGCTTAAAGCAAAGCGCGCACCATGCGTCGATTGGCGTTGCTGTCCGTGTTCACGTCGCTTGCCGGCGCGGCCTCGGCGCAAGATTTCGACGGCGCCGTCCTGCGCGGGTCGAGCGGGTTCCAACCCGCCGCTCCGGTGTATGCGGCGGATGCCGCCGGGCCGTCCTTCCCGATCGATGCCGACGCCCCGATCGAGCCGCTCGTGGCCGCGCCCGGCCTGCCGACCATGGGGGACTTTCGCGTCGAGCTGGGCGGGCGCTTCTGGTACTCGAGCGGCTCGTTCGCCAAGAACCTGTTCGACGATCCGCGCTTTTCCAACAATCTCAACTCGCGGCTGACCTACAGCAGCCTGACCGGGCGGTCCTACGAGCTGTTCGGCCGCATCGATCACACCAGCGGGTTTTTCCTCAAGGGCTTCATCGGCCTCGGCGGCATCAGTGGGGGAACGCTCACCGACGAGGATTTTCCGCCCGCCCTCGTTCCCTACTCGAACACGCGGAGCGACCAGCGGGGCGGCCGCCTGAGCTACGCCACCGTCGACTTCGGCTACGATATCCTCAACACGCCCAACTACCGGGTCGGTGTGTTCGCCGGCTACAACTACATGGGCGAGAGCGCCAACGCCTACGGCTGCACCCAGACCGCCGGCAATATCGACGTTTGCGTTATTCGATTCGCCTGGGCGTTGCCCGCCATCACCGAGGACGCCGCCTGGCATTCGATTCGCCTGGGCGTTGCCGCCGACGTGCTGCTGTTCGATCGCCTGCGGCTCGGCGCCGAGGCCGCCTGGATGCCGTTCACCCACATGGTGTCGACCGATACCCATTGGCTGCGCCAGGATATCTTCGGTGCGATCCCCGAGCACGGCAACGGCAGCGGCGTGCAGCTCGAAGCGTTTGCCTCCTATCAGTTCACCGAGGCGTTCAGCGTCGGCACCGGGGCGCGCTACTGGCGCATGCACGCGAGCGGCATCATCGACCTCGAGAACGCCGAGAACTTCATCTTCGCTGTGCCGCTGCCCGGAACCTT